>OLRJ01003380.1_pt1 | contig 10606 bp, 7 predicted proteins | sample 1672741 | NCBI WGS metagenome assembly OLRJ01 (sample SAMEA3136719, study PRJEB25190) | human gut metagenome | biome: human gut; feature: human-associated habitat; material: faeces | place: Austria | collected 2013
AGGCTCGCCGGGCGTGTAGCCCTCCATGTTCATAAGCAGGAAGCGGCTTGCGTTCCAGATCTTGGTCACAAAGCTCTTTGCCTGATCGGTGCGGGGGCTGTCAATGAGCTGCTTGGTCTTCTTGTCGATATTGGCGTCGAACTTCACGTCCTGGTTGGTGGTGCACAGCGTGAGCAGGTTAAAGCGCATGGCGTCGGCGCCGTACATACCGATGAGGTCCATGGGGTCCACGCCGTTACCCTTGGATTTAGACATGCGGCTACCGTCCTTGGCAAGGATGGTGGGATAGATCACCACGTCCTTAAAGGGGACCTCGTCCAGGAAGTACAGCGAGCTCATGATCATGCGAGCAACCCACAAGGCGATGATGTCGCGTGCGGTGACGAGCGCCGTAGTGGGATGATGGCCCTCAAGCTGCTCGGGCTTTTGCGGCCAACCCTGGGTGGCAAAGGTCCACAGCTGAGAAGAGAACCAGGTATCGAGCACGTTCTCGTCCTGATGCACGTGATGACCGCCGCACTTGGGGCACACATCTGTATCCTCGAGCAGGGCATCTTCCCAACCGCAGTCCTCGCAGTAGAAGACAGGGATGCGATGGCCCCACCACAGCTGGCGGGAGATGCACCAGTCTTTAAGGTTCTCCATCCAGGTGGTGTAGGTCTGCGTCCAGCGCGCGGGGTGGAACGTCACCTTGCCGGAGTTGACGGCATCGAGCGCCGGCCCCTTGAGCTTATCGACAGCGACGAACCACTGCTCGGAAAGCCAGGGCTCAAGCGCAGCGTCGCAACGATAGCAATGCATGACGGAGTGGTCGAGATCCTCAACGTGATCGAGCAGACCGTGCTCCTCGAACCATGCGACAACGGCCTCACGGCACTCATCGCGGTTCATGCCCGAGAACTCGCCATAGCCCTCGACGACCACCGCATGCTCGTCAAAGATATTGATCTGCGGCAGGTTGTGAGCCTGACCCATAGCATAGTCGTTGGGGTCGTGCGCGGGAGTGACCTTGACGAAGCCGGAACCGAAGTTCGCGTCCACGTGGTAATCGGAGAAGATGGGGATCTCGCGGTCGACGATAGGCAGCTTGACGGTCTTGCCCACAAAGGCGGCCTTCTCGGGATCCTTGGGCGAGACGGCCACGCCGGTATCGCCCAGCATGGTCTCGGGACGCGTGGTGGCAACAACAATGTAATCCTGGCCATTCACCGGCTCGGAGAGCGGGTAGCGCAGGTGCCACAGATGGCCGTGCTCGTCATGATATTCGGCCTCGTCGTCCGAGATGGCGGTGGTGCAGTTGGGGCACCAGTTGACGATGCGCTTACCGCGATAGATCAAGCCGTTGTGATACCAATCGCAAAACACGCGGCGCACGGCCTCGGCATAATCGGCATCCATGGTAAAGCGCTCGTTGTCGAAGTCGACCGAGCAGCCCATGCGCTTGATCTGCTCGACGATGATGCCGCCGTACTCATGGGTCCAATCCCAGCAGGCGTCGATAAACTTGTCGCGACCGATCTCCAGGCGGCTGATGCCCTCGCTCTTGAGCTTCTTATCGACTTTGGTCTGCGTGGCGATACCCGCGTGATCGGTACCGAGCACCCAGCGCGTGGACTTACCGCGCATGCGCGCCATACGGATGATGGCATCCTGGATAGAGTCGTCGGTAGCGTGACCCATGTGGAGCTTACCGGTGACATTGGGGGGCGGAATGGTGACGGTGCAGTCGCCCACGCCAGCGCGACGCTTGTAGTAGCCGCCATCGAGCCACTTTTGCAAGATCTTGGGCTCGTTCTCAGACGGGTCGTAAACCTTTGGCATTTCTTCAGTCATATCTCGCTCCCCTTCTCGGGGAGAAATCCCGTTTTCCTTTCGCTCGGTCAAGTCCCGCTCGCTCGAAGGCGCCACCGGCGCCTTCGGCTCGTGCGGAATCTACGAAAGGCAAACGGGATTTCTCCCGGGCGTCAAGTACTTCGTAGCAATAAAAAATGAGCGCACCACACGTGGCGCCCATAGAAGAATACCACACGTCAACGACGCAAAAGCAGCGGTACGCACGGCAACAAAAAACGGGTTCAAAAGGGCGAACCTCTTGAACCCGTTGATCCGTGTGAGTCGCGGCGAGCTGCCTTGCAAACGCTTACGCTGCGATGATGCGGCGCGGCTGCTCTTCACCGCGCACGGCGGCGGGAGTCACCACGACCTTGGCAACATTCTCCTCGCTGGGGAGGTCGAACATCGTCTGCTGTAGCAGGTCCTCGCAGATAGAGCGAAGGCCGCGAGCACCCGTCTTGCGTGCGAGCGCCAGCTTGGCGATCTCGCGCAAGGCCTCGGGCTCAAACTCGAGCTCACAGCCCTCCAAGCGGAACATGCGACGGTACTGCTTGACGATGGCGTTCTTGGGCTCGGTAAGAATCGAGATCAAGTCGTCCTCGGAAAGCGCGCAAGTCTGCGTGATCACCGGCGTACGGCCGATAAACTCGGGGATCATGCCGAAGGCGTTGAGGTCCTCGGGCAGCACCTGATGAAGCAGGGTGTTCTCGTCGGTGGAAGAGGGGCCGGCGATCTCGGAGTTAAAGCCCACGCCCTTGTTGCCCACGCGGTCAGAAATGATCTTATCCAGGCCCACAAAGGCGCCACCGCAGATAAACAGGATGTTTGTGGTGTCAATCTGCAAAAGCTCCTGCTGGGGATGCTTGCGACCACCCGTAGGCGGAACGCTCGCAACGGTGCCCTCAAGAATCTTGAGAAGCGCCTGCTGCACGCCCTCGCCCGAAACGTCACGCGTGATGGAAAGGTTTTCGGCCTTGCGAGCGATCTTATCGATCTCGTCCACGTAGATAATGCCAATCTGTGCACGCTCGATATCGCCATCAGCGGCAGTGATGAGCTTAAGCAGGATGTTCTCCACGTCCTCGCCCACATAGCCGGCCTCGGTAAGAGCAGTGGCGTCGGCAATGGCGAAGGGAACCTCAAGAATGCGTGCGAGCGTCTGAGCAAGCAGCGTCTTACCGGTACCGGTAGGACCAAGCAGCAAGATGTTGCTCTTTGCAAGCTCGACGGTGTCCACGTCATCCGCAGCATCGACCGCATGCTTGCCCAAAGGAGCGTCGTCGGTCGCATTCTCAGATGCAGCCTCGCCCTCAAGTACGCGGCGATAGTGGTTGTAAACCGCCACGGACATGGCGCGCTTGGCATCTTCCTGGCCCATCACATATGCGGAGAGCTCATCGTAAATCTCGTGCGGGGTGGGCACGCGCTTGATGAGACTCGAGGCGACCGGGGTCTCATAGCCCTCGTCCTCAACCTCAAACTCCTGCTCGAGCTCGGAAAGGTCGGGCATGCCCTGGGCCATAAAGTCCTGGGCAAGCGACTCCTCGAGAATCTCGGAGCAGGCAGCTACGCACTCATCGCAGATAAAGATATTGCTGGGCCCGCGAACGAGCTTACGCACCTGGTCTTGGGTCTTGCCGCAAAACGAGCAATGGATAGGAGCGAAATTGTCCTGATCCGGCGTCGTATTCTTTGCCATCGTTAGTTAGTTCCCTTCGCGGCCTCGGCGCGGGAAGAAACGATGCGGTCGATCAGACCATACTCAAGAGCCTCATCGGCGGTGAGGTAATGATCGCGCTCGGTATCGGCCTGGACCTTCTCGAAAGGCTGACCAGAGGTATCGGCCAAGATCTTGTTGAGCTTGGCACGAGTTGCCTTGATCTGCTGCGCAGCGATCTCGATCTCGGTCTGCTGGCCCTGGGCGCCACCGCTGGGCTGGTGAATCATCACGAGCGAGTTGGGCAGGCAGAAGCGCTTACCCGGAGCACCGCAAGAAAGCAGGACAGCAGCCATAGAAGCAGCCATGCCCACGCAGATGGTGGAGACCTGCGGCTTGATGAAGTTAATGGTGTCGAGGATAGCCAGACCGGCCGTGACCTCGCCGCCAGGCGAATTGATGTAGATCGAGATGTCCTTCTCGGCATCCTGGCTCTCCAGGTGAAGCAGCTGGGCAATCACCAGGTTGGCAGAAACGGAGTTGATCTCTTCACCCAAAAAGATGATGCGATCGTTCAACAGGCGCGAATAGATGTCGTAGCTGCGCTCACCGCGCGGCGTCTGCTCGATAACGTAGGGCACGAGCGAAGACTGAATGTGCTGCATGGCAACTCCTTTCATACATACTCGATAGAAACGTACGGTGCCCCGGATGCGCCGGAGCGCAGAATCGAAGCACCGTACAGAAATACCGGCTCGCCGGTATCATAGCCTATTTTTAGGAGCGAGAGTTACTCGGCGTCCTTCTTGGCGTACTCGTCAACCTCGGTAACCTTGGCGTTCTCGACCAACCAGTCAACAGCCTTGGAACGACGGATGGAGTCGCGCACGGCAGGCATACGGCCGTCGGCCACGAACTGAGCCTTGGAAGCCTCGACGTCCTCGACGCCAGCGTCGACAAACTCCTTGTCGACATCCTCGTCGGAGACCTCGATCTCCAGGTGGCGGGCAAGAGCGTCGAGAGCCAGGGACTCACGGGCAACATCGTTGGCCTGACGATGCAGGTCGGCGATGAAGGCCTCGGAAGTGAGGCCGGAGGCCTGCAGCCAGACGTCGAGGGTCATGCCGCGAGAAGAGAGGTTCTGCAGGAAGGTCTGACCAAGCTCGGAGAAGACGGACTGCTCATAATCCTCGTCGACCTTCTCGAGCTCCAGGCGCTCGGACAGAGCGGCCACGGCGCGATTCTCCTTGAGGCCGGGAAGCTTGGAGGTCTTGTCGCCCTCGAGCTCTTCCTTAACGCCGTCACGCATGGCAGCGATGGTGTCGAAGCCAAAGTTCTCCTTCACGAACTCATCGGTGAGCTCGGGAAGCTTGCGCTCCTTGACGTTATTGATGGTGACCTCGATGGTGACCTCCTCGGCGTTATCGCCCATGGGGGTCCAGGAGATCTCCTTGGACTCATCCTTCTTCATGCCCACGAGGCCCTCGTTGACCTCGGTCGGGAAGTTCTCGGAACCAACGACGAACATGCGGTTCTCACCAGCAAAGCGGGTAGCGCCCTTGATGTCCTTGACGGAAGCGGTGACGTAGTCGTCGTTCTGGACGGGACGGTCGGCCTCCTCGAAGGTGGCGTGATAGCCCATGAGCATCTCGATCTGAGCGTCGATCTCGCCCTCGGTGACCTCCGCGGGAGGCATCTCGATCTCGACGGGCTCATAGGAGTTGAGCTCGACGGACTGACGCAGGGAGAAGGTCACGGTGTAGGTGTAGTCCTCGTGATCCTTGACGAGGTCGAGCTCCTTGTAATCGCCCTCCTTGAGGGGAACGATATCCAGCTCGTTGAGAACGGCAGGCTCGTTAGCAGCGAGGATGTCGTTGGTGGCCTGAGCGAGGGTGGCCTCCTTGCCCAGCATGTTATCGATGACGGGACGCGGAGCGCGGCCGGCGCGGAAGCCCGGGAAGCGGTACTTGTTGGCAGCGTCCTTGTAAGCCTTCTTGATGGCGGCATCTACATCGGCGGCCGGAATGGTGACCGTAGCGGTAAGCTTGGCGTCTTGCACGTCAGAAGCGGTGATGTTCAACGTTCCTCCTATAAAACTTGCTCGGCAAACGTCGGGTGCCGATAGCCCTTGGTAACAAAGTTCGTGCGATTGGTGCGGGCGAAAGGACTCGAACCTTCACGGGAATCCCACCAGAACCTAAATCTGGCGCGTCTACCAATTCCGCCACGCCCGCATAAAGACGCACAGCCTAAGCATGATAGCAGATAGCACGCCACTTTGGTGAGCAAAGCTTCAGCGAACGTAGGCAACACGAGGGATACACGATATGGGGGTCGATTACTCCCCCGCGAGGATGTCAAGATGGCGCTTTTGCAACGCCTCGCGCGCGAGCCGTTGGCCCTCGATAGACTGGTCGAAGATTATTACAGCCACTTGCTCAAACAAGCTTTTCTTATCCCTCACGAGACATCCTTTACCTAGGTGACGCTTTGATTCTAATCCCTCGCGCAGACACGATCCGCGAGTTCATGCGGGGTAGGCACGGACGACGTGTCCGGACGGAACGTTACTGTTGGGAGGGGTTATCATACGCTTCAACAGATTAACGAGAACGGACAGCGCCATGGCAACCGACAAGAAGAACAATTCCCACGCTGGCAAGCGAGCGCTGCTCGCAATCGTTGCCCCTGTGGTCATCGCGCTTGATATCTGGTGGGTCGCCAACGGACAGGAACGCGATATCTTCCCTCCGCAGCCCGCCGCCGAAGCCAAGCCCGCGCGCAAGATGTATGTCGAGCTATGCGGTCCCCTCTCTGGTGATATGGAGTGGGGCATTACCCTGCGACCGGAGGTTTATAACTTTCCGCAAGGAGCTGTCGAGTCCCGCTTTTGGGAGATTTCGCGCGACCAAGGCGTCACATGGCAGCCCTGGGATTGCGAGCCCGATGAGCTCACACGATGGGTGGTTGCGTCGGAAGATACAGTTGGGTGTTTGATTCGTGTAACCGAGTACGCCGTACTTGAGGACGGTTCGGGCGTTTCGTGCACAAGCGCACCCTTTGGCCCCATAGAGGAACAGCGTGGATTTAGCCTTGGAGGCACGGCAGCGCAAGGCGATGGAGAGTCCGCTTCATCCAGCAGCAATCTGCCCGCCGAGCCCGTGGTCTACGTTTATGAAAGTGCAGGCAATGCTTACTATCACATCTACGATTGCGACGAGCTGAGCCTGCTTCGCCAGCGTGGCTACTCCACAAGCGAGATGACGCTGAGCGAGGCAAGCAGGCTGTATCGCCCGTGCCCCATCTGCCAAGGGTAGTTTCTGCGAGCAGAGTCCCCTCAGCGCAAATGATCGTTTGGGGAGTCGTTTGGTGCTCGGCCCATCTCTCCCCCGCCGTTCACAGTCCATCTTCAACCAGGTCGCTCAATCTGAGTATATTTCGCCCTCACAGGTGGCATATAGCCATCAATCAAACTTGATACGAGGGGACCATGGCCAAATCAACCCAACCAAGCCATATCATCATCTGCGACGCTTCCGCCTTTCGCGCGTTGCGCTGCGAGCGTCGCCGATATCAAGGCCTTGGTTGGACGCCCCTGAGCTCCCGCGAAATTCACCTTGCCGTCTCCTGCAGCAGTGCCAACGCCAATTGCATCGATTACGACCTTTTGGAACAACTGGGCGTCTGGAGTCCAGGCGAGGAGCTGCATCTGTTGGTTAACAACCAAAGCAAACGAAGGTACACCGGCCCTATCTCAATGCATGTCTCATCAAAGCCGCTCCCTATGGGATCGCTTTGCAATATTGCACCGGAAATCGATGTTCTCTCCCCAGCCATGATTGCAGCCCAATATGCAAACTGCCACTCATTTGGAGAAGCATACGCGTTTTTCGAAGAACTCTGCAGCGAGATAACCTTCGCAGAACCAAGTTATAAGGACTGGCTCGCAGACCCCGATTCGGAGGGCATCCCAAGCGAGGAACTAGTCACCGAATCTAGCACATCGATATCGATTCCAAAAACGCGCTATTTCAAATGCGAAGCAGCGCTCACTCCAAACGAGCTCAATAACTGGATTAAAAGAATCAACTGGTGTCCGGGGCTAATTCGAGCACGTTCTATAGCGCCTTATGTTTTAGGCAAGGCGCGCTCTCCAATGGAAATCATGATGTTCGGATTGTTCTGCTTGCCAATGTCACACGGAGGGTTTGCCTGTAAAGACGGTATCTCCAACCATCGAATCGACTTCAATGAGGAGGCAACTACGGTCTCGGGAATGCCTTATGCAATTGGCGATCTAGTGTTTCCCGCCAGCAGTGAAATCCTGGAATATAAGGGCCACCCTCACGACTCAAAGGAATCGCGAATCAAAGATGAAAAGCGTGAAGCCGGACTGAGCGCGATGGGATTCAGAGTCACATCTATCAACAACGAGCAGATAAAAGATGCCGCCGCACTTGAGGCTATTGCTAAACGGCTCTATCGTCAGTCGGGATTACGGTTTCGCTACTACATCGATGCCTACCGAACCAAGCAATACCAACTCATGCGCGAACTGACCACTTGGATGCGTGGTTAAAGTGAATAAAAGCATAGCGAAAATGAATAATACAAACTCGCCGCTCGCAGACGGCACTCCTGACTGACATAAATATACGATACCGTGCAGTATGCAATTTTAGTTTTGGTGGAAAACTTGAAATATGTACGATGGAAAATAGCGGATTAAGCTCAAAACTGCTCGGGCAGGACTTGAGCGCACATAAATTGATGCAACCGATCCGACAGATCGCTTTATGCATGAAATTCCAGAGCTTTTCGCATTGAGAATAGACGATCAATCGTACATATTTTAGTTTTTCCGCCAATTCGAGCCCCCTCGTCTGCAGGAGAGACGAGTAAACAACGAGGGGCTTTCATAAGACCACTGGAATTAGCCTCAGCAAACCCGTTTGACAAAAAGAACGGCTCTTCCCGCGCAGCAGGGAGAGCCGTTCCAAACTAACTATGGGGTAACGACTAGCAAACGCCCTGGGCGAGCATAGCGTCGGCGACCTTCTCGAAGCCGGCGATGTTTGCGCCCATTACGAAGTTGCCGCTATGGCCATACTTCTTGGCAGTATCGTCCACGTTGTGGAACATACCACGCATGAGCTGCTCGAGCTTGCCGTCGACCTCCTCGAAGGTCCAGGAAAGATGCTCGGCGTTCTGGCTCATCTCGAGGCCGGACACAAGCACGCCACCGGCGTTAGCTGCCTTACCAGGCATGAAGACAACACCGTTGGCCTGGAAGTACTCGGTGGCATCGATCGTAGTGGGCATGTTTGCACCCTCGCCCACAACCTTGCAGCCATTGGCAACCAGAGCCTTGGCATCCTCAAGGTGAAGAGTGTTCTCGCGAGCGCAGGGCAGTGCGATGTCGCAGGGAAGCTGCCACACGCCGCGGCCGTCGCCCTCGTGCCAGGTGGCATTCGGACGCTCATCGACGTACATAGCAAGGCTCACGCCCTTATCGTGACCGGAGCGCTTCTTGTTGTAGATACCCTCGAGCACGGTGTAGTCGATGCCATCGGGATCCTCGACCCAGCCCTTGGTGTCAGAGCAGGCCAGGACCTTGCCGCCCAGCTGGGCAACCTTCTGCACAGCATAAATAGCAACATTGCCGGAACCGTGAACAACAACGTTCTTGCCCTCGAAGGAGTCACCGTTGCTCTTAAGGTACTCGTCAACAAAGTACGCCAGGCCGTAGCCGGTGGCCTCGGTACGAGCGAGCGAGCCGCCAAAGCTCAGGCCTTTGCCCGTAAGGACGCCCGTCCACTCGTTGCGCAGGCGCTTATACTGACCAAACAGGTAAGCGACCTCGCGGCCACCAACACCCAGGTCACCGGCGGGAACGTCGGTGTTGGGGCCGATGTGGCGATACAGCTCGGTCATGAAGGACTGGCAGAAATGCATGATCTCGTTGTTGGACTTGCCCTTGGGGTCGAAGTCGGAACCTCCCTTGCCGCCGCCCATGGGAAGGGTGGTCAGAGAGTTCTTAAGGATTTGCTCGAGGCCCAGGAACTTGAGCATGCCCAACGTAACAGTGGGGTTAAAGCGCAGGCCACCCTTGTAGGGCCCGATTGCGGAGTTGAACTCAACGCGGTAACCACGGTTGACCTGAACCTTGCCAGAATCGTCGACCCAGGGAACGCGGAACATAACGATGCGCTCGGGCTCGACGAGACGCTCGAGAATGGCGGCCTCCTCGTACTCGGGATGAGCATCGAGAGCGGGCTGCAAGGTGCCCAAAATCTCAGTAGCAGCCTGGATGAATTCGGTCTGCTCCGGGTAACGAGCCTTGAGGTCCTCGAGGACCGTCTGGGTGTAGCTCATGTAAGCCTCCAAAGTTAGTGTTAAAAGCCTGAGCTATCATACGACGAGGTTTCGTATCGGTAACAAACAAGATGGGTCCGTTTTCCTATGTTTCACAACGATGCAGGTAGAAGGCCAATTTTATTCTGTTAATGTCTTGTTTCGTTTCTTGCGTGTTACAAGATGCTGAAGACCTTTGGAAGCAGAACCGCCTGGAAGAACGCCAGAGAAACAACTTGAGGGCATGCCGTGACACAACGGAGATGACCTTACGAGAGCAACTGGTCGTAAGACCGTGAGCTCGCTGCCGCAGCCAAAACAACGCAAAGCCATTTCAGACGAACCTTAGCTTCAAATAAAGACGAGTCAAAAAAGAAGAACCACTCGAGGCGCATGCTCAAGCGGCCCCCTGCTCTTATCCGTCATCGGCAAAGTGGCTTCGGCCCTGTTCATCAAGGTCGTTGCACCGAAAGACGGAACAAGTAAAGAATACCGCCAGAATAACCAAGGGAAAGTGCCTCGTTCTACGAACTGGCCAAGCGAAAGGGCAAGCAATACCAACGGAACGTTTTCAACTTATTTTGCGACTGTTCATTGCGACTAAAAAACAGGCCAGAAGCATCACCGCTTCTGGCCTGCAAATTTCTTGGAGCGGGCGACGGGAATCGAACCCGCGTCATCAGCTTGGAAGGCTGGAGTTCTACCATTGAACTACGCCCGCAAGAATATGGTCGGGACGACAGGATTCGAACCTGCGACATC
>OLRJ01003382.1_pt1 | contig 10594 bp, 8 predicted proteins | sample 1672741 | NCBI WGS metagenome assembly OLRJ01 (sample SAMEA3136719, study PRJEB25190) | human gut metagenome | biome: human gut; feature: human-associated habitat; material: faeces | place: Austria | collected 2013
ACCGGCACTTTTGGAACCGGCGGGGGAAAATTGTACACATCTTTATAAGACAACAGTTCTTCTTCGGATACCATCCCGGACGGAATAAGTCCTGTACAATCGTGGGCAGAAGCAGAATTGCCCAGATAATCATACTCATTATGACAGCTGTCCTCCAGCACATCATAAGCTTTTTCGGTTTTTTTGCTGTGGTCTGGTTCATACATAAAAATCTCCTTTACATGTTTGGATTTCCAGATTATTATTTGAAAATAGGACTGGAATTATGCAGAACAGATGGATGCAATCTGTTTATATTTGAGCGATAGCGGGAACGTGTGATTGTATAATTAACAAAGCATTGCAATAACTTTACGATAAAATGGAGATATATAAGATGAAAACAAACAGACAGGAAAAACCGCTGTCTCTGGTAAATGATAAAAAGGGAGAAGCGTTTGAAAGAAGTGCAAAGGATCCGAATCCAACCTGTAATACACAGAATCAGGATTTTGAAAAAAATTTAAAAAGACTTATAAATGAAAATACAGGAGGAAAGATCCGGTGCATCGCTCTGGATTTGGATCGCACAACCCTTCGGACAGATGGAACGATGTCAGCAAGAACCAGAGAGGCATTGCTTGCCGCTGTGGATAATGGGATTGAAGTATTGCCTGTCAGTGGAAGACCATTTGCTTCTCTGCCGAAAAGTATCTGTTGTCTGTCAGGTATCCGTTATGTTGCAGTGTCCAACGGGGCAGCAGTGTATGATGAGATCACAGGAGAAAAAATCGGTGGCTGGACAATAGAATCTTCTGATGTGGAAGCAATCCTTCAGATGACTGAGACAGCATTTTACGAGGGAGAAGTGACCTATGAAGTGTTTATAAATGGGATTGCCTGGGCGGATCAGGTATACATCAAAAATCCTGTCGCTTATGGAATCCCTGAGCGGGCAGTGGCTTATACCAGGAAGACGAGACATCCGGTTGCCGATATCTGTTCATTTATCCGGAAGCATAAGACAGAGCTTGAGAGTATAGATATTATGCTGAAAGAGCCTTCTGTGCGGAAAACGCTGGATCAGGAATTGAGATCGGCGATTCCTGGAATCTATACCACTTCGTCTGTGGAGTATCGCCTGGAAATTTCTCATAAGGAAGCTTCCAAAGCATCTGGATTGTCACTGATGCTGCAAAAGCTTGGAATCCTTCCAAAAGAGACCATTGCATTTGGCGATGGCGATAATGATGCAGATATGTTGAAATTTGCCGGGATAGGAGTAGCTGTCAAAAATGCTACGCCCGACTGTCTTGCAAGTGCAGATCTGGTCAGTGAGAGTAATGATGCAGATGGAGTGGCGCTCATAATAGAAAAAGTTCTCTGCCTGTAAAAAGGCTGTTGATGATAGGGTTTTATATCATCAACAGCCTTTTCCAAGTATTTTAAAGCAGCACAGCATGTTCCAGAACAAACTCCATGGCTTTCTGACACAGTAACTCCAGTTTCAGACCATTGAGCTCCTGCGGATCCAGTTCCTGAAGAAATTCCAGTGGGTCTGTTTCATAATACTCAGCCATATCGTAGACGGCATCTTCCAGCTCTTCATCGGAAAACGTCAGATGTTCTTTTTGCGCAATGGCATGGAGAACCGTTGTTTCAGCTACCTGCCGGTATGCTTTTTTATGATACTTTTGTTGCAAAGTTTCCGTTGTCTGACCGGTTCTCTGGAAAAACTGCTCCATGGACATGCCATGAGCATGAATATCATCTTCAAATTCTTCCAGAAGTTCGTCTTCAATTTCAGCCACAATATCATCATTTAAGGAAAACTCAGAAGTCTCAATGATTTTTCCAAGCAGTTCATCTTGGATACGGGCATTTTCTTTTTCTTCTTTCTTTTCTGTCAGCGTCTCTTTCAGAGAAGCCTTCAGATCTTCCATTGTCTCAAATTCAGAAAAATCGAGGGCAAAATCGTCATCCAGTGCCGGAAGTTCCTGAATGCCAAGGGACAGAAGCGTTACAGAAAAGCGGGCATTTTTTCCGGCAGTCTTTCTGTCCGGATAGTTTTCCGGGAAAGTGGCAAAAATATCAAAGACATCTCCGGGCATTTTTCCGATAATCTGATCTTCAAATTCAGGAATAAAACGATGAGAGCCAAGGATCATGGGAAAACGTTTTGCTTTTGTACCGGCCAGTGGTTTATCTTCAATATATCCCTGAAAATCCAGAACGGCACGGTCTCCGTTTTGGGCGGCTCTGTCATCCACATGAATCAGAATCGCATTTTCTTTCTGTAAATTAGCAAGGGCATTGTTCAGCTCTTTCTCCGTAACTGTAAGATCCGGAGCCGTTATCTCTAATCCTTTATAAGTTCCAAGTTGAATATCTTTCATAACAATCTCCATTCTGCCGCTGATATTTGCGGACATGTTTTTGGTAAATAGGAATAAAAAATCGTCTGCCATAACAGTGTATCATTGAAAGCCATTTCTGAACAGTTTTTTAAGAAATTTTTAAATTCACAAAATCTTATTGACATACAAAGTAAATTGTACTATTGTATTACTTGCCTAATACAATAAAGCGACAACACAATAATATAAGGGAGGGAAGATCGTTGGCATGGAAATTTGACAATGACCGCTCCATTTATGTACAGCTTGTGGAGCAGATAAAAAACCGTATCATAACAGGCGAATATCAGCCGGGCAGTAAACTGTCATCTGTACGGGAACTTGCCGGAGAAGCGGAAGTCAACCCAAATACAATGCAGCGTGCGCTGGCATCGCTGGAAGATATGGGGCTGGTGCATGCAGTACGTACAAGCGGACGTTTCGTAACGGAGGATCAGAATATGATAGAACAGCTGAGGAAAAATTCAGCCATAGAACTGGCAGAAGAATTTCGTAAAAAAATGAAAGAGATTGGATTTTCCCAGGAAGAGATGATCGCATTTTTGCGAGAAGACAGAGGAGATCATAAGGAGGAGACAGTATGAGCGAAGTTGTAAAGTGTGAAAATCTGACAAAAAGATACGGAGGCCTGACGGCTCTCGATCAGGTCAGCTTTACTCTGGAAAGCGGCAGGATCATCGGACTCTTAGGTCCAAATGGAAGTGGAAAGACAACATTGATCAAACTGGCAAATGGCCTTCTGGTTCCATCTGACGGAAAGATTTATCTGGGCGGGTTTGAGCCGGGAGTGGAGAGTAAATCCATCGTGTCTTATCTGCCGGATGCAAATTATCTGCCGACCTGGATGAACATACAGGGATTGCTGGAGATGTTTGAAGATTTTTATAACGATTTTGATATCGAAAAAGCAAAAGAGATGGTGGGAACATTGAACCTGTCGATGAACAGCCGCCTGAAAACCCTTTCCAAAGGCAATAAGGAAAAAGTGCAGCTGATCCTTGCTATGAGCCGGAAAGCTAAAGTATATTTTCTGGATGAGCCAATCGGAGGCGTAGACCCGGCGGCAAGAGATTTTATTTTAAATACGATCATTACAAATTATTCAGAAGATGCGACAGTTGTTCTGTCGACACATCTGATCTCGGATATTGAACGGGTATTGGATGAAGTGTTGTTTCTGGATCGGGGACATTTACTGTTTCACCGGTCTGTGGATGAAATCAGGGAGACAGAAGGCAAATCTGTAGATCAGCTGTTTCGGGAGGTGTTCAGATGTTAGGAAAATTAATGAAATACGAATGGAAAGCAACGAGGCGGATCTTTCCGTTGATCTATCTGGTGGTATTGGTATTTGCGGTACTCAGCGGATTATCAATGCGCGGAAGTTTTTTACGCGGGGCAGAAGACGCTGTTTTCAGTAACGAAAGGGCAATGGTGTTATTTCTTGCAGTATATGCGATCCTTATCGTTGCGCTTGTGATCGTAACGATCGTAGTGATCATACATCGGTTTTATCAGAGCATGTTGTCACAGGAGGGATATCTTACCCACATGCTTCCAGTTAAAAAATGGCAGCAGATAGTCAGCAAACTGTTGATGGCTTTTATCTGGATGGTGCTTGCCGTGATAGTGATCGTGATATCCGTAGCGATTCTGTTTGGCATGACCGGTGAATTTTCTATTATATTGCAGAATCTGGACTGGAAGGAACTTTTTCAGAATATAGGTATGAATACGGCGGAGTTTATCTTGTTGATTGTTTTATTCGTAGTAGGTGTGGTTCGTTCTATCCTTCAGCTTTATGCAGCGATGGCTATCGGTGGAAGTGCCAATGCGCATAAAGTGGCATATAGCTTTCTGGCATATATTGTCATCGCAATTTGCACCAATATTATATCTGTCATCTGTGGAATCGGTATGCTCAACAATATGTCTATGACGGTGTATGAATATTCCAGCACCTTGCCAACTGTTTCCAGTCTGTGGGTACCGAGCATTATTTTAAATCTCTGTATCAGTGTGGTACTGTTTATTCTGACGGAGTATTTCCTGCGAAAGAAATTGAATCTTGAGTAAGATATATAGATTCTGATTATTTTAGAACACAAAACGCCTGCGATTTTCATGGTGCTTATATCATGAAAATCACAGGCGTTTTACATTGCACGACTATTCAGCCATACATCCGGCAAGTCCGATAGCGCCAGGACCGCTGTGGCAGCTGATGACACAGCCGGTCATGACATATTCATACGCTTTAAAGCCTAGGCGTTTTGCATTTTCTTTCATACGGTCTAAAGCCGTCTGGGATAATCCCTTGGAATACATCAGGTACAGACAGTCTTTTGCGACCGGATGTTTGGAAAGAAAATCTTCCATATATTTATCCACAAGCTTTTCGATGGAACCGCGGTATTTTTTTGCTGCGATCAGATGTCCGTTATCATCAATCTCAATCAGTGGTTTTAAGTTCAGCAGGGTAGCGCCAAGGTACTGTGCATTGGTTACACGACCGCCGGCTTTTAAGTAATCCAGATTTCCGGGAATAAAAGAACAGAACACTTTTTTGGACCAGTTCTGGATCTCGTCAGCCAGAGCCTGATAATCTTCTGTATCTTTGTTTTTCTGGATCAGTTCATATGCTTTCGCAATATGTGCAGTACATCCACCGGATACATTCTGGGTATCAATAAGGAAGATATTTTCAAAATTATCAATAGCGATTTTAGCATTTTGATAAGTAGAAGAAGCAGTGGAAGAGTAGGCCATATGCATGATTACGCAATCTGGATCTTCCTCTCTCAGTTTGTGAAAGAAATCCATATATTCGCCTACATTTACCGCAGAAGTAGAAGGAATTTTTTTGGTATTCGTATGATATTCATAAATCTTGTCTACAGAAATGCTGCCGTCTGCATATGCAGTGTTGTCCATGACAATGTGCATAGGAATGACACGAACCTGGTATTTTTCGACGAGTTGCTGCGGAAGGTCAGAACCGCTCTCAGTTGTAATGATAATATTTTTCATGGTAACAATATATCCCCTTTAAAATAATGTAGAAAACATTTCAACATGATGTAGTTTTCAATACTATATTGCACCAAAAGAAAAAGGCTGTCAATGGATATAGAAGACTTTATGAATTGTTTAGATTTTGGAGTGGTCAGATATTACATTATCAGAATATGACAGGATAGAGTGGGCTCATTTATTTTGAAGATACTGAATATAAAATAAGCCACACCGAAACATTTTATATCTTCTGATCAATGTTTCAGTGTGGCTATTTAACTATACTATCCAATGGCTTTTCTCCTTTTTTTGAATAGACATTTAGCTCCATATTTAATTGTAATCGGCTGACATCTTCGTTCTATTCTTTCTTTTACTTATCTGCCAGAAGTGAAGTGTTTCAGTAAAAACTTCCTATGACGGATATACAAACAGTTTAATCTGAATCTGTAAAATCTTATAACCTATCTTTTATGGAATGTTTCCGGACATCCATGGTAAATCATAAAATCCCTTTTTCAAGATCCGGATGTATTGAGGTCTGCATATAAATCATGATCTGATTTATGAAATTTCAATCTTCTGAATCTTTTGAACTACCTTGCGTCAACTTTTTTATTGCATTAACTGTCGATTGGACCGTACCTGCCTTTCATAAGATAAAAAGTTTTGTCTTAATTGATTCTTTAAGTGAAAATTGGACTGTACCTTCCTTTCATAGAATCATGAATAAAAACTTTAAATGTAGATTGGACCGTACCTCTCTTTCCTGAATTAACATAAAACAAACGTTTTAGATTAGGATTTGATTGGACCATACCTTCCTTTCATGAATTACGAGTAAAAACTTATGTATCGATTGGACTATACCTTCCTTTCTTAAACTTTGATAAAAAACTTAAATGTGGATTGGACTGTACCTCCTTGATTGAATTATAAGTCGTTTTGTTTTTGTTGGGTTTATTGTATTATATAATAAGCGATATGTCAATAGTAAAACTGAAAAAAATATAAAAAATATAAAATTGACAGACAATAATAAAGAAAAAATATCATTATCAGGATACTGAACGCCTCCTGATAATGATATTTTTAAATGTAAATAACATGCATTATAGTCATAGCGCATATGTTATAACGATAACATATGTCTTAAGCATTTGCTTTTTCTGCTTCCAATGCTGCGCGACAGGCTTTAGCCAACTGATCGCCACAGGAAGTAGGTCGTCCTGAACAGGAGATGCCGGAAAGCTTTTCTTCTACCTGCTCAACGGTCAGGCCCTCTACCAGTTTTGGGATGGCTTTCAGGTTTCCGTTGCATCCGCCGGTAAATACGACAGATTTTACAATATTTCCGTCTAATTCTACTTCGATCTTTGTAGAACAGGTTCCGTGTGTTTTGTATAAATAGCTCATAATGAAGCCTCCTTATAAGTAGATTTTCTTTTGTTTTTGGTACAGTCAGCAGCTGAAGTTTAAGATCATGTAAAGAATCCGCTGAAGATAGTTGAACTGACTGTATTTTAAATTCTAACACAAAATAGAAAAATGTAAAATCGTTTATAAAAAGTTCACAATTCGTTCATGGCTTTTGGTTGTTTATACATAATGAAAGTGTTAGAATATAAAGAATACTGGGCATATAAAACAACGTATATCGTGTTGTAATGGGAGATTCGCCCAAAAGGAATTAGGAGATTTATATGACTTTAGCAGAAAAAATATTTGGAACACACAGTTCAAGAGAGATCAAAATGATCAAACCAATTGTGGACAAGATTGAAAGTCTTCGTCCGCAGATGCAGGCTCTTTCCGATGAAGAACTGCGGGATAAGACAAAAGAATATAAAGAACGTCTGGCAAATGGCGCGACACTGGATGATCTGCTTCCGGAAGCGTTTGCTACAGTAAGAGAAGCAGCAAAACGTGTTCTTGGCATGGAACACTACAGAGTGCAGCTGATGGGTGGCATTGTTCTTCATCAGGGACGTATTGCAGAGATGAAGACAGGTGAAGGTAAAACACTTGTTTCCACACTTCCGGCTTATCTGAATGCACTGGAAGGAAAAGGTGTTCATATCGTTACAGTCAATGATTATCTGGCAAAGCGAGATTCCGAATGGATGGGAAAAGTTCATGAATTCCTGGGCTTGACCGTCGGTGTCGTTTTAAATGATATGGACAACGATGCCCGTCGTGCAGCATATGCATGTGACATTACTTATGTGACAAACAACGAACTTGGATTCGATTATCTGAGAGACAATATGGTCATCTACAAAGAGCAGCTGGTACAGCGTGATCTGCATTATGCAGTTATTGATGAGGTTGACTCTGTATTGATCGATGAGGCCAGAACGCCGCTGATCATTTCCGGTCAGAGTGGAAAGTCCACCCGTTTATATGAGGCATGCGATATTCTTGCCCGCCAGATGCAGCGAGGCAGTGGCAATGGAGAATTTTCCAAAATGGATGCTATCATGGGCGTAGAGGTGGAAGAAGATGGAGACTTTATCGTAAACGAGAAGGATAAAGTCATCAACCTGACGCTGGAAGGCGTTAAAAAGGTTGAGCGTTTCTTCAAGATCGAGAACCTGGCTGATGCAGAGAACCTTGAGATCCAGCATACTATCATCCTTGCCCTTCGTGCACATAACCTGATGTTCCGGGATCAGGATTATGTTGTTCAGGATGATCAGATTCTGATCGTAGACGAGTTTACCGGACGTATTATGCCGGGACGTCGTTATTCTGACGGACTGCATCAGGCGATCGAGGCCAAGGAGCATGTAAAGGTAAAACGTGAGAGCAAGACGCTGGCAACGATCACGTTCCAGAACTTCTTTAATAAGTATGCAAAGAAAGCAGGTATGACAGGTACTGCGCTGACAGAAGAAAAAGAGTTCCGTGATATCTATGGAATGGATGTTATCGAGATTCCGACAAATAAACCGATCGCCCGTGTGGACCGTGAGGATGCAGTATACAAGACAAAAGACGAGAAATTCAAAGCCGTTGTTCAGGAGATCGTAAAGACGCACGCTGCCGGACAGCCGGTACTGGTAGGTACGATCACAATCGAGACTTCCGAGCTGATCAGTCGTATGCTGAACAAAGAAGGCATTAAACATAACGTATTGAATGCGAAGTTCCATGAACTTGAGGCGCAGATCGTTGCTGAGGCCGGTCAGCATGGCGCAGTTACCATCGCAACTAACATGGCTGGTCGTGGTACGGATATCAAGCTGGATGATGAGGCGAGAGCAGCCGGTGGTCTGAAGATCATCGGTACAGAGCGTCATGAATCCAGACGTATTGACAATCAGCTCCGTGGACGTTCCGGTCGACAGGGAGACCCGGGTGAATCCCGTTTCTACATCTCTCTGGAGGATGACCTGATGCGTCTGTTTGGTTCTGAGAGACTGATGAAGATCTTTACTTCTCTGGGTGTTGCAGAGAATGAGCAGATTGAGCATAAGATGCTTTCCAATGCTATTGAGAAAGCACAGGAGAAGATTGAGTTTAATAACTTTGGTATTCGTAAAAATCTTCTGGATTATGACCAGGTTAATAATGAACAGCGTGAGATCATTTACAAAGAGCGTCGTCAGGTGCTGGATGGTGAGAACATGCGGGATGCTATTTACAATATGATCCAGGATACAGTAGACAGCTATGTGGATATGTGCTTCTCTGATGATGTAGATTCTGAAGAGTGGGATCTGAATGAATTCAACGGAGCTATCAGCCCGATCATTCCTCTCAAACCTCTGACACCGGAGAGTGTAAAGGGCAAGAGAAGAAATGAGATCAAGCATGAACTGAAGGAAGAGGCTGTGAAGCTTTACGAAACAAAAGAAGCTGAGTTCCCGGAACCGGAGCAGCTTCGTGAGCTGGAGCGTGTAGTTCTGCTGAAGAGTATTGACAGCAAATGGATGGATCATATTGATGATATGGAAATCCTTCGTCAGGGTATTGGACTGGCAGCTTATGGACAGAGAGATCCGGTTGTTGAGTACAAGATGAATGCCTTTGATATGTTTAATGAAATGATCAATTCTATCCAGGAGGATACTCTCCGTATGCTGTATCATGTACATGTAGAGCAGAAGATAGAGAGAGAGCAGGTTGCCAAGGTTACCGGAACCAACAAAGATGACAGTGGTGTGAAGAAGCCGGTTCAGAGAAAGGAAATCAAGGTATACCCAAATGATCCGTGTCCATGTGGAAGCGGAAAGAAATATAAACAGTGCTGCGGACGCAAGAAACCAGCCTGATGCTGATGTGTTAAATCATATCAACAGGGGGAAATTATTATGAAAAGAGAGTCTTTTGGCTCCCGTCTTGGCTTTATCCTGGTGTCTGCAGGATGTGCCATTGGTATAGGAAATGTGTGGAAGTTTCCATATATATGCGGAGCATATGGCGGAGCAGCCTTTATTTTGATCTATTTGTGTTTCCTGGTAATCCTGGGAATTCCGGTGCTGGTGTCAGAGTTCGCTGTAGGTCGTGGAAGCCATGTCAGTGTTGCAAAATGCTTTGACAGGCTGGCACCGGAGGGAACCTGCTGGAAACCTCTGAAATACATAGGCATTATCGGCTGCTATATGCTGATGATGTTTTACACTACCGTAGGCGGATGGATGCTGTATTACTGCTTCAAAAGCCTGCGGGGAGATTTTGTGGGAGCGGATACCGAGGCTGTTACAGGGGCTTTTTCCAATATGATGGGAGATGCACCTACCATGATCCTGTGGATGGTGATTGTCTGTGTAATAGGCTTTATCGTCTGCTTCATGGGATTGCAGAATGGTATTGAGAAAATCACCAAGGTAATGATGAGCGCTTTGCTGATCATTATGCTGGTCCTGGCAGTTCATTCTGTGATGATGGACGGAGCCGGTGAGGGAATTAAATTCTACCTGATTCCTGATTTTCAGAAAATCAGAGATGCAGGACTGGGAAATGTGATTTTTGCGGCACTGAGTCAGTCGTTCTTTACTCTGTCCATAGGTATCGGTGCCATGCTGATCTTCGGAAGCTATCTGGATAAATCCAGAAGTCTCACAGGGGAGGCTGTAAGCATTACAGTGCTGGATACCTTTGTGGCACTGACAGCAGGATTTATTATTATCCCGGCATGTTTTTCCTATGGAATCCAGCCGGATGCAGGCCCAAGCCTG
>OLRJ01003384.1_pt1 | contig 10592 bp, 6 predicted proteins | sample 1672741 | NCBI WGS metagenome assembly OLRJ01 (sample SAMEA3136719, study PRJEB25190) | human gut metagenome | biome: human gut; feature: human-associated habitat; material: faeces | place: Austria | collected 2013
GTTACTTGTTTCGTCCACATAATCAGTTCGCCTCCCCTATCTCAAGTCCACGTTCCATAAGGAATTTCTTCATTTCCGGTACATTGGTGCTGCCGCTCATAAACTGGAGGATCATTTCTCCTTTGGCTACACCGCCTACGTTTTTTGTGTCGGCTTTCAGAATGTTTACCGGTTCGTGGAAGGTTAATATAAGGTTTGCAATCACTGGCTCGAATGCGGAGTTCTCAGAAAATACAATTCGAACAATTTCGCCGTTCTGGATTTCAGGCTGGGTAAGTTTCTTGCTTTCCATGTCGCTTCCAGAGTCTCTGCTGATCAGTTCTTTGGCTACCTGTGATTTCGGATGGTTGAAGATATCTTCTACCAGCCCTTGTTCTTTTACTTCACCGTCTTTCATGATTGCTACGTGAGTACAGATCTCACGGACAACTGACATCTGGTGGGTGATGATCACGATGGTGATTCCAAATTTCTGATTGATGTTCTGCAAAAGTTCTAGTATGGAGGATGTGGTCTGGGGATCCAGGGCGCTTGTGGCTTCATCACAGAGTAAGATCTGCGGGTCGGAGGCCAGGGCTCTGGCGATTGCCACTCTTTGTTTCTGTCCACCGGAGAGCTGTGCGGGATATGCTTTCGCTCTGTCTGCCAGTCCTACGATTTCCAGAAGCTCCAGGGCTTTTGCTCTTGCTTCGGATTTCTTTTTTCCCTGAATATACAGTGGGAAGCAGACGTTTTCCAGTACGTTTTTCTGCATGAGCAGGTTGAAGTGCTGGAAGATCATTCCTATTTTTTCCCGCTCCTTGCGGAGTTCTTTTGGGGAAAATTCGCTAAGGGGTTTTCCGTCTATTAATACGTTTCCTTCGGATGGTACTTCCAGAAAGTTCATACAGCGTACCAGGGTACTTTTTCCTGCACCGGACATTCCGATGATTCCGTAGATGTCTCCGGATTCAATGGAGAGGCTTACGTGGTTCAGGGCTTGTACGGAACCGTCTTTGGTTTCGAAGGTTTTGCTCACATCTTGGATTACTATTGAAGACATGTCTTTCCTCTTTCCTTTAAGTGGTGTTTCATCGTCGATATGGTTACTATAACACAATTGGAGTAAAAGTGTTAATTCTTAAAAGTTTGGGCTAGTTATAGGGTAAGGCTATAGCTAAAGTGGACGCCAGCGGGGGAGGGATAAATCACGCTCGCCGTCGCAACGTTCTGGTGAGCTAATGACTAACTGCGACTAATGCGCTCGGGAGAGCCCTCTCGCATAAGTCTCCGTAAGTCATGGATCTCACCGCCACTAAGGGCGCTCCTTAAATGGCTCGCTTAGATTTATCCCTCCCCCACTGGCTGTGTACTGGGTGTTGGGCAGTTGAGCTCAGCGGACGTTTGGGCGGGAAGGCGCTGCGCTGTTTCCGCCCAAACTGAAAGTGGGGGGTGTAGTGGGTGGTTAGGTTCAGCTTTAGTTCCAAATGGAAGTTTATGTAAGTGTGTGGATTATCGTAATGCTTTGTCTTTGTATTTGGCAATTTCTTCCAGGTACTTCTGTCCTAACTTACTGATCGTGGTGCCTTTTCTTGCAAGGTAGCCGATGGTCATGACCTCGTCGGAGTCAAGCTTTACGGCGCAGTAGTCGGAGCCGTTTAGTTCTTCGCAGATGATTCCGGAGCAGAGGGTGTAGCCATTGAGGCCTACCATCAGGTTCAGGAGGGTGGCGCGGTCGTTGGCTTTGATAAGGCGTTTGTATTCGTAGGTGCTCAGGACTTCTTCGGCGAAGTAGAAGGAGTTGTAGGTGCCTTGCTCGAAGGAGAGGCAGGGGTACTCGCGAAGGTCTTCCAGGGTGATCAGGTCGCGGTCGGCAAGGGGATGGCCTTTCCACATGTAGACATAGATGCTGCATTCCAGAATTGGGTGGAATTCCAAATTGAACTCGTGGAAAAGTTTCTCAAGGACTTTGTGGTTAAAGTCGTTCAGGTAAAGGATGCCGATCTCGCTTTTGAAGTCTTTTACGTCGGTGATGATGTCGTAGGTGCGGGTTTCGTGGACGGCGAATTCGTATTCGTCCATTCCGAACTGCTTCACCATTTCCACGAAAGCATTTACTGCGAAGGTGTAGTGCTGCATGGAAACACTGAATTTCTTCTTGGTATGTTCCTTGGAAACGTATTTGGATTCGATCAGCTCGTACTGCTCTACCACCTGGCGGGCGTAGCCTAAGAATTCCTCGCCTTCAGGGGTTACGGAAATTCCACGGTTGGTCCTGCGAAAAAGCTCCACTCCGATTTCCTCCTCCAGTTCACGGATTGCTGAGGACAAACTGGGCTGTGATATAAAAAGATTCCGGGCAGCTTCATTCATAGAATTGGAATTCGCCACCGTAATCGCGTAACGAAGTTGTGCCAGAGTCATATGGATTCCTCGCTGTTCTCGCCGCCCATGCGCACGCGGATTCCGTTGATCTCCACATCTTCCATGGGGATCACCAGGCATTTGCGGCCATCAATGATCCGGGTTTCCACCAGTTCTACTTTTTCTGGCTCTACGTGGATCACCACGTCCGGAGTTTTGATCTCGAATTTGCGGGTGTTGGTGATGTTGGAGGCTACCATAGTGGCTTTTTCGCCAGCAACCACCTCATACTGGTTATCGAAGGTTTCCAGCTTTTCATCCTCTACGCCGCAATCCTCAAAAAGGCGCTTCACCTCGGACTTGGTAAGAACTACCGGGTCTGGAGAATCCTTCTGGGCTTCGATGATCTCGTTCAGTTTCTCATGGATTCCAATGACTGTGTCATACTGGCAGTCATCCCCCAGGGTTTCCTCTACCAACATATTGAAAGAATCACGCTGTCCGCCAGCGGAAAGTGGAGCGGTACAGCCGAACACCTCGTCCACAAAAATATCGTGAAGCTGTTCTGCATTCTTGGAATAATAGAGTAAACCGTGGATATCTGTGCTTCGGTCATTGAACAACGGGAAAAGGAAGCCGTTCTCTGGCATTTCCACGATCCAGTCACGGATGCGGTCCTGGATCAGGTTCGCTTCCGCATTATAACAAAGTCCCGCCTTGGACAGCTTCACCGGACAGATGCTGCAAAGAATATGCTCGTAGATTTCTTCCGAAGCGTCATCCATATCAATTCCATCTGAGGTTCTTCCCGGAATATCGTACACAGCATGTACCAGGATTATGTAGTAATTTTCCGGATAATCGTAATTTTCGATAATTTTGTCATAAAAGCTCTCAATCAGGGCATCATCTTTCAATTTGCTGGCACGAAGCTTCATCAGAAATTCGTGCTTGCCACCCTCTCTTTCCTCGTCTAACGGGAATTCCATATTCATCAGGTTCTTTCCTAATGTACCGGAAAGTGTTTTCTTGAAAATATCAAAATACTTGAACATCTCTTCCTCTGAGAGAGAAAGAAAGGCTTCTTTTAACTCTGTTTTTTTATTCTTATCGCCGTCTACGTAGCAGCCGCAAATACGGGTAATGTTGCAATTGGCTGGGGTAAACTGCTTTTTGATTTCGGAAATTTCTTTTTTGTTCATCTAGTTATGTCCTCCAATGTAGCGCATTTTTTGTTTCATAATTGCTAGTCCCCAAATGAACCGTAACCAGCTTTTATATTTTAGCTTACTTGTCCACAATATTTCAACGTTTTTTACAGGAAAAGCAGATCATGGTTAATTGTCGTATAAAACAACTCCCTAAATTTCTCCTTATCCCGAGTCTGTCCCAGTGCCCACATCATTTTCGTCACAGACGCCTCCAGTGTCATATCATAAGACTCCAGCACTGGAAAACGCTCCTTAATGATCTTTCCCACCTGGTAAACCTCCATGTCGCTTCCCTCATGGGTAACCTGGGTAGCCATGCACACCGGCTTGCCCGCCTTGATCCAATGTCCGATGGCTTCCATAAAATCATCATTCTCATAATGTGGCAGCCCGCCCACGCCGAAGGACTCGATAATCAGTCCGTCATAAGCCGGGAAAAGGGCGTCCAGCACTTTCCCGTCAATTCCAGGGATCAGCTTCAGCAGAAAAATCTTCTGGCTCATCTCATGATAAAACACAAGCGGCTTGGTAGACTGATCCTTGTCATCAATATAAAAAATAATCTTATTATCATGAATGGACGCAATATCCGGGTAATTAATGCTGGAAAAAGCATTGTAGCTTTTGGAAAACTCCTTCTTCGCCCTGGTTCCTGCAATCACCTTTCCGCCAAACACAATAGAAATCCCATGTGACCGGTCATGCGACGCGAAACGCAGACTATCCAGCAGGTTGGAACGGGCGTCTGTGATTGCCAGATCAATGGGCTTCTGCGCCCCTGTAATCACAATCGGTCTGCGGTTATTCTGGATCAGATAGGACAAAGCCGCAGCTGTATACGCCATGGTATCGGTTCCGTGGCAAAGCACAAATCCGTCGTAAAATTCATATTTAGATTCGATCAGTCTGGCAAGCTTCAGCCAGTGGCCTGCGCACACATTTGTGCTGTCCAGTGCAAAAGGCTGTACCGTATCAATGGTACAGAATCCCCTTGCCTCCGGGATGTATTCCAGCAGCTCTTCTGCGGAAATCTGCGGTGCCAGGCCCTCTGCCGTATATTTGGAGGCGATGGTGCCTCCTGTTGCAATGAGAAGTATCTTTTTCATGCTATTCTTCCTTTATAGTGATTCCCCCAGTATCGCACATCTGTCCGGTCGCTTCTTTTTACTATCCACAGGTAGTATTTTGCAAAGTGTTTTAGGGAACAATGATTACCTCTTTGAAATGTACCAAAGATTTCTTTCATTTTCTATTATTCTGCCGCATTCACCTTAATTACACCAACAGTTCCTTTATAACTGGCATCAAACACATACTGCACGATCTTGTCATTTAACTGATCCTCATGCGCGAAATGCAGATGCGCCCCGATCACAGCCACCACCGGGCTATCCTCCGCGAAAACCATGTCCAGAAATTCCTGTGTTCTCTCATTCGGCTCATAATAACAATCCTTATTTCCCCAGATCAGCGCTCTGTCCTGCCAGACCTCTTTGGATGCTTTGTCCAGATCATCACTGAGCTGAGACTGCAGCGGCACATGCATGGCAAGAATGACAGGCTTGCCCTGCTGCCACACCTCTTTTATTTTCTTTAGGCCCTTCTTGGAAATCTGATTGGTATTGTTATTGATTCCCACCACCAGAAATTCATCGTAATCCTGTACCATCACGCTGTCCATTTCCCAGGCAGCTTTTTCCTTTTTGTTGATTTCCTTGGAGGTGAGATTATCACTGTACCAGGACGCCAGATCGTGATCCGCACGAAGATACATGGCAGGTGCCTCAATCTCCTTCAGTCCCCCCATGAGACAGTCCAGATTCGCCTGGGAAAAGAAGTCGATCATATCTCCATCCAGGACTACACCATCCGGCTGCAGATTATTTACGTCCTCCACAATTCCCTGCCAGGCATCAGAAGAGTGGACTCCCTCTTCATTGCAAAAGAGCCCGTAACGGCTGTCCACTTCCTCTTCTTTTTCTTTTGCATAATCTCCATCTTCCACAATAATATGCTGGTCATTTACCACGGCAATGGTATATTCCTTCTGAAGTCCCGGAATCTCGATCTCTTTTTCGTCAAAAACGGTTTCGGCACTTACGGTAGTGGCACACAAAACCATTCCAAGAAGCATTCCTGCAATCAGAGTTCTCTTTCGCATAAGCTCTCTCCTCCTTTTTTCTCCGCTAGATATTTTTTATGTAAACTTCCTCGCCAATTAAAGTTTCCAGATAGCTATTCCGCGAGGTGTTTTTTATGAACGTGGTTCACAGTTACGTTTTCCTCTTTATAAAAGGCCTGCCTGAATTCACCAGGCAGGCCTTTTATATAAATTTCCTTATTAAATTCTCATTCCGTAAATAACTTAGTTATTCTCGGTTGTCTCTTCCTCGGAAGTTGCCTCGTCCGTGCTGTCAGACTCACCAGAAGCAGTATCTTCTGCGCTGTCTTCCTCAGTGGTATCCTCTGTATCTGATTCCGCTGTATCAGTTTCTTCACTTGCATCTGCTGCCTCAGCATCCTCGGAAGCTGCGGCTTCTGAATCTTCACTTGTGTCAGCAGCCTCAGTATCTGTGCTGGTATCTGCTGCTGTATCTGTGGAAGTATCCTTAATAGTAAAGCTGTGCTCATCTGTAATTGTCAAAGTAGAAAGAACTTTATCATTTACAGTAATCTCTGCATCATCCAGCCACTTCTGGGTGGCCTCGGAATAGTAGGTGCTGCGCTTGGTATTCTCAAGGGACTCTTTCTTGGAAGCAGTTGCATCCTCATCGTTTACCTTATCCATGCGGAGAACATATACGTTTGTGTCAGTCTCAACCAGCTCACCATAAACCTCGCCGTCTTTCAGAGTTCTAAGAGCCTCTACAACCGCATCATCATAGGAATTGGAAATATCCTCATCATCGCTGTCGTTTGTGAAAATAGTTCCAGTCAGTCCGCTGTAGGTATCATCTACCGCCTTGGCTGTCTCGCCCATGTCTGCAGCCGGATCTTCTTTCATCTTATCCAGGATCTCCTGTGCCTGCTCCTTGCGGGTAGCAATGTCGTCATCGGAAAGATCATCCCCGCTGATAGAAATGCTCACATAACTGAAAGAAGACTGCTGCGCCTCCTCATCAGTTATGTCAACCTCTGCCTCATTGCGGATCGGATCGTAAATTCTCTGGCGGTAGGTCTCAAGCTCCAGAAGTGTCTTCACCTGGTCTTCAGAAACTGCCAGCTCCTTCAGGGTATCCTCGTCATTATCCTGCATAAACTGTGCTGCTGCATCTGCAATGGCAGTCTCATCATCAGAAGTAACCTCAACACCATAATCTGCTGCCTTCTCCTTCATGATGTACATCAGTTCAACCTGCTCCAGGAACTGTCCTACAGCCTGCTCACCATATGTGGTACCGGCATCTTCATCTACCACCTGGCTCCAGATATTTCCAGCACTTCCCATGAAACTCTTGTACATAGCGACGGTCTGGGCCTGTGACTCACGGGCATACAGGCTTACCACGCCCATAGGAATGTCTGTACCATCTACAGTTGCTACAGTCTTCTCTCCATCTATAGTCTTACTTCCGCAGCCGGAAAGCATTCCAATTGCCATTACACCAGCCAGCGCTGCTACGGTTGTGTTCTTCACGATTTTCTTCATATTGATCACCAATTACCCTTTCACTGATGTGCCGGTAAAATCATTGTATACTTCCATCACAATCTCCTATTACGGGCACGCTAATAAGAGTATAAAACTTTTTTCCCATGAGGGCAAGTAGAAAGGGGAAAATCTGGCGGATTTCACACAATTTTCGTTATTCTTCCACCAGCCCCATCAACTCTTTTGCAAACACCGTCAGCGCCTGCACAATATCCCCCACCGGGGCAAACAGGAATTTCGGCTCTTTATCCGGCTTGAATTGCAGCTGTCTGCGGTACCTGGCAACCAGCGGCGGAATTCCCTCCGGGTTCAAATGCGCATTCTCGTAAAGAGTGATCCGGATCTCCCGCTGCAGCTGCTTGATCTCCGTAATATATCCCTGGTGGGCCAGCGCTTTCAGCCTTGCAATGGCAAGCAGGTTCAGCACTGCTTTCGGCGGCTCCCCAAACCGGTCGATCAGCTCTTCCAGCATATCATCATATTCCTGCTGGGACTCAATTCCCGCAATACGCTTGTAAATATCCAGCTTCTGGAACTCATTGCTGATATACGTATCTGGAATAAAGGCATCCATGTTCAGATCAATGGTAGTCTCAAAATCCTCCATTGTATGAATACCTTTTGCCTCTTTCACCGCCTCACTAAGCATTTTACAGTAAAGGTCATAGCCCACTGCGTTCATATGTCCATGCTGCTGTGCTCCCAGCAGATTTCCTGCACCGCGGAGCTCCAGATCACGCATGGCGATCTTGAAGCCGCTTCCCAGATCTGTGAACTCCCGGATCGCAGAAAGCCTCTTCTCCGCCACCTCCCGTAGCATGGTGTTTCTGCGGTACATCAGAAATGCATAGGCAGTCCTGTTGGAGCGTCCAATTCTTCCCCTCAGCTGATAAAGCTGGGAAAGTCCATATTTATCGGAATCGTGGATGATCATGGTATTCACATTGGAAATATCCAGCCCTGTCTCAATGATGGTGGTAGAAACCAGCACGTCGATATCTCCATTGATAAAATCGTACATAACCCGTTCCAGTTCCCGCTCGCTCATCTGTCCATGGGCAAAATCCACCCTGGCATCTGGTACCAGCTTGGAAATCCGAAGGGCAACCTCATCAATGTCCGTCACCCGGTTATAAACATAATAAACCTGACCGCCTCTTCGCAGCTCTCTTCCAATGGCCTCCCGGACAGTCTCCTCATCATATTCCATAACATATGTCTGGATCGGCATACGATCCATAGGCGGCTCCTCCAGCACACTCATATCCCGGATCCCGATCATGCTCATATGAAGGGTTCGGGGAATCGGCGTAGCTGTCAATGTGAGAACATCAATGTCCTTTTTCAGCTGCTTGATCTTTTCCTTATGGGTAACGCCGAAACGCTGCTCCTCGTCTACGATCAAAAGTCCCAGGTTCTTATACTCCACATCCTTGGAAAGCACTCTGTGGGTACCGATCACAATGTCCACCTGTCCTTTTTTCAGGTCCTGGAGCGTCTTCTTCTGCTGGGAAGGAGTGCGGAAACGGCAGAGCAGATCTACCCGTACTGGAAATTCCTTCATTCTCTGGACAAAGGTATTGTAAACCTGCTGGGCCAGAATGGTAGTTGGCGCCAGATACACCACCTGTCTGCTCTCCTGCACCTCTTTAAAGGCAGCGCGGAGGGCAACCTCTGTCTTGCCATATCCAACATCTCCACACACCAGGCGATCCATGATCCTGGTGCTCTCCATGTCACGCTTGGTATCCTCAATGGCATTCAGCTGGTCTTCCGTTTCTTCATAAGGGAACATTTCCTCGAATTCCCTCTGCCATACTGTATCCGGACCGCACACATACCCCTCTTTTTCCTGGCGGACGGCATAAAGCTCTACCAGCTCTTTGGCAATATTTTTGACTGCGCCCTTTACCTTTGATTTGGTACGGTTCCACTCCTGGGTGCCAAGCTTGTTCAGCTTCGGTGCCTTGGCAGTATCTGCGCCAGAGTATTTCTGCAAAAGATCCAGCTGGGTTGCCAGAATGTACAAATTACTTCCATCCCGATATTCGATCTTGATGTAATCCTTTACAACCTTGTCAACTTCCACCTTCTCAATTCCACGGTAAATTCCCAGTCCATGCTTCTCATGAACCACATAATCTCCAATGGAAAGCTCCGCAAAATCCTGGATCCGCTTGCCATTGTAAACCTTCTTCTTTTTCTTCTTTTTCTGCTCCTGACCGAAAATGTCGGACTCTGTAATCACCGCAAATTTGATCAGAGGATACTCAAAACCCTTCCGGGCGTGTCCATAGAGAACCATGATCTCTCCTGGATTTATCACCCGGTCATAATCAGAACCGTAAAAGGCATTCAGATCATTTTCCTGAAGATCCCTGGCCAGACGCTCTGCTCTGGTTCTGGATCCGGAAAGCAGAATGATCTGATAACCTTTTTTCTTGTATTTCTTCAGATCCTCCACCAGAAGCTGGAAGCTGCTGTTATAGGAAGTCACACTCTGAACAGTCAGATTGTATTTCTCCGACGCAAAATTCCACTCCACGCCACGGGGCTCCAGGGCCGACAAAGACACCGCCCGGCATTTATTCAACTCCTTCTGAACTTTAGAAAATTCACAAAGCCACTGCACCGGGAGATCCTGTTCTCCCTTTTCCTCTCTGTGCATACGGCTCTGCTGATACTCCTGCTCCACACCAAGTCCGTTCTCCAGGATCCGGTTTGGCTCATCCAGAAACAGCAGCATTTTTTCTCTTGGAAAATAATCTGCAAAACAGACCATCTTCTTGCCATCCGCCCACTCTACTGCCGGATAAATGGAAATCTCATCCAGGTTCTCCAAAGAACGCTGGCTCTCTGCGTCAAAGCTGCGGATGGAATCCACCTCATCTCCCCACAGCTCGATTCGCCACGGATTCTCTTCTGTAAGGCAGTAAATATCCACAATACCGCCGCGCACAGAAAACTGCCCCGGCATTTCTACCTGTCCTACCCGCTCGTAGCCAAGCTGGACCAGGGTATTTTTCAGCACATCCATGTTGATCACACTGTCAGAATAAAAATGAAGTACCTTTTTCTGAATCTCTTCCAGCGACATCAGATAATCCATGCAGCCGTCAATGCTGGTAACAACGGTAAGCTCTTCCTGCTCCAGAAGTGCCTTCACCACGCACATTCTCTGGCGGATCAGCAGATTCCCCTGAATATCCGCCTGGAAAAACAGCAGATCCTTCGCCGGGTAAAACATGGTATTCTTATCATAGAAGCGCAGGTCCTCACAGAGATCCTTTGCCTGGCGCTCATCACCTGCGATTACAAGGCGCATGGGAGCTTTGCCGGAAAGCCCATGGATCAGATGTGCCTTCTGGGATTCCAGACAGCCTGTG
>OLRJ01003386.1_pt1 | contig 10585 bp, 11 predicted proteins | sample 1672741 | NCBI WGS metagenome assembly OLRJ01 (sample SAMEA3136719, study PRJEB25190) | human gut metagenome | biome: human gut; feature: human-associated habitat; material: faeces | place: Austria | collected 2013
ACGGAACAGGAATGATGGGTTATATCACCATACCTGAAATCAAATGTAAGCTTGCTCTCTATCACACAGTGGATGATTCCGTCCTGCAGGTAGGCATCGGTCACCTGGAAGGATCCAGCTTACCGGTAGGAGGTACTGGAACACACTGCGTTCTTTCCGGTCACAGAGGACTTCCGAGTGCAAAGCTCTTTACGGATCTTGACAAACTGCAGAAGGGAGATATTTTTCTTCTTCATATTTATGATCAGGTTTTTACATATGAAATCGATCAGATCCGTATCGTGGAGCCGGAGGATTATGGTCCGCTTGAAATCGAAGAGGATAAAGATCTGTGTACGCTTCTTACCTGTACGCCGTACGGGATCAACACGCAGAGACTGCTGGTGCGGGGACAGAGAATTGCGAATCGTGCAGGTGATGATTCCAGGATCACCTCGGATGCAGCGAAGATGAATACAGTGGTTGTCGCAACAGGCATCGCCATTCCGCTGCTTGTTATCAGTTTTATTGCAGTGGATGTGTCGACCAGGCGTTCCAGAAAGAAGAAAGAAAAACAAAAAGGTAAGCATACGAAACAGAAGTAGAACCAGCAGTGGGAGAAAAAGATGGAGTATCGAAAGAAGAAAAACGGTCACAGACAGGTCAAAAACATAATATTTATGCTGGCTTTTGTCGCTGCCTTTGGCGGGATGATGATGAGGGTGCCGGTTCTGGCGGCGGATCAGACGAGGGGCAGTATTTTGCTTGAATGTCCGGCAGAGGGGATGGAGCTTTCTCTGTACCGTGTGGCGGACTATGAAGACAGTTTTACGCTGACAGGAAAATTTCAGAATTACCAGGTTTCTCTGGATCAGAAGGATCAGGATGGCTGGAAGGGAGTAGCGCGTACTCTTGCGGACTATATCGGACGTGACGGGATCGAGGCAGATGCGGTGACGAAGTCAGGAAGTGACAGGAGTGCACGTTTTGAGGATCTTTCGAGAGGGCTTTATCTTGTGAGTGCGAAGGAGATCGAGGTGCAGGAGAACGGAAAGACCAGGATCTACACTCCGCAGGTCTCTCTGGTCGCACTTCCGGATTCCACGCAGGAAGATCCGTATAACATAGAAGTTTTTCTGAAATATGATGACAGGGAAAAGCCGGAAGGTTCCAGGACGAGGGTTCATGTGCTGAAGGTATGGAAGCAGGACAGGGAGGAAAACCGCCCGGCTTCTGTGCATGTCGAACTTCTTCGGACGGATTCAAAGGGAAAGACAACGGTTGTTGACAGGCAGATTCTGAATTCGGAGAATCAGTGGTCTTATACCTGGGAAGATCTCTCATCGCAGGTGCGCTGGAGTGTGACAGAGCAAAAAGTGCCGTCCGGTTATACGGTAAGTACCAGCCGGCAGGGAAGTACTGTTGTGCTGACCAATACGGCAAAGGAGCCGGGAGGATCCGGAGGAGATGACGGAAAGCCGTCGCAGAAACTTCCGCAGACAGGACAGCTCTGGTGGCCGGTTCCGCTTCTTATGCTGGCGGGGGTGATGTGTCTGCTGGCAGGTAAGGTACTGCGAAGATCCGGAGATAAAAAGAAGAAAAATGATGCGAGATAAGAGAAAGAATCGACTTGGAAGATTTTTTACAGGGGCAGGGCTGATCCTGGTGGCAGGGGCTGTGCTGCTTCTGATGTATAACCTGTGGGACAGCCGCCGTGCAGAGGAGAGTCAGGAGGAGATCCTGGCAGAATATCTGTCGGAAAACAAAAAAGCTTCAGAACTTCCGTCGGATCCTGACGGGGAAGCGGCGGACAGTCAGGACATACCGGACTATCTGCTGAACCCGGATATGGAGATGCCGGAGTTTACGCTGAGCAGTCTTGGTGATATATCATGTATCGGGATTCTGGAGATCCCGTCGCTTGATCTGCAGCTGCCGGTTATCAGTGAATGGAGTTACCCGGCTCTGCGGCTTGCACCGTGCCGATATACAGGAAGTGCCTATAAGGGTGATCTGGTGATCGCAGCACATAATTATCAATCCCACTTTGGACGACTTAAGACGCTTTCAACGGGAAGTGAAGTAATTTTCACAGACGCAGTCGGAAATCGGTTCGTGTATCAGGTGGCTGTGATAGAAGCACTGACACCCTGGAGTGTGGAGGATATGACGAGCGGAAAATGGCCGCTCAGTCTGTTTACCTGCACCCTGGACAGTCAGAACAGGGTTACCGTGCGCTGTGAATACAGCGAGCAGTAACATTCATATAGAATCCAATATAGCATTTTTGGAGGCTGATTTCAAGAATACTGTGTGAGGTGAAAGCAGATTCTAAGGGGGAAATGGATGAAACACAGGCTTATGATACTTTTCGCAGTGTAATGAACCGTAAAGATCCAGAAGAAAAAGCAACGGTGGATTTTGAAAATGAATATTCCATTTCACTGAACGATAGAAATGACCGTGATGCAGCATCTTCCATTTTAACTACGATCAGAGAAGAAAATGATGCACAGCTGGCTCTGGCACCATATTATTATTTCACTTCTTCTATGTATAAAGGAAAATGCACCAATAGCCGGGGTGGCATGATGACAGCGAAGAGTTCAGATACAGCATTATATTTTGCGAAAATTAATGGTAAACAGATTTATGAACTCGTGGAAAATTATCTCGCCGATGCTGATGAGAATTTTTATGTAACCAATAAATACGAATTACCAATTGCATCCGGTATGAAAATGATCGTCAATCAAGCGGAAAGTGGATTTTCGTTAAAGGACTTAACAGTTAATGGTAAGAACATAGACAAAGAAAAGGAATACTCTATTCTTCTTACAGATACCACAATGTCTGTTTTGAAAAAAATAAATCCGAAATGTGAGATTGAGCAGCTAAAAGATGCAACATTATCAAGTGCATGGATCGAAGCAATGTCAAAAGGGCAGCAGCCGTCGGCACCGGAAGACTATATAGAGGTTGAATAGTAAAAGTGGAGATAGAACAAACGGTAAATAAAAGAAAAAAATAACAAAACTGTTGCTTATACTACTTACAATTCTTTTAAGCTTAGTCTGTATCAAGTATCTTATAAGTAAGTCTAAGAAGTATATCAGCGAAAATGGAAAAGGCAGTATGGGAGCTGTCCCTTGAAACGGATACGAACAAAAGTTTCTTTGAAGCATGGGAAAAAGAATCGGAAAGTACCCTTATATTTCTTCAGGAAAATGGTCAGGCAATATCCGCAGATGGAACAAAAATGCGGATTGATATGCCGAGTAAATTTCTGCTGGACTTAAAGAATGGATACAATATTGGAAAACTGGTGCGTCTTGATTATGATCAGAAGAAAAAAGACGGTTATCTGGTTGCGATCCCATGTCAGGAATATACTATCAATGGGGAAACTTATACGGCAATTGGAACTGTGTATGATCATTCGAAACTGGATTCCATGTTAAAACTGAAAGGTTATGATGGGAAAGCATATTTGTTCATGCTGGATGATGACGGAAATATTACGTATACGAACCAGAGTGGTGATAAATACCTGCGTAATTATTCTTTGCTAAAACATTTAAAAGGGGAACAGGCTATTACAGAAGAAGAGGCTGATTTGTTCAAAAAGAAGTTTGATAACAGAGAATTCGGAGTTGCACTTTTGGGAAAACAGAACCCCTATTATCTGGGGTATTGCCCGATAGAAAGCAACAACACCATTTTGGTATGCATTGTAGCAAAGGGAGTTGTTGACAATGTGCTGATGGATTACCAGAAAACGGTGCTGTTTACAACAATACTCATGGCAGGTTTTATATTTTTGCTTTTTGCCGGATTATTCTACAGTATTTCCAGACTTAGTCTTACAGATCAAAGAGCAGAATATGAAAAAAGAAATAATGAACTTCATTTGTAAACAATGAAGGAAATGGAAGTAGTCAATCAAAAACTGAAAAAGGCAAAGAACGTTGCAACAGAGGCTTTACAGACAGCTGAAAATGCAAATAAGGCGAAAACGGATTTTCTGTCTAATATGTCACATGATATTCGTACTCCTATGAATTGGAAAATAAAAATTTTGAAGGTGCTTTCCGCGGTGCACACACACTGAAAGGGGTGTGTCAGAATCTTTCCTTTGACCGTCTGTATGAGGTTAGTCATGAGTTGACAGAACTTTTGAGAGATAGGACCGGAGAGCAGCCGGGGATACCGGAAGCAATGGAAAAAGTAGCAGAAGTATATGAGATGACGATTGGAGAAATAAAGAAGAGACTGTAGTATTAAGTGATGCAACATGACTTTCTGCCTTGGATCAAGTGCTTGGAACTTCATAAAAAGTGTTGGACAAGGACGGGTATATGAAAGAACTGGAAAAAACGACTTCTCGTATTTCAGAAATCACTTTGCAGATAACAGAATTGGAGAATGAGATTGCCATAGCGAAGAAAAAATGTGATGAAGCAACAGGAAAAGAAATGGAAGTAAATGAGATTGCAGCATTGCAGGATTTTGACAAAATACAGCTGTCGAAGATTATTGAGAAAGTCTTTATTTATGGACCAGGACGTATGGAGATAAAATGGAAGATGGATGACATTTTCTACAAAGAAGAAAAAGCATAAACTGAATAAGATTGTTCGCAGGGAGCATCACTGGATGAAAACAGTGGTGCTTTTTGCGAATTAAAAGCAAATTTTTTTTAGACTTATATTGACAAAAGCAGAAATCTTAGAACAAATTTATGTGCTGCTACAAGCGAGTAAGAATACGCCGATTCACATGCAGATACTGTTTAATGTGCTCCTGGGGCTTAGAAGACAGGAAATTAACGGTCTGAAATACTCAGATGTGGATTACATCAACCGAACAATATCTGTTGAAAGGCAGTTAGGCAAAGAACTGAACAGAAAACCATACGCTCCTAATGATGGAGTTACTAAGAAAGAACTTCAGTTGAAAACCTTTTCCAGTAAACGTGTTCTTCCGCTTCCTGATCTGGTATTTGAAGCAATCGTTGAAGAACGTAAACAATATGAAAAGAATCGTCGGCGTAGAGAAAAATACTTTTTTGATGGAGACTACATCTGCTGTTCAACTTATGGAAAACCGAGGAGTAAAGATTTTCATTGGAAACACTACAAACAGCTACTGCAGGAGACAGGACTTCCTGATATTCGGTGGCATGATCTGAGAAGTACATATTGCACCCTGTTGTTAAAGAATAATTTCTCTCCTAAAGCAGTATCCAAGTTGATGGGACATGCAAGAGAGTTGATAATCATGGATGTGTATGGAGATAATGGAAATATTATAGCTGAGGAGATCCCGCCGGAATTGCTTTCTTATATGGAAGAAGTATTACCGGAAAAGAAGAAGGATAATACAGAAAATGTTCTGAATACGATTATAAATGTAGAAAAATTTTAAAAGAACTAATGTTCGCCTTGTATATACAATTCCATATTTCCATGATATAATATCTCTTACATTTGAGTGTTAATTCGTCCACGTCAGTTTTACTACTTTTTATAAGTCTACAAAATGTCAGGTGGTGAACAAAATTCGTCGAGAGGCATATTGGGGCAAAATTAGAGAATGTGCTTCGACGAATTTCAGCCTGATAGACGAACTTTTTTGATATAAAAACCAGGAGGTGATTTTGTGCAGAATTCACAACAAATCTTCAAACTTCATTCCGAATACCAACCCACAGGTGACCAGCCCCAGGCAATCGAAAAACTGGTCAAGGGCTTTAAAGAAGGCAACCAGTTTGAGACTTTGCTAGGTGTCACAGGCTCCGGTAAGACCTTCACCATGGCGAACGTCATCGCCCAGTTAAACAAGCCAACTTTGGTACTTGCGCACAATAAAACACTGGCAGCACAGCTCTACGGTGAGATGAAGGAATTCTTCCCTGAGAACGCAGTGGAATACTTTGTTTCCTATTATGATTATTACCAGCCGGAGGCATACGTTCCATCTACGGATACTTATATAGCAAAAGATGCTTCCACGAACGATGAAATCGATAAACTCCGTCTTTCTGCAACAGCGGCTCTCTGTGAACGGAAAGATGTTATTGTGGTTTCCTCTGTATCCTGTATCTATGGCCTGGGTGCACCGGAAGAATTCTTTGATATGATGATCTCACTTCGTCCGGGAATGGAGAAAGACAGGGATGAGGTAATCAAAGAACTGATCGATATTCAGTATAACCGTAATGAAATGGATTTCCATCGTGGTACGTTCCGGGTACGTGGAGATGTGCTGGAAATTTTTCCGGCCAACTATTCTGACCGGGCAATTCGTGTGGAATTCTTTGGAGATGAGATTGATCGAATTACAGAAGTAGATGTGTTGACCGGTGAGATTCACAATGAACTGAAACATGCGGCGATTTTTCCGGCATCTCATTACGTTGTTCCACAGAGCCAGATCCAGAAGGCTGCAGACGCAATCCTTGAAGAAATGAAAGAACAGGTTTCTTATTTTAAAAGTGAAGATAAGTTGATCGAAGCACAGCGAATTGCCGAGAGAACCAATTTTGATGTAGAAATGATGAAAGAGACGGGATTCTGCTCTGGAATTGAGAACTACTCCAGACATCTGACAGGACTTGCTCCGGGGCAGCCACCATATACTCTGATGGACTACTTTAAAGATGACTTCCTTCTTATTATAGATGAGTCTCATAAGACTGTATCACAGGTTGGAGGAATGTATGCAGGTGACCAGAGCCGTAAGCAGACACTGGTAGATTATGGCTTCCGCCTGCCGTCAGCGAAGGATAACCGGCCATTGAGCTTTACGGAATTTGAAAATAAACTCGATCAGGTTATGTTTGTTTCTGCGACACCAGGACAGTATGAAGCAGAACATGAACTTCTTCGTGCAGAACAGATTATTCGTCCGACTGGGCTTCTGGATCCGAAAGTAGAAGTTCGTCCGGTGGAAGGACAGATTGATGATCTGATCAGTGAAGTAAATAAAGAAGTCGATAAAGGTCACAAGATTTTGATCACAACTTTGACAAAACGAATGGCAGAAGATCTGACCGATTACATGAAAGATGTCGGCATCCGTGTTCGTTATCTGCATTCGGATATTGATACTTTGGAACGTGCAGAAATCATTCGTGACATGCGTCTGGATGTCTTTGATGTGCTGGTTGGTATCAATCTTTTGCGAGAAGGACTGGATATTCCGGAGATTACACTGGTTGCAATTCTTGATGCGGATAAAGAAGGATTCCTGCGTTCAGAAGTTTCCCTGATCCAGACGATTGGACGTGCGGCCCGTAACAGTGAGGGGCATGTTATCATGTATGCAGATGTCATGACAGATTCCATGCGAAAAGCCATTCAGGAGACAGAACGAAGAAGAACGATTCAGGAGGCTTACAATAAAGAACATGGAATCACGCCGACTACGATCAAGAAAGCAGTTCGTGATCTGATCACGGTTTCCAAGGCAGTCGCCGAGACGGAAGACAAGCTTAAGAAAGATCCGGAGTCCATGACAAGAAAAGAACTGACGAAGCTGATAGGTCAGGTGGAGAAACAGATGCGTGCAGCAGCAGCAGATCTCAACTTTGAGCAGGCGGCAGAGCTGCGTGACAAGATGATCGAATTGAAGAAAAGCCTCGATGAAATGGACGAATAGAAAAAGTTTATAATCTCAAAGAGAAATTCCCCCTGTCTGTAAAAAGTTTTACTTTACTCTTGTACAGTAATGGAGAGAGTGCTAAAATGGAACAAGCACTAAACGAAAGAGGTAATCGATATGCAGTTTTCCAAAAGATTAGACAGATTTGGAGAAGAAATCTTTGCAGCCCTGAATAACAGACGTATGGAACTGGAAGCACAGGGCATGAAAATTTATAATATGAGTGTGGGAACTCCGGATTTTAAGACACCGGAACACATTAAGAAGGCACTTGCTGCTGCGGCAATGGATGACAATAACTGGAAGTACAGTCTTCGTGATCTGCCAGAACTTTTGGAAGCAGTATGTACTTATTATAAGAAACGTTTTGATGTGAATCTGACACCGGATATGGTTATGACTGTTTACGGCAGTCAGGAAGGTATGGGACATCTTGGAATGGCACTTTGCGATGAGGGAGATGTTGTTCTTCTTCCAGATCCATGTTATCCGGTATTTGCAGCAGGCAGTCTGATGGCAGGCGCAGTGCCATACTATTATCCGCTGGTGGCAGAACACGACTTTCTTCCATATGTAAAGGATATTCCGGAAGAAGTTGCAAAGAAAGCAAAATACATGGTAGTTTCTCTGCCCTCCAATCCGGTAGGAAGCATTGCAACACCGGGATTATATGAAGAAATCATTGCCTTTGCGAAGAAATATGATATTTTGATCATTCATGACAACGCATACAGTGATATTATCTTTGACGGAGCACATGGCGGAAGTTTCCTTGCAACAGAAGGAGCGAAAGAAATCGGCGTGGAATTTTTCAGCCTTTCGAAATCCTTCAATGTGACAGGAGCAAGAATCAGTTTTCTGGTTGGGCGTCCAGATGTGATCGCGGCACTTCGCAAGCTGAGAAGCCAGATCGATTTTGGAATGTTTCTGCCAATTCAGAAGGCAGCGATCGCAGCATTGAATGGCCCACTGGAAAGTGTGCAGGAGCAGTGCAGAATGTATCAGGAAAGAAGAGATGCACTCTGTAATGGCCTTCGTGAAAACGGATGGGACCTTCCGAATGGCAAGGGAACGATGTTCGTATGGGCAAGAATCCCGGGAGGACGTACAGACAGTATGGCATTCTGCATGGAACTGATGGAAAAAGCCGGTGTTATTGTGACTCCTGGTGCAAGCTTTGGACCGCATGGTGAAGGATATGTACGTTTCGCTCTCGTCCTGCCACCGGAAAAAATCCGCGAAGTTGTAGAAGCTATCCGTAAAAGCGGAATCTGAGAAAGTAAACGAAGCATATTAAAAAATGCATTCATAATAAATTAAGAACAGAAATTCACATAATCACAGTACTTTTGACACAAAGTAACAGAGTGGAAAGGTAGATTTTCCCGATTTGTGTCCGTACTGTGATTTTTTTCGATTTTTTTAAAAAATATAAATTAGATGTTGACAAACAATTACGACAGTGCTATCTTAACAGTATAGATGTTAGCACTCCTCATTAATGAGTGCTAACAGACTAATAGGAAAGGAGCTGAGAACATGGATGAACAATTGACGGATCGTAAGAAAAGAATTCTGAAAGCGATCATCAAGACATACATGGAAACGGGCGAACCGGTAGGATCCAGGACAATATCCAAGGATGCAGACCTGAATGTCAGCTCAGCAACGATCCGAAATGAAATGTCTGACCTGACAGACATGGGCTACATCGTTCAGCCACATACATCGGCAGGAAGAATCCCTTCTGATAAAGGCTATCGGCTTTATGTGGATGAATTGATGAGAGAAAAGGAAGATGAAATTGCAGAAATCCGTAATCTGATGATTGAGAAGACCGATAAAATGGAAAAAGTGCTTAAGAATGTAGCACGTGTCCTGGCTTCCAATACCAATTACGCGACGATGGTTTCAGTTCCTCAGTACAGCGGCAATAAATTGAAATTTATTCAGCTGTCCCGTGTCAATGAGCTGCAGTTAGTAGCTGTGGTTGTCTGCGAAGGAAATGTTATCCGTAATCAGATCATTGATCTGGATGAAGAAATGGATGATGAGACACTTCTGAAGCTGAACCTTCTTCTTAATACCAATCTGAATGGCCTGCCGATACAGGACATTAATCTGGGCATGATTGCCAGACTGAAAGAACAGGCAGGAATCCACAGTGGACTGGTAGCAAGAGTGCTGGATGCAGTTGCAGCAACCATTCATGTCGATGAAGACGATCTGGAAATCTATACGTCCGGTGCAACGAACTTCTTTAAATATCCGGAACTGTCGGATAAGACCAAAGCCACTGAGCTGATTTCTACTTTTGAAGAGAAACAGCAGTTGGTTGATTTGGTCAAGGAGCGAATGGCAGATGACAATACCGGTGTTCAGGTGTATATCGGAGATGAACTTCCAATTTCTACCATGAAAGATTGCAGTGTTGTTACTGCAACTTATGAACTGGGAGAGGGCATGCATGGAACAATCGGTATCGTAGGACCGAAACGGATGGATTATGAAAATGTAGTAAATAGTCTGAAGACTCTCAAGGTCGAACTCGATGAGGTATTCAAAAAAAATAAAAGTAATCAAGACAGTTAGCTGTCAGACTGGAAAGGCGGTAGAAAGAACGTGTCAGAAACAAATAAAAAAGAAGCTGGCGTACAGGAAGAAACAGAGAAAGACCTTCCGGAAACAGAACCTGTTACAGAACCAGTAGAAGAATCGCCGGAGGCAACCGCAGGAACGGAAACCACAGAGGAAACCGAGAGTGCAGCTGAAGACGATAAGGAATCTGATAAAGAAACCAAAGGAAAAAATTCTTTCTTTGGCAAAAAGAAAAAAGACAATAAGCTGGAACAGCAGATTGAAGATCTGACTGACAGACTGAAGCGTAACATGGCTGAGTTTGATAACTTCCGTAAACGTACGGAAAAAGAAAAATCCAGCA
>OLRJ01003390.1_pt1 | contig 10579 bp, 5 predicted proteins | sample 1672741 | NCBI WGS metagenome assembly OLRJ01 (sample SAMEA3136719, study PRJEB25190) | human gut metagenome | biome: human gut; feature: human-associated habitat; material: faeces | place: Austria | collected 2013
AACTGTTTCGTAAGCCTGTATTCTGGATTGCCGTGTGTCTGATGGTGTGTTCAGGAGCATCAGAGCTGTCCATGTCCCAGTGGGCATCTGCTTATGCAGAGGCGGCACTTGGACTGTCAAAGATCATTGGAGACCTGGCCGGTCCCTGCATGTTTGCCATTACGATGGGAATTAGTCGTGTGATCTTTGGAAAATACGGAGATAAAATGGACTTGACGAAATTTATGGCTGGCTCCGGAATTTTATGCGTATTCTGCTATCTTCTTGCATCTCTGTCCTCCAATTCGGCAGCAGGATTGATTGGCTGTATTGTCTGCGGATTTTCCGTTGGAATCATGTGGCCTGGCACCATCAGTATTTCTTCTAAGAAATTTCCGGCTGGCGGAACAGCCATGTTCGCCCTTCTTGCCATGGCAGGAGATCTTGGAGGCAGTATAGGCCCTGGAATTGTGGGACGTGTCACACAGAATGCAGGAGATAATATCCGCGTGGGTATGGGCGTAGGACTGATTTTCCCAGTGGTGCTGCTGGTGATGATTTTTCTGCTGAAAAAGGTGAAAGTAGAGGAAAAATAACTGATATTTGAATGCTTTACAATCTAATAAGAAGGCTGAGGTATTATTTAAAACGGGTTGGCGTAAATTAAAGATAAGTATATTCTGAGTATGCATATGCTGCAAAATGGAGGGAATATGCCAGATCAGAAGCTGGATAATCTTTTAAACCTTGCAATGGATGCTACAGAAGAGGAAAGAGAGAAATCCCGGAATCTGAATGTGGGGTATGAGAAGCAGACACGAAAGTGGGAAATTATTGTGAAGTATAGTGAGGTGGGGAACGCTAATGCTGGGAATGCTGGTGCGATAAGATCTGGGAAAACGGAAAATATAGGAAATATAGAAAAGTCTATGCAGGAAAAATCTAATGGTTCGTTAGGTTGTGAAATGGGTGATTCTGTTAAGGTGTTGCTTGGTGGACCCGAAATCTCCGTGGTCCCTCTCCTTGGCGGGTATGCCATTGTGACGCTTCCTGAAAGCATGCTGGATGAATATTCCAGGCGTCCCCAGATAGAATTTATAGAAAAGCCCACCCGTCTGTATTTCGAAGACTTGTTTTCCAAAGAGGCAAGCTGTATTACCCAGGTGCAGCGCGATGAACCTGGAAATCTACAGCTGACAGGGCGCGGCGTTTTGATCGGAATTGTGGATTCCGGGGTGGATTACAGGCATCCTGCATTTCTTACAGCAGATGGAAAGTCCAGGATTCTGCGTTTGTGGGATCAGAGCATTCCCGGTAATCCCCCGGAAGGCTATGCAACAGGAACTGAATATACCAATGAGGAAATCAATGAGGCATTGTCCCTCTCTGTGCAGGAGGGACGGCGCCTTGTTCCGTCTGAAGATGTAAGCGGTCATGGAACCGCTGTGCTTGGAGTGGCAGCTGGCAGCGATTTTTCCCGTGGTGCAGTGAACCGGGGCGTGGCATATGAAAGTGACCTTCTGGTTGTAAAAATGGGAATTCCAAGACAGGATTCTTTTCCAAGAACTACAGAGCTGATGCAAGGCGTGGATTATCTGGTTCGGCAGGCCATACGGCTTGGAAGACCAATTGCGATCAATTTAAGCTTTGGAAATAATTATGGTTCCCACAGAGGGGATTCTCTGTTAGAAACCTACCTGGACAACGTGTCCGGCATGGGGAAAAATGTGATCTGTGTAGGAATGGGCAACAATGGAAATGATGCTCTGCACGCTGGAGGAAAGCTTTCGCCAGGTGAAATCCAGGAAATTGAACTTGGTGTTGGTGCCTTTGAGCCTACCTTAAATGTGCAGCTTTGGAAAAATTACGAAGATGAGATGGAAATCTATCTGGAAAATCCAGCCGGGGAGCGTGTTGGCCCCCTTTTTGAAACACTGGGCGCCCAGCGTTGGCAGGCGGGAAATACGGAACTTCTGATTTATTATGGAAAACCGGCACCCTATCATGTGACGCAGGAGATTTATGTGGATTTTCTGGCGCAGGATGAGAAAAACCCCTATGTAGACAGTGGTGTGTGGAAAATAATCTTAGCAGCAAGAAGTATAAAAAGCGGGGAATATTTTCTGTGGCTTCCAGGTGGCAAAACTTTAAATCCAGGCACAGCCTTTTATCTTCCTCGTCCCCAGGGAACTCTCACAATCCCTGCCACCGCCAGGCGCGTGATCAGCGTCGGCGCCTACGACGCCCGTCAAAACACCTATGCTGATTTCTCTGGCCGCGGCTGTCGTGCCCTCCCCTATCCAAAACCAGATCTTGCCGCCCCTGGTGTTGATATCTATGCACCTCGCCCTGGTGGAGGCTATGCCGCCTTTACTGGCACCTCCTTTTCCACGCCTTTCGTTACTGGTGCAGCCGCCCTCCTTATGGAATGGGGAATCATCCGCCGAAACGATCCCTACCTCTATGGCGAAAAACTAAAAGCCTATCTCCGTCGTGGTGCAAAAGCCTTGCAAGGATCGGAAAAGTTGCCAAATGACTTAATTGGGTGGGGACGACTCTGTTTGGAAAGTAGCCTGCCAGAATAGGATAATTAATGTACAAGATGTAGCAATTTAAAGTGTTCCAATCTGAACATTTTAAAAAGCAGGTCGGATTATTGACTTTTACACCAAGTGTTTCCGAATGGATTAATAAAACGAATGCCATAAAAACTACTGTTTATGTAAAAAAAAGAACCGTTTATGTAAAAAAAGAACCGTTTATGTAAAATACAGCAGAATCTGCTGAAATCTGATAAAATACTCCTGCAAATAACAAAGGGAGGAAATGATTATGACAGGATTTTTAGTAAACTTACTGAGCCCGGTTTTCAGCAGTCTCGGTGTAAGTCAGGCTGACCTTACATCCTATATTGAGAAGCTGATCGGCTACGTTATCGCAATCTTTGCTTTACTTGTTGTGATGATCGTAGTAATGGTTGTGGCTCATAAAGCCAAAAAGGGATTCCGTCATGTGATCCGCTGGCAGGCTGCCATTGCATTTATTGCAATTGTTGCAGTGCTTGTAAATGTAATCTGCTACGGACCGATGTACAACAACGTATCAAGTGTTTTAAACGCAAAGAAAGTAGTACTTGCACAAGAGACTACAGACCAGAGCCGTGCAACCATTCAGAAGGTTGCTGAAGAAGGAATGGTATTACTGAAAAACGATGGTATCTTACCTCTTTCCTCAGATACAAAGAAACTGAATGTATTCGGCTGGGATTCTACAAACCCGCTGTTTGGCGGAACAGGATCAGGATCTTCTGATTCTTCCACAGCAATCGGTATTCTGCAGTCCTTAAAGGATGCCGGATATGAGACAAACGAGTCTCTTACCAAGATGTATACTGACTACAGAGCTGACCGTCCTACAATTGCTATGGCACAGCAAGACTGGACACTTCCTGAGCCGACAAAGGATTATTACACAGACAGTCTGATGGACGAAGCAAAAGAGTATTCTGACACAGCTGTAGTTGTAATTGGACGTTCCGGTGGAGAGGGTGCAGACCTTCCAACCGATATGAAGTCTGTAATTGATGGAAGCTATGCAAAGATGGCAGAGGAAGTATCGGTTTCCCCGGATAATTACGGATATGTAAAAGGAAGCTACACAAACAATGGAGACTATGATGACTTCGATGAGGGAGAAAGCTATCTCGAGCTTTCCAACACAGAGGAAGATATGCTGGATACAGTATGCTCCCAGTTTGATAATGTTATTGTAGTTGTAAATGCAAATAATGCAATGGAACTGGACTGGGTTGACAAATATGAGCAGATCGGTGCTGTTATCTTTGCTCCTGGAGCAGGTGCAACAGGCTTCGAAGCACTGGGCGAGATCATCAATGGTTCTGTAAACCCATCTGGAAAAACAGTAGATACCTTTGTAAAGGATCTGACAGAGACTCCATACTACAATAATATGGGCCTGAATGCTTATACAAACGTAGAAGATCTGAAAGAGCAGATCGCAGCAAATGATCCGGCTTACGAAGGAAGCATGGGATTTGTAAACTATGCAGAGGGAATCTATGTAGGATATAAATTCTATGAAACAGCAGCTGAAGAGGGTCTTATCAAGTATGAGGATATGGTACAGTATCCATTTGGATATGGACTCAGCTACACAACCTTTGACAAACAGATTGAGAATTTCAAGGATAACGGAGATACCGTCACCTTTGATGTAACAGTAGAGAACACAGGCTCTGTTGCAGGAAAAGATGTTGTGGAAATTTATTACACAGCACCTTACACAAACGGTGGAATTGAGAAAGCAGCAGCAAACCTGATCGCTTTCGAGAAAACAGATTCTATTGAGCCGGGAGAATCCCAGACAAAATCCTTTACCATCAACAAAGAAGATATGGCTTCCTATGATTCTGAAGGTATTAAGATTTCCGGAGGCGGTTATATCTTAGAGGCTGGCGAATACACAATTTCTCTTCGTTCAGACTCTCATACAGTTCTTGGTGAAGAGAAGTTCACCGTTGATGAAGATATTGATTACAGCAAAGATGGCCGTTCTTCCGACAAAACTGTTGCAACAAACCAGTTTGAGGATTATGCGAGAGGCGACTTTGAGCAGCTTTCCCGTGAGGACGGTTTTGCAAATTATGACAAAGCATGCGGTGTGCCGGAAGAGGATGCTTATGTAATGAGCGACGAGACAAGAGCAGCCGTAGAAGAGAATGTATTTGGTATTTACGATGGAACCAAATATAATAATGATTCTGATGAAATGCCGGCAATGGGAGCAGACAACGGACTTCAGCTTGCTGACCTTACCGGAAAAGATTATGACGATGCAGACTGGGATAAGCTGTTAGACCAGCTCAGCTTCGAAGATATGACTACTCTGATCAATGTTGGTGGATGGCAGACCGCAGAAATCAAATCAGTAGGTAAAATTGCCACATCTGACTGTGATGGACCTGCAGGATTAAACAACTTCATCACAAAGGCATATGGAACTGCTTATCCATCTGAAGTTCTTATGGCTCAGACCTGGAACAAAGAACTTGCAAATGAAATCGGCGTTTCTATGGGACAGGAATATGTAGATGCTGACAACTACGGATGGTACGGACCCGCTATGAACATCCACCGTACAGCGTTTGCAGGACGTAACTTCGAGTATTATTCAGAAGACAGTCTGTTGTCCGGATACATGGCAGCAAATGAAATGAATGGAGCAGCCACCAAGGGTGTTTATCCATACATGAAGCATTTTGCATTAAATGATCAGGAAACAAACAGATGCTCCTTCCTTCTCACATTTGCTTCTGAGCAGACCATCCGTGAAGGATATCTGAAAGCATTTGAGCTTGCAACAAAGGGCTTTGAAGGAAAAGCAATGGCAGTTATGTCCTCCTTCAACTGGATCGGTACAGTGCCAAGCTGTGCAAACAACGAGCTTTTGAACAACGTGCTCCGTGGAGAATGGGGATTCGTTGGAATGGTAGAAACCGATTATGACGGTTCCTATGGTTACATGATCACCGATCATTGTATCAGAAACGGAAATGATCTGATGCTTGGATTTAACAGTGCAGAGTCCAACAAACTGACAGACGAGAGCGCAACAGCAGTTCTTGCAATGCGTCAGGCTTGCAAAAATATCCTTTATACAGTAGCAAACAGCGGATATTATGCAGATGGAAATCCGGCAAGCGGAATGACCAATATGACAAAACTGTTTGTAATGATTGACGTGATTCTTGCAGTTGTTCTTATTGTAGTTGATACAATTGTAATTGTACGTTGGAGAAAAAAGAAAAAACAGGCTGTAAACGAATAATTAAACAGTAATCTGGAGACATAAGTCCCCCTTTTAAATCTGGAAAAGGCAGAGCAAGGAATCTGTAAAAGTTTCAGAGAAAAAGGGGGATTTTTTATGTGATTTTTGTCTTGCAGAGTGAGGGAAAATTATTTATTATGAAAGGAGTTGTAATAACAGGAAAAAAGGAGGACTGGTATGATCAGCATTGCGATTGTGGAAGATGAAGAACTGTATGCAAAGCAGCTTCAGCAGTTTCTGCATCAATATGAAGAAGAGAACAAAGAGATGTTTGACATTACAGTCTATTCAGACGGCGATCAGATTGTAAATAAATATAAATCCCAGTACGATATTATCCTGATGGATGTGGAAATGAAATTTATGGACGGAATGTCTGCCGCTGAAGAAATCCGCAAAATTGACACGGAGGTTGTGATCATTTTCATTACGAATATGGCACAATATGCGATCAGAGGATATGCAGTGGATGCGCTGGATTATGTATTGAAGCCGGTGTCTTATTTCGCATTTTCCCAGAGGCTTAACCGTGCTATTAGCCGGATGAAAAAGCGGGAAACGAAGATTATCATGGTGAATATGAAAGGTGGCATGGTCAGAATCAATGTTGCAAATATTTATTATATTGAAAGTCAGGGACATACTCTGATACTCCATACCATACTGGGAAACTATGAAACAACAGGGAAAATGAAGGAGATGGAGGAAAAGCTTTCGGAGATGAATTTCTGCCGTGGAAATAAGGGATATCTGATCAACCTCCAGCATGTGGAACGGATCCAGGATGGATGTGCTTTGGTGAAGGGAGAAAATCTGACATTGAGCCGTGCACGAAGAAAGGTCTTCATGGAAGCCCTGACCAGATATTGGGGAGAGGTGATAAAATGACAGAATATTATCTGCCCGATATTCCAAGACTTTATACGGCACTTGCAGAGTGGATGGCTTGTCTGATTTTTATTTTGCCTTTCAAAAAAAGATTTTCACCGGCTGTAACAGGCTGTTTTGTGGCAGGTGCATTTGGAATACAGAGCGTATTTCTGATTTCTACCGGTGGGGTAAGACTGATTTTTTGGATCCCCTGTATGATATTTGCGGTTTTTCTGATGGTTGCTTTTGTTTTTTGCTGCTGTGAGATCAGGCTGACAGATGCGGCATATTTTGGAATGATTGCTTTTGTAGCAGCTGAATTTATGGCTTCTGCCGGGTGGCAGATCCTGTGTTATACAGGGAAAGAAGCATGGATGTCCTGGTGGCAGCAGGGAATGGCAATTCTTCTGATCTATGGTGTGATTGCAGTGATTTTGTACAAAATTCTCCATGTTCATCTGCCAAAGGATGGACAGATGGAAATCACCAGAAGGGAATATTTTTCCGGACTCCTGATCAGTATTGCCGTATTTGCTGTCAGCAATATGAGTTATGTGAATGTGAACACGCCATTTACAGGCAGATATTCTTTTGAAATAGGGAATATCCGTACTATAGTAGATGTTGCAGGAATTGCAATCCTATATGCACATTTGATACAGTGCTGTGAGCTTCGGGTAAGAAAAGAACTGGAGGCGGTACAGAATGTGCTTCAGAATCAGTATGCGCAATATAAGCAGTCAAAGGAAAGTATTGAGCTGATCAATTATAAATATCATGATCTGAAGCATCAGATCGCGGTGCTAAGAAGTGAAGCTGATCCTGAAAAAAGGGAAGAATTTCTGGATAAAATGGAAGCAGATATAAAGAAATATGAAAACCAGAACAAAACAGGAAATAAAGTGCTGGATACCGTGCTGACTACCAAGAGTCTTTATTGTGCAAAGCATAACATTACCTTTACCTGCGTTGCAGATGGAACCTTGCTGGATTTTATGGAGGTTATGGATATCTGCAGTATTTTTGGAAACGCATTGGATAATGCCATTGAATGTGAATTGAAGATTCCGGATAAAGAAAAAAGGTTAATACACGTCAGTGTCTCAAAACAGAAAAACTTTCTGCTTCTCCGGTTTGAAAATTATTATGATACGGAACTGAATTATCAGGGTGGAGCGTTTATCACAACGAAACGAGACAAGGAATTTCATGGTTATGGACTGAAAAGTATCCGCTATACGGTAAATAAATATGATGGCGCTGTATCCATTGATACCAAGGAGAATTGGTTTGATCTGAAGATACTGATACCGGTCAGCGAAAAGAAAATGGAGACGTGGAACAGCTGACTTTCATATATGGTGATGTCGCCAACAGGCGACATGTTCGTTTGGATAATTGTTAGAAATTCAGATAATTGCTGAAATTTCAGACAATTGTCTTGACACAAGATGTACATAAGCGTATACTACGAATAACTTAATACATACACACAGAGAAGAGCGATGTTGTTCAAACATGGCTCTTTTTGTAGTTTTTGCAATAATGAGTAAAAAACTCATGCTAAAGTGTGTTTGAAAAAGGTTTTCTGCAAAATATACCGCAAAGTGGGCGTGCAGATTGCGGGAATGATTTTTCAAACAGGCTTTAGAGTGTGTATGTAAAATTGCAGAAGGAGGTTATGCAGTATGGAGGACTTAAACGAGATCGTAACAAGGATTGATGATTTTGTATGGGGACCGGTTATGTTGATCCTGCTTGTAGGAACAGGAATATTTCTGACAGTGCGAACCCGGTTCCTTACCTGGCGAAATCTGGGCTATGCGTTGAAAAGCACTCTCAGCAAAGAAGCTCGCACGAAAAGCAGAGGAGAGGGCGATGTATCTCCGTTTTCCGCTCTGACCACAGCTCTTGCAGCAACCATTGGAACCGGAAACATTGTAGGAGTTGCCACTGCCATGGTTTCTGGCGGCCCGGGTGCATTGGTATGGATGTGGATTTCCGCAGCATTTGGTATTACTTCCAAATTCAGCGAGTGTATGCTGGCCATCAAATACCGTGAGGTAAATGCCAAAGGAGAAATGAGCGGCGGTCCCATGTACACTATGAAAAAAGGCCTGAAAAATAAAACACTGGGCGTGATCCTGGCATGGCTTTTCGCATTTTTCGCAGTAATAGCATCCTTTGGCATTGGAAACATGACTCAGGGAAACTCCATTGCAAGCGCTCTTCATGCAACCTTCCATGTGCCAATGAAAATCTCCGGAATTATTATAACAATATTAACATTATTGATCATTGTTGGTGGAATCAAATCTATATCTAAGGTTTCTTCAGTGGTAGTTCCGGTAATGGCAATTTTCTATGTAATCTGCGGACTTATTGTAATCCTTGGAAATATTTCAAATCTTCCATCCGGACTTGCAATGATCTTTAAAATGGCCTTTTCCGCAAAAGCAGTTGGCGGCGGTCTTTGCGGAACTATCACAGCCTCTATGATGAGTGCCATGCGATATGGTGTTGCCCGGGGCGTTTTCTCAAATGAAGCTGGCATGGGCTCCGCAGCAATCACAGCGGCAGCAGCTACTACGGACAATCCGGTACGTCAGGGATACATAAATATGACCGGAACCTTCTGGGATACCATTGTGGTATGTACCATTACAGGACTTGCAATTGCATCTTCCGGGATGCTTGGAGCCACAGACGCAGCAGGAAATCTGCTTACCGGATCGGATGTAACAATCGCGGCATTTGAAACGGTCCTCGGTAGTGCCGGCGGCTGGCTGGTAACCATCGGCATTACCCTGTTTGCCTTTTCCACCATTCTTGGCTGGGAATATCATGGGGAAAAGGCTTTCGAGTATTTGCTTGGCAGTCATAAATATAACATGATCTACCGAATCGTATTTTCTCTGGTAGTCTATGTAGGCTGCACTCAGACACTGAGCCTGGTATGGAATTTCTCAGATATTGCCAACGCATTGATGGCAATTCCAAACCTGATCTGTATGCTGCTTCTCAGCGGGGAAATTGCCAGGAATATTGAGGCGTTTCAGCCGGAAATAAAGAAAAAATCGCGTTCGAAACACAGTTAACTGTCTTCGATAATTATAGAGAAGAGTAAGTGATTCTGTAAGAAAAAACCATACACAAAATGCACAAAAACAGATTGATAAAATCGTACAATATGTACAAAAAAGTGTATTGCAATTTTCTAAAAAAAGTAGTAAAACTTTAGTTAGATAAAGAGAAATGCATTGAACAGGACAAATTACAAAAGATAACCGGAACACAGAGAGCCGCAGACTGGTGAGAGGCGGCAGAAGGTATTTTGTGGTATCACCTGGGAGCATCCCACTGAATTTAGTAAGCTGGGACGTAGTCTTCACGTTACAGAAGAAGCTGTTTATATAGACAGCAATGAGTGGTCGTATTTAGTAATAGATACGATAATACAAAGTGGTACCACGGAAATTCCGCCTTTGTTATCCATTGGATAGCAAGGGCGTTTTTTATATATATTAACCACTTGACTACAAATGAAAGACGAGGAGAAAGATTATGAGTGGAATTATGATGATGGTAATTGCTATCGTAGTTCTGGGCGGCGCCTATCTTCTGTATGGCCGTTACCTTCAGAACAAATGGGGAATTGACCCGAAAGCAAAAACTCCGGCTTACGAAATGGAGGATGGAGTTGATTATGTACCGGCCGATACCAATGTAGTATTTGGACATCAGTTCGCATCCATTGCCGGTGCCGGCCCGATCAACGGACCAATACAGGCTGCAATTTTCGGATGGCTTCCGGTACTTCTTTGGATCCTGATCGGTGGTGTATTTTTCGGAGCAGTTCAGGATTTTGCATCTATGTATGCCT
>OLRJ01003395.1_pt1 | contig 10573 bp, 7 predicted proteins | sample 1672741 | NCBI WGS metagenome assembly OLRJ01 (sample SAMEA3136719, study PRJEB25190) | human gut metagenome | biome: human gut; feature: human-associated habitat; material: faeces | place: Austria | collected 2013
CCCATTCGGGCCAGGGGCTCAGGATCGCCAGCACGAAGACCGGCACCAGGCAGATGCGGATGAGCGTGACGATGTTCGCCGGCGTCCACAATTTCGCAGAGGCCTGCGGGGCGGCTTCTACTTGCAGCTTATGCATGGCCTATTCGCCTTCCATTTCGTAAAGCAGCGTATCGGTGATAGCAGCTTGAACGATGCGTCCCGGCTCTCCACTGTCGACATAGGTTACGCCATCGACCTCGGGAGCCTGGCACATTGCTCGACCGAACAGCTGACCGTCCTCTTCCCGGCCTTCGATGAGCACGTCGAGCGTTTTGCCGATGCGAGAGGCAACGAGCGGCGTGCAAACGTCGTCCGCAAGGTCGCGCAGACGTTGCGCACGATACGCTTTCTCGTCATCGTCGACCTGGTCGGGCAGGTCGAATGCCCTGGTGCCCTCTTCGCGGGAATATGCGAACACGCCGATGTAATCGAAAAAACCCTCTTCGACGAAATCGCAAAGCTCGTCGAAATCTTCTTCCGTTTCCCCGGGAAAGCCCGCGATAAGCGTTGTGCGCAGCGTTACCTCGGGGACGATTCGGCGAATACGCTCCACCAGCGACTCGTACTCCTCGCGCGAACCCTTGCGATGCATGGCCTTCAGGATGCTCGGCTGAACATGCTGAAGGGGGATGTCGAAATAGGAGCAGATGTTGTCGTGCTCGGCAGCGGTATGCAACAACTCGTCGGTAATCCCCTCGGGCTGGATGTACATGACGCGGAACCAGGTATCGGCGAATTCGTCCGCAAGCGTTCCCACAAGCCATGCCAAGCTTGACTCATCCTCGAAATCCTGACCCCAACGGCCTGTATCCTGGGCGATGAGGACGATTTCCTTAACGCCTTCTGAAACGCGATCGGCCACATCCGCACGAACGGTTTCGTAGTCGAAACTGTGATACCTGCCTCGAATGTATGGAATGGTGCAGTAAGAACAGAAGCGATCGCATCCATCCGAGATCTTCACGTAGGCTGAAACGGCGCGCGAGCCGTTGATGGCGACCGCACCCTCGGGCACGGCTCCTAGCATGGCTGCCTTCATGCGCTCAAGGCGCGCCTGATCGATGCCAAGCGCTTGTGCGATGACCTGAACGATATCGTCTTCCTTGCTGCACGGGACGAATGCGGAAGCTTCGGAAAGCTCGGATTCCAGATCCTGCCCGTAACGGGCGGGCATGCAGCCGGCGACGATCAGCGCAGCGCCAGCAGTCACATTGGGCATACCGGCAACTTCGAAGATGGCCTCAAGACTTTCCTCGGTAGCGCTTTGGATAAACGAGCAGGTGTTCACCACCACGGCATCGGCAGCCTCTGGGTCTTGTTCGATCGCGAAGCCGCAACGGGTAAGCTGCGATTGCATGCGCTGGGTATCTACCTCGTTTTTCGCGCAGCCCATGGTGACGAACGCGACGCGAGGGCTCTCGATTTCAAACACGTTTTCGGTTTCCACGGAAATCCTTAGCGGTAGTTGACGTACTGGAGCGGCTGGCCGTAATCCTGGCCCTTCAAGAAAGCGATAACCTCTTGAAGCGCGTCACGGGAGGCGGAGGAAACACGCAGCTTATCGCCTTCGATGGTGACCTTCACCTTAAGTTTTTGCGCCTTGATATCCTTGTTGATCTTGCCGGCCGTTTCCTTGTCGATGCCTTCGACGATGGTTGCAGTCTGACGCACGCTCTGACCGGTTGCCGCTTGGGGGTCGCCCCATTTGACGGCGGCCAGATCGATGCCTCGCTTGATGAGCTTGCTGCCCATGATGTCGATGACCTGGCGAGCAACGAAATCAGCGGGAGCCGCCACCGTGATGGTCTTCTTCTGCTTGTCGAGCGACAGCTCGGCGCCGGAGCCTTTCAGGTCGTAGCGCTGCGTCAGCTCTTTCTTCGCTTGCTGATATGCATTGTCGATTTCCTGCATGTCGACGGTGGACACTACATCGAAGCTAGATTCCTTGGCCATGATGTTCGCCTTTCCACTAATAAGATGAATACGTTGATGACGAGTTTTGGGTTCCCGTCGTGCTAGACCTGGTACCGCTCGTCGTGGTCGAACCGGTGCCCGTCGATGTCGTCGAGGAACCGACGGACGAACCCGTGCCGGTAACCGACTGCGACGAGATACCGCTTGATGTTGAATTCGAACTCGATGAGGTAGACCCGGTGCTGCCCGACGAGGTGCTGGAGCTATCAAGCCCATCGACCTTCACATCAGGATGGTCTTTCGCCCATGAGGCAAGGTAATCCTTGAAGTTCACCGTGGCAGTGGGCATACCCGTGGTCGCATCGCTGGTGAAATCGACCTGTTTGCCGTCCATGGTCACGGTGAATCCGGAGGAAACCCAGGTTGCCAAGCTCCACGTGTCGGAGACGTCAACCGTTTCATCCACCGGCCCGGTGAGCATCTGCTCGGTCGCCTGCCCATCCTGCGTGATGACGACGTAAGCCTGTTGGCCCTTGGCCAGCTTATACTCCACCTTCACGCTCGTGGGCACGGTTGTCGTCGAGGATGCCTTGGATTCCGAATCGTTGCCGTTATCGCCGCTGTTGCTGTTGTTATTGGAATTGTCCTGGCTCACGCCGCTGCCATCCGCCGAAGTGTCGGTGACGCCGGTAATGGGGACCTTCGCCACATCCTGCGTGGAGGCCGCACCGCGGTTTCCGAATGCAAGCGCCACGATGATCACGAGCAGCAGCAAGATTATCACGATGACGGCTACATAAGGCAGCCTTGCCTGCATTCCTCGACCGGCATTGTTCTGCGAACCGGAATAGAAATTGGTGAACTGCGTGGTGACGGCGCCGCCGAAATGGTTGGAACGACGGCTTTCGCTCTCTGCACGTGCTGCACGCGAAGCGAGCGACTCGCGATATTCTCGTTGCGGCTGCTGCTCGCGACGCGACATACGCTGCGCGCCCTGGCGCTGACCTCGCTGGGTACGCTGCGAATGACGACTATCGCCGGAACGATCTTCGCTATAGCGCGATGAGCGCTGCGAACCTTGCCCACGACCATCATGACGCCCGTCGCCGCGCGAAACCGACCTACGACCGGAAACATGCGCCGGCGAATCCGATTCGCCGCGGGTGCGTCCAACCTGATAAGCGTATGCATCGTCGAGATACATACGCGTGATGTCGGCGGGGTTGAGCCCAACCAATTTCGCATAAGCGTTCACCATATTGCGTGTATAGCCGCGCGCAGGCAAACGGGAAAAATCATTGTTCTCGAGGGCGCGGAGGATGTCGGGGCGAATGCGCAGCCGACGAGCGGCCGACTGCACGTCGTAGCCCTTCCGCTCGCGCGCTTCGCGCAATACGGTGCCGAATGAAACCTGGCCCATGCCTTCTCCTTATTGATTGTCGCCGTCATGTTGCTCGAACGCTTTGAGCGTTTCAAGCTCCATGGCATCGACGAGCACTTCTCTGGGCTTGCTGCCGTTCGGAGGACCGACGACGCCCTTATCTTCCAACATATCCATTATACGCCCGGCGCGGGAGTATCCCACTTTGAGGCGACGCTGGATATTGGACGTGGAACCCAAACCGCTGGACACCACCAACTCGGCCGCCTCCCAGATGAGCGGATCATCGTCGGCGCACGTGCCGCCGCTGGCATCCGATGGGCATGATCCCAACGTGATTAGATTGGTGGATAAGATCTCGGAATGATACTCTGGCTCGCCCTGACTGCGCAACTTCTCCACAACCGCATTGATCTCATCTTCGGACACGTAGCAGCCCTGGATACGCATAGGCTTTGCATACTCCGGTTTGCTTAGGAGCAGGTCACCGAGGCCGATGAGGTTTTCTGCGCCCGGTGTATCCAAGATAACGCGGCTGTCGATGCCGCTTGCCACGTTGAAGGCGATGCGGTTGGTGATATTGGCCTTGATGAGGCCCGTGACCACGTTGGTCGAAGGACGCTGGGTGGCGACGATCAAGTGGATGCCGGCAGCACGAGCCAGCTGTGCGATGCGGCTGATGGAGAACTCCACCTCCTTGCCGACGTTCATCATAAGGTCGGCAAGCTCATCGATGATGATTACGATATAGGGCAGTTCGTCGCCGAGCTCGTTTTCGGGCAGGTCCTCCCCTGCTTCCTGCGCGGCCTTCGCTTCGGCCTGCGCCGCCTGCACCTTGGCATTGTACTGGCCGATGTTGCGCGCGCCCACCTTCGAGAACACCTTCAAGCGGCGTTCCATTTCCGCAACGCCCCAGCTCAAAGCGCTTGCTGCTTCCTTGGGTTCGGTGACAACGGGAACATACAGGTGCGGGATGCCGTTGTAGGGCGTGAACTCGACGCGTTTGGGGTCGATCATGATGAAACGCACCTCGGACGGGGTAGCCCGCATAAGAATCGACATGATCATGGCGTTGATGGACACGGATTTGCCCGAACCGGTGGTGCCGCCGATAAGCAGATGGGGCATTTTCGCGAGGTCGGAAACGATACAGTGACCCTCGACGTCCTTGCCGATGGCGATCTGCAACGGACCAGGTGCTGCGTCCTTGATGACGTCGCCGAGCAATACCGTCTGCCGGGTTCGATTAGGCACCTCGATGCCGACGTAATTGGTACCGGGAATGGGCGCGAAGATGCGCACGCCGGGCGCGGCGAGCGCCAACGCGATATCGTCTTCAAGCGCGGTAACGCGGCTGACGCGCACTCCTGCCGGAAGATCCACTTTGAACAAGGTGACCGTTGGACCCGCAACCCAGCCCACCACTTTGGCCATGATATTGAAGTCTTCAAGCGTTTCCTGCAGGCAAGCACCGGTTTCCTGCAGCTCCGAATCGGTTGCTAGATCCTTTTCGGGATCGGTGGACATGGCAAGAAGATCGAACGGCGGAAGCTCGAAACCCTGCTCGGGGCGCGGGGTGGCAACCGGCGTAGCGGCTTTCGAGGGCTTTTTCGGCATAGCCGGAGCAGCAGCGCGCTCGATAGGCTTACGGCGGCCCAGTTTACGCGTGATGGTTTCAGGCGCCTTGCTTGCGTCTTCGCGGGAAGCGCCATCATCGGAAGATGCGACGGCGCTGCCATGTCGGCGATTCGAAGCTGAAGGCTGCTTGAGCATTTGGGTTTTAGCGGTTTCGAGCTCGGCGAGCTCGGGTTCATCGACGGCTTTCGCCTTCGGACGGGAAACCCTGGCGAATGCGGGTGCCGGTACCACGCCGTGCTCGCGCTCCTCGGCTTCTTCACGAGCTGCAGCTAGCGCGCGCAGCTTCTCCACGATGCTGGATACAGAGAAGCCGATGACGATCAACCCGGCAATCGCAAGGCCGAAAAGCACGATAGCCGATATCACCTTGCCGAACAACGTCAGGCCGCACCACGCGACGCCCGCACCGATATAGCCGCCGCGAGCGGAAAGCTGATCGGCCAAGAAAAGATTGTCCGTAGCATCAGGGGCAGCTTCAGGCGTGAACAGCGCCAACAGGGAAAGCACCGCGACGAACAGTATGGCCGAACCTACCGATGCGCGCAGGGGGATGCCTTCCTTATCGATGCGCACAAGGCAACTTGCCCCGATGGCCACCAAGAAAAACGGCAGGAGGTACGCGCCGATGCCCAAGCACAGATGCAACAGCTGGGACACGAACGAGGTGATGAGCGCATCGGTGGGAACGACGGCCGCAACGAACAGCACAATACCTAGCAGCGTCACGGCAACGCCGGTGATATCGCGTTTGGTGCGCTCATCGAAGATCTGCGGCTTAGCAGGCGCCGGGGCCGCCTGTTTGGCAGCACGCTTCTGCGCGGGGCTTGCGGCTTTGGATTTGCCGGCGGCCTTTTTAGATGAGGTTGATTTGTTCGAAGCAGTTCGGGCCACGCCCTCCCCTTTCGTGCTAAAGCGTTTCAGCAGATGTGCGAGCAAGCGAGCACCTGCGCGCAGTGCAACGCAGGTGCTCGTGAACAGATTCTTGTGTGCGGCGATGCTAGATGTCCAGCAGGTTCACCACTGTCATGGGACGGGTTTTCGTGCGCTCCCAAAGCAGGGACAGCAGAGCGTCTCGGGCGGCCCTCTTGAGCTCCTTACCCGAAGCGCCCTTGGACAATGCCCGGGTCAGCGCGTTTTTGACGCACTTCTCGCACTCCTGGACCAGATAGCCATCGTCTCCGCCGGTGATGCCGTGCATCTCGACCTGAACATTGCCGGCAACGGCCTTCTTGCGGCCGGAAACCGCCGCCGCGATGGCAGCGAAGCCCTGAGCGGAAAGCGCCGTGCGCTCTTCGAGCACCTGCTCGGAAGTATCGCCGACCGACAGGCCGTCGACCAAAACGATGCCGGACTGAACGGACTCGCCATGCTTGACGCCCTTCGTGGACAGCTCCAGGCTCTCACCGTTTTCGCAGATGAACACGTTTTCAGCAGGAACGCCAACGGCTTCAGCCAAACGTGCGTGAGCGCGAAGATGCGTGGCCTCGCCGTGCACCGGCATGAACGCCTTGGGCTGTACGATGGTCAGCATGATCTTCAGTTCCTCTGCCGATGCATGACCGGACACATGCACGCGGGCGCGAGACTTGTCGTATACGTCGGCGCCGATCTTGGCCAACGAGTTGACCACCTTCGTGACGGCCTTTTCGTTGCCGGGAACCGGCGTTGCCGAGATGATGACGGTGTCTCCCGCTTCCATATCGATGGTCTTATGCTCGCCTGCTGCGATACGGGCCAATGCCGACAGCGGCTCGCCTTGGCTACCCGTGCACATGATGACCACCTGCTCAGGCGGGATGCCCTTCAGGTCGTACGCATCGATGATGTCCTGGTCGGAGATCTTCAAATATCCCAGCTTGCGAGCGATATCGGTGTTCTGCACCATGGAGCGGCCGGTGACGACCACCTTGCGCCCGTTTGCCACGGCGGCATCGCAGATCTGCTGCAGGCGATGGATATGGCTGGCGAACGACGCGATGATGACGCGGCCCTTTGCCTGCGCGATGATGCGCTGAAGCTCCTTGCCGACTTCGGCCTCGCTGGGCGTGAAGTTGGGGTTGGTGGCGTTCGTGGAATCCGACATCATCAAGTCAACGCCCTCTTCGGCGAAGCGTGCAAGAGCGCCGAAATCGGTATGCACGCCGTCGATGGGGGTTTGATCAAGCTTGAAGTCGCCCGTGTGCAGCACGTTGCCAGCGGGGCTGCGGAAAAAGACGCCCACGGCACCAGGGATGGAGTGGTTCACGGCGAAGAACTCGGCGGTGATGCAGCCCAGGTTCACCTTGTCACCAGGCTTGATTTCCACAAGCTTGGCGTTTTTGATTCGGTGCTCCTTGAACTTGCCTTCGATCAGGCCCAAGGTCATCTTCGTGCCGTAAATGGGCACCTGACGATCCAGGTCTTTAATAAGATAAGGCAAGGAACCCGTATGGTCCTCATGGCCGTGCGTGATCACGATGCCGCGCAGCTTGTCGGCGTGCTGGAGCACGTAGGTGTAATCCGGAAGGATAAGATCCACACCGGGATGATTGTCATCGGGAAACATGAGACCGGCATCGTCGAGCACCATGTCGCCCTTGCACTCGAACACGGTCATGTTCTTGCCGATGGCGTCAAGGCCGCCGAGCGGGATGATCTTCAGCGTGGCTCCACGGTCTTTTTTCGAGGAGTCGAAGGAGCGCTTGCGAGAGCGCGGACGCTTACGGCCCTGATCGGCGTTGCCCTCTTTCGTGAGCTTAGGACGCTCAAGGTCAAGCTTGACGTGCTTGACCGTCTGCGTGCTCTTTCCGCTGTTCTCAGGGCGCACACCACCATTGCGCTTCGGGCGCTGTTCGTTTTGATCCATGTATTGATTTCCTTACTGCCAACATACAGCAGGGCCGCATGGATTGAAGCGGCCCTGCTGCGTATCCTGGCTACAGGACGCCAACCTCGCGCATAGTGCGCTCAAGCTCGGCGGACTGCTCGGCAGTGGCATTGACCAGAGGCAGGCGAACTCCGCCTACCGGGAAACCGGCCAATTTCAGTGCTTCTTTTACCAGGATGGGGTTCGCTGTCTTGAACAGCCCTTCCATGAGGGGCATGAGGCGTTCGTTTGCGGCAGCGGCTTCTTCCCACTTGCCGGCCGCGCACAACTCTACAATCTCCTTCATTCGAGCAGGAGCAACGTTTCCGATGGTGGAGATGACGCCCACGCCACCCAGTTTCATAATGTCATAGGTTGCCGAATCGTCGCCGGAGTATACGCAGAAGCCTTCAGGCGCGCCTTCCACAATGGCTTTCACCTGTTCAAAACTGCCGGAAGCCTCCTTGATGGCAACCACGTTATCCAGATCATGCGCGAGACGCAGCGAGGTTTCCGCGGTCATGTTCACCGCGCAACGCCCCGGGATGTTGTACAGGATGATCGGCAGTTCCACCGAACGCGCGATGGTGCTGAAATGCTGATACAAACCCTCTTGCGGAGGCTTGTTGTAGTACGGCACCACGCACATGAAGCCGTCGACGCCGAGCTTCGCCACATCGCTTGCGAAGCCGACCGTATCCGCCGTGCAGTTATCGCCGACGTTGGCGATAACCGGGATACGGCCATCGACTGCAGCGACCACGGCTTTGAACAGCTCGATCTTGTCCGGATAGAACACGGTGGGAGATTCACCCGTGGTGCCGTTGATGATAAGGGAGTCGGCGCCGCCCTTTACCAAACGGTCAGCAAGCTCCTGAGCACGATCGAGATCGAGATCGAGATTGTCCTTCATGGGCGTGACCATGGCCGGGATCATGCGGCCGAAACGAGGATTTCCCATCGTTGGCACCTTTCTGTACAAGCACGGTTCGACACCATGCACCTGAATCGCATAATGCAACTTCGCCATATTATGCCACGGCACCCCGAGGGGCGCCGTGAAGTCATTAAATTGTCACGCTCAAGAAACAATTGTTGCCGGGAAGGTGGTAAATCCCGCCATAAACGGCAACGGGCTAGCTTTGCGTACTGCTATCCCATGAAGTTCTCAAGACCGACGATAAGGCCCTGTCGGTCGCCGACGCTTCGGATGCCCAGCAGCACGCCGGGCATATACGAAGTGCGATCCCACGAATCGTGGCGGATGGTAAGGGTCTGGCCCATGGAACCGAACACCACTTCCTGGCTTGCAACATAGCCCATGGAGCGAACCGAGTGCACGGGCACGCCTTCCACCAACGCGCCGCGGGCTCCCTCGCAACCTGCGATTTCGGTCTCCTTGCCAGGCGCGGCGCTTTGACGGCCGTCGCGAGCATCGGAGATGATCTGCGCCGTGCGCACGGCGGTTCCGGAGGGGGCATCCTTCTTGTTGCAGTGGTGGAACTCGAGCACTTCCGCTTCAGGGAAGAACGGAGCGGCGGCTTTTGCGAACTGCATCATGAGCACGGCGCCGGTGGTGAAGTTCGGAGCGTAGAAAAGGCACGTTCCCTCGGGGGCGAGGGCGGCAAGCTCCTCGAGCTTGTCGTTGGCAAGACCCGTGGTGCCCACCACGCAATCGATGCCCGCCGCAAGGGCGACGCGCAGGTTGCCCTCGACGACGGAAGGCTGCGTGAAATCGACGAGCACATCGAAGCCGCCGGCATGCACGGCTTGTTCGACTGTTTCATACACTGCGAACACCTTCGAAGAGCCATGCGGGTCGATTCCGCAGGTCACCTGCATGTCATCGGCTGCGGTCACGGCATCGACCACGGCTGAACCCATACGTCCGGCAAAACCGGAAACGGCAACGTTGATCATGTTGGAGCTCCTTCTTAGAAAAGATGGCGGCCTGAGGCGGCCGCCATCGCTAGCTATCTTATATACAGCTTATTGGGACTCGTGACGGCGACGCGGGGTGCGGTTGGCACGACCCGGGCGCACGTCGCGCTGGCCGCCTTCACGCTTGCCTCCCTCGTGGCGTTCGTGACGGTCATGACCGCGATGCTCATGCGGAGCGGGGGCGCTGCCTTCGGGAGCCTCCGGCTTGTCCAGGCGATCGAGCGAGATCTTGCCCGTCTTGGGGTCGATCTCGAGGACCTGAACCTTGACGGTATCGCCGAGCTGCAGCACATCCTCGACCGAGCCGACGCGGCCGTTGGCTACACGGGAGATGTGCAGCAGGCCGTCCTTGCCGGGGGTGAGCTTGACGAAGGCGCCGAAGTCCTTGATGCCGACGACCTCGCCCTCGAAGATCTCGCCGACCTCGGGCTCTTTGACGATGCCGAGGATCATGGCCTTGGCAGCTTCGCCGGCCGGGCCCTCGATGGCGGCGATATGGATGGTGCCATCCTCCTGGATGTCGATTTGCGCGCCGGTTTCATCCTGGATGCCGCGCACGACCTTGCCACCGGAGCCGATGACGTCGCGGATCTTGTCGACAGGGATATGGATGGTCTCGATGCGCGGAGCGGTGTCGCGCAGCGTTGCGCGCGGCTCGGGCAGCTCGGCGAGCATGGCCTTCAGGATGTGCGCACGGCCTTCGTGGGCCTGTTTGAGCGCACGGCCGAGGATCTCGGTGGACAGGCCCTTGGCCTTGTTGTCCATCTGCAAAGCGGTGATGCCCTTCTCGGTACCGCAGACCTTGAAGTCCATAT
>OLRJ01003400.1_pt1 | contig 10568 bp, 8 predicted proteins | sample 1672741 | NCBI WGS metagenome assembly OLRJ01 (sample SAMEA3136719, study PRJEB25190) | human gut metagenome | biome: human gut; feature: human-associated habitat; material: faeces | place: Austria | collected 2013
TCCCACCACTGATACTGATTTGTTGCTCGCCACCTACAAAGGTGGGAGTCATGTCACATCTGATATACGCGCTGTATCATCGCCTGCACTTCCTGTTCATCTGCCAGAAGTTCGATTTTCATTTCCTGCATTCGCCTGTGCTGCTTTGGTACCCGTGTCAATTCATCGTTCATCTTTTCCAGAAGTTCTTCTTCCTCTTGTTTCTCAATTCCATTCTCTTTCAGTTCCACCATATAATGCTTCCAGACTGCCAGCGTTTCCTTCCAGAGCATGAGCCGTGTCATTCCCATCTGATCTTCCTGCTTTTCCAGCAATTGTTTCTGATCCTCCCAGTATGCCAGGAACAACCCTTCATTTTCTCCGGTTTCATCGTATTTTTTCCATTTTTCCCGGTTCTGTCCAAGTTTTCCATATAATATACTTTTTTCATATAATTCTGTGTCCCTGCAGACTTCCTCCGGTATCTGTGTCACCTTTTGAAACCACTGTGCCGCATCCTGTTTTCCACGGATACTCTGATCATAATACCAATAGGTAATCCCGGATTCATACGCTACTTTCTGATACTCCTCTGGATTCTTTTTCAAAATCTGTTCCAGATTCTCCTCCCATCCCTCTGGTATTTCTTTCCATATTTTTCGATACTCCCACGCTTCCTTTTCGTCAAACAGTGCATCTTCCTGAAATGCATATAACAGTTCCAGATATCCTTCTGAACGTTCCGGATAATCCAGAATTAGCTTTCTTAATGTCTCCTGTTTTTCTTTTCCGTTTAGAAACCTGGCATCTGCAAGTTCATTTTCATACTGATCTTTTATCCAATTCTGCCGAATCTGTTCAATGCCAAGTCCTCCGGCTTTTATCAGCATTCCTACTGTCAGCAGAAAAAGACCTGCCTGTATGCGTTTCTGGTTTTGTATCAGTCTCAGGCTTCTGCATATTCTTCTTCCCTTCTTCTTTTCACTGCCTTTTTGAGAATTCATCATCTGGTCTGCAAGTTTTCGCATTTTACGGCTCCCACAGTATTCTCCCAGAATCTCCATCAGTTTTCCAAAACCATACTCATCCTCTGCCTCATCCTTGCAAAATTCTCCTCTTCTGTATTCCGGCGTCCCGGTACATTTTCCTCTGCTGCCTCTCCGGATCAGAGATCCCATATCCACCAAAACAATTCGGTCTTTTTGCACAATCAGATTATCTGGTTTTAAATCTCCATAAAAAACAGGTGGTTCCTGACTATGAAGCCATGTCAGTACATGTTCAATCTGTATGCACCAGGAAGCTGCCTTCTGCATGGATAGTCTGCGGCCCTTCTTCATATATTCGGCAAGTGTATCTCCTTCGATGTATTCCGTTACGATCCATACCGTCTCTTCATCTTCCAGAATATCCACAATCTCCGGAAGTCCCGCACACTTTAGTGTCTTCCAAACTTCAATACTTTCTCTTGAAAAACAAAGCCCTTCTTTTTTCAGTTCTTTTACTGCATAAAATCGAAACAATTTCTCATGAAATGCCAGATACACACTGCCTTCACTCCCCTTACCAAGAAAACGCAGTATCTTGTATCTGCCATCCAGCCAGGTTCCAGGTTCCAGATTGGTTCCTCCTTCCGGTAAGCAAAATTCAAGAATGCCTCGGCATTATTGTAGTTCTTCATAGTAGGAATCATTGGCGAACGCCATGATAAAATTCTCAGATTTGAATTGATATTATTGTAATCGATGTGGACAGATTTGTCTATTAGTAATGTTGCACAAAGATGTGTAATTGCAACATAATATTTATATTCATCATCGTCTTATCTAAAAAATAGTCATCGCCGCTCTACCTCTCATCGCCAATTTTTAAAAATCCGCAAAAGCAGTATGACTGTCGACATAATGGTAGCGGTGTTTTCGTGATGACGCAGTGTGCAAACTGTACCTGCGCAGCCTGTCTGAGCCGCTTTATGCGGCGAGTTTCGCGAAGCAGGTACTAATCGGTGCACACGAGTCATAGAAAACACGCGTATTATGCGACAGTCATACTATTTTGCGGATCTATTAAAAAATTACTCTCTCTTTTTACATTCTCTCCGGTGCATCGAATCCCAGCACTCCGATACAGCTTTCCAGTACGTCTCTGCACAGTACCAGTAATCTGATCCAGGATGCTTTCTGCTGTTCATCTTCTTCGGATAAGATCTTTGTTTCATGGTAGAAACGGTTGAATGCATTTGCCAGGTCGTAGATGTAGGAGCAGATCTTGTGTGGTGCCATTTCTTCGAAAGCATTTTCCATCACACTGTTGAACTTGCCTGCTTCCAGCATCAGTGCTTTTTCGCTGGCATTTGCCGGTACACCGATCTGTCCGTTGCTGATATCATTGCCTGCTGCCTGATATTTGTTCAGGATGGACTTGATACGTACGATGGTGTACAGAATATATGGACCTGTGTTTCCTTCAAAAGAAGTGAAACGGTCGATATCAAATACATAATCCTTGGAAGCCTGATTGGACAGGTCACCATATTTGATGGCTGCCAGCCCTACGATTCTTGCAGTCTCTTTTGCTTCTTCCGGATCAATCTCATGGTTGTCCATGATCTTGCGGTACATCTCTTCATTGATCTCACTGATCAGATTCTCCAGACGCATGACTCCACCGTCACGTGTCTTAAACGGCTTGCCGTCTTTTCCATTCATCGTACCGAATCCAAGCCAGGATAACTTCGTATCATCCTTTACCAGTCCGGTCTTTCTTGCGCAGCGGAATACCTGAATAAAATGAAGCTCCTGACGTTTGTCAACAACGTAAAGGATCTCATCTGGCTGGAACAGCTTCATACGCTCTACAATTGTGGCAAGGTCTGTAGTAGTATAAAGAGATGCTCCATCTGATTTCAGAAGCATACATGGCGGGATTTCCTTGGTATCGGTCTCCTCTTTAACGTCTACAACAAGCGCTCCCTGATCCTCATATGCAAAGCCTTTTTCCTTCATCATCTCTACCATGTCCGGAATGTAAGGCTGCGCATCAGACTCTTTTTTCCACAGATCAAAGGATACGTTCAGATTCGCATAGTTTCTCTTAAGGTCTGTAACAGAAACACTCATAATGTGGTTCCAGAGAGCCATGTACCCCGGCTTACCCTGCTGAAGAAGATGAGTTGCCTCCAGTGCTTCCTGACGGTATGCCTCATCCTCCTTGGATTTGCCGCTTGCACATGGATAAATCTCCTCAAGCTCACTGATAGTAAAAGGTGCCTCTGCAGGATATTCACCTGTATAGCTGTCATCAAAATATACAAGCTCCGGCTGTCTGTGCTTCAGCTCTGTAATGATCAGTCCCATCTGAAGTCCCCAGTCACCAAGATGAACATCACCGATCACCTTATGGCCTACGAAACGACCGATTCTCTTAATACTTTCACCAATAATTGCAGAACGGAGATGACCTACATGAAGAGGTTTGGCAACATTCGGTCCGCCGTAATCGATTACGATGGTCTTCGGCTCTTTGGCTGTGTCTGCACCAAGCTTCTCATCCTTCTCCATCTCTTTCAGATAATCTGCAAGAAACTCTTCGCTGACTTTCAGGTTGATAAATCCGGGCTTTACCATTTCTTTCATGGAAAATACTTTGGAATCTGCCAGATTGCCCACTACGTCATCTGCGATCATAAATGGTGCTTTCTTATAAGCCTTAGCTCCCGCCATGGCACCATTGCACTGGTATTCGCAAAGGTCAGGACGGTTGGAAACGCCTACTTTACCGTAGGATGAATCGTATCCTGCTTTTTCAAATGCTGCAGAAAGCTCTTCTGCCATGTAGTCTGTAAGTTTTTTCATAAATCCTCCTAAATTTTCTTCTCAGAGAGAATACTTCTGTTTTCTTCTGAATTCGTTCCGAAAATATATATTCTATTTCGGAATCTTTTCTAAGAAAATCAATTCTTTTCAATTACTATCTATAGGTGACATCCAAAACTAATGTTTATAAACTATAGCCATTTCTTAGCTTCTATGCAGTCACTTTCTTAGAACATGCGATTGCAAGAGAACCATATCCAATATGGCATGCCACACTAAGTGACAGCGGATCCATATGGATTTCCATACCAGGAAAGGTTTCCTGCATCTCCTGCTTCCACTCTTCTGCCTCTTCCGGATTACCTGTGTAAGCAGCCTGAAGACACATTTCTCCATTCTGGACAAACGGTGCAAAGCGTCCCTCAAAATCTGCCTTCATAGCCTTCAGCATAGTACGTCTGGCCTGCTTCTTGCCTCTTACCTTGGCAAAAGCATCCAGCTTCTCACCCTGGAGCTGCAGCACCGGCTTCAGATTCAAAACGGTACCTATTGCAGCTGCAGCAGGTGTGATCCTGCCGCCCTTTTTCAGATATTTCAGGGTTTCCAAGGTAATATAAATACTGGAATTAAATTTCTCTTCTTCCAGGATCTTCTTAATTTCAGCTCCGCTTTTACCTGCATCCCGAAGGGCAATCGCGTCCACCACAGATTGACGCTGGGTTACGGAAATTCTCTGATTATCTACCACGTGCACTCTGCCCTCATACTCCTGGGCAAGTCCCATTGCAGTAGCACAGGTAGCGCTGAGACCACTTGACATGGGGATCTGTACAATCTCATCATACTCTTTCAGAAGGTTGTCCCATAATCCCATAGTCTCTCCCGGGCTTGGCTGGGAAGTGGAAATAGAAGCATCCGACTTCAGCCACTGATAAAATTCATCCTGGCTCAGGGTAATTCCCTCCAGGTACATTTTCTCATTAATAAAAAAAGGCATAGGAATAACAGACACTCCAAGTCTGCGTCCTTCCTCCTGTGTAATGCCGCTGTTACTGTCCGTTACAATGGCAATCTTACTCATTCAATCTCTCCTTATCTCATAAAAACTCATGTTCCTGTTCACTTCGTTCACAGCAACAGGCTTCGCGAACCTTACCAATGAACAGTAACAAACTTGCCGCCGTCCTGCCTTTTCTTCTGGCAGCTGGTTCTTTTTTTCCCAGTAAACAGCGACTGTAAATCTTCTTTCCCTATTCAGGGTCTTAAAGTCTATTATAATACCTGCGCTCCAGTCTGGCAAACACTTTAAAGAAAAGTCTCGAAAAAAATGTACCAAAATATTTCTTCATCTATAAAATTCTTTTGGCAAAAAAGAAAAAAAGACAGCCTACACCGCCCCTATAAGCAGTGCTGCTGCCCCACATTTTATAATACAGCCAATTCCGCTCATCAGCCGCTCCGCCTGCGCCATAGTTTTCGGGAACATGATGTACCAGCGGAAAGCTTCCATTGTTTTCCGGAGCTTCGCAGGCCAGAAAGAGAAATCTGACCATTTGTCCGGCAGCCAGCTCTGGGGAATATGGGATAAGAGCCTTACACAAAAAAAGAGGCCGATTCCCCACAGTAAAATTCTAATAACAAAGCAGCTACATTTTCTAAATTCAATTTTCTTTTCTCTACTTCTTTGAATTCCATTTTCCCAGGTTCCGCGCTCCATCTCATACAGCCACTTGGAAACAGTTCTTATAAGCATTACAAGAAAAGTCACTGGAAACCAGGGCAAAATCACTTCCAGCCAGCTGTCATCCACTAATATTCCGGATAGTCCGTTTCCCACGAGAAAATCAGATGCAGCACCCTCCAGTTCCTGACCTTTTTTACCTCGGATCAAAACCTGAGTGCAAACCAGATTTTTTTGTGGCGGACGGATAAGGATCATATGCTGATTCCAGGATACCACACCTCGCACTTCGTAAATCTGCTCTCCCACAGTCAACTGACTTCCCGCACAATTTTCACTGCCGAAAAGCTCCAGGGCTGTGTCTTTATCGATCACGCATCCGGTTTCATCATTCTCTTCTAATAAAGCAGCCTGTCGGTCATACAAAGCAGCCATTCCCACAATGCCTGTCACCCGGGCATTTGTCTGTCTGAAATCCTCTGGATTCGTAACCACCTGAACTCCTCCATTCCACACAAAACAGAAATCTGTAATCTCATCACTACTTTGATAATTTTCCCAGATCTGCTTCGCCAGGTTTACTGCAGGATAATCTCCATACAGTTCAACCACCGCTGTATCTGTTTTTCCCACCTTCACATAATCTTTCATTCCAGAATAAAATAAAGCTGCGGCCAGCAATACTGCCATAACAACCTTCAGATATTTGGAACAGTAATTCTTCTTTTCACTTTCCATGCTAATTTTCAGAAATCCTCACCCTGCTTCCATCCTTCAGTTCCCTGTCTGCCTGGACGATCACAGCCTGATCCGTAGAAAGGCTTCCCTCACCCAATGCAGCAGTTGTCTGGTTTCTATCCTGCACAGTAACTTCCACTTTTCTTGCAACCATTACCGTTCCAAGCACTGTATTTTCTGTGTCTGTAACATACACATAAACCTTCCCATTCTCCTGGTACAGCGCTGAAAGCGGAACGCAGCAGGAATAAGGTCCAGCATCTTTTGATATGGAAAAATCTCCGCTCTGACCGATGGACAGACTGTTCGCCGGCATTATGATGGACAGGTCACGAATATCATTATCCTCCTTATTTTCTGTTATATTTTCCACTGTTGCTCCAGAAATATCATTATTGTTATTATCTGTGATTTTCACATCTACGCCGGCAGATACATATTTTATATCATCTTTTGAGATGGTACCAGTCATTCGAAGAGCACCATCGGCTGAATATAAAACTACTGCTGCAGTCTGTCCTGTAAGGTCTCCGGTTTGCACGGACAGACTTTTGATCACACCGTCAGAAGGAGACGAAATCACTCCCTCTGTACTTTGAAGCACTGTAACCTTTTCCATATCTGCTCTGGCATTTTCCAATTCTCTTTGTACGTTCTCCAAGGTACTGTCTGAAGCCTCCGGCGTACTGGCATCGGACACCGCTTTTCCAGCACTTGCCAGAGTCTGGTTTCTTCCCGCGATCACTTCATTTAATGCTTCCTGTCTGGCTCGCAGATCATCCTGAAGGGCAGTTTCTGTGGCGGAATCATCCTCCTGTGTTACAGTGGTCTCACCATCATTAAATCCTTCCTCTCCATCTGTGAAGCCACTTAAATCATCCCCGGAAGTCTTTGCTTCCTTTTCCCTGTAAAATTCGTCAAGCCGCTGTTGGGCTATCTGAACTTCCGCCCTTGCATTATCCACGGAAACATTTCCGCTTTGCACAGCCAGATCATAAGAATTTCCAGCCCATGTCTGCTCCGCTGCACGCTTCTGGCTGTTCACCTTTTTCTGGCTTTCCAGATCCTTTGCCTGCCCTTCCAGAGTTTTTACTTTATCGTCCAGATTCTTCAAAGCCGCCTGAATGCTGTTCTGGGATAGCTTCAATAAAATATCCCCTTTTTTCACAGTCTGCCCTGCATGTACCATCACCTGCTCCACTTGCAGATTTTCCAGTACAAACACCGCCACTTCCTGACTGCCCTCCACTTTTCCAGAGCCTTTCACCTCATGAGTGATCATCTGATTTGCCGGGTTCTTAGTCTGGATCTGTATCACATTTACAGAATCCGAAACTCTTGACAATATGGTAAAAATCAGCATCATTACAAAAAACAGGCAAGTTGCCTGAATTAATTTTTTCTTCATGTCAAACTCCCATTCTGTTCCTGAACATATTTGTAAAACACTCTGCATTCTAACTATTTCTTTTAAATTCCATTGACAATATATTTTATCAAACTGTCGTTTTTTATCGTCACTTTCCAGTTGTTTCTCTTTTTATTCTTTTACCGCCGTAGAGACAATTCCCTGCTCCAGGTAGTCCTGTCCGGACAAAAATACCAGAACTGCCGGGGCCAGCGCCACCACAGAGGCCGCAAATGCAAACCCTGCCTGCTCCAACTCAATATTAGGCAGGTACAAAGACAACGGCCACAATTCTTTTGTTTTCAAAAATGCCATCGGCTGTTCGATCAGATTCCAGTATTCCAGAAAGCCCAGAACAATGGCAGAAATGACGCCAGGCGAGCCCAAGGGGATGGCAACTATAAAAAACAGTTTAAGCTCACCTGCACCGTCAAGTCTTGCCGCTTCCAGAAACGCCAGAGGAATCCCTTTGAAAAAGCGGTACATAATAAATACGGGGAATGTAGAAAAAACCGCTGGGAAAATAATCCCCCAAAGCGAGTCAAGAAGCCCAAGTTTATCCAGCACCAGATAGTTGCCAAGGAGCATAACCTGAAATGGCATCATCATCAGTGCGATGTACAAGGTAAATACTATATTTTTCCCTGGGAAATCATATTTTGCAAAGCCCCAGGCAGCGGGCATTCCAACCAAAAGCTCACCAAGAAGTGCACCTGCTGTGATCTTCACCGAATTCCAGAACATCACAAAAAATTCCGGTGAGTCCAGAAGTACTTCCACATAATGTTTCAAGGTTGGATACTCTGGAAACAATTTCCATGAAGCATATCCCTTACTGCCCTCCTGCATTACGGGAAGCAGCAGAGCAGTAAGTTCATTTTTCCCCATAAGGGAACCAACTGCCAGAAACAAAACAGGGAATACAAAAATAAGGGCCAAAAAAGCAAGGAAAAAATAAGTTATCTTTTTCATTTTTCTAATCCTCCCTTTCCCATGCTTTTTGCAATAAGAGGACCAGAACCATGATTGTGATTCCAGTAACCACTGCTGCAGCAGCCATTTTATCCATAGCAAGGTCTCTGTACCAGTTATTGAACAGATGCTGGAGAAGATACATGTTCTCCTGGGGATAATCGCCTGCCACCAGATAAGCTTCCCGAAATACCTTGAAGCCGTTTAAAAGTGACAGCACCACAATGGTAAAAAGAGAGGGCAAAAGATTGGGACAGGTGATCCTGGTAAAACATTTCCAGGTACCTGCACCGTCTACCTTTGCAGCCTCATATAAGGCTGTCGGTATGGTAGAAAGCCCTGCCAGCCACAATACAATGTCATAGCCTAAGTTTCTCCAGATATAGCTGATCACCAGCACCCAGAAAGAAGCCTTGGTATTCAGCCAATCAATATGTTTCCACGACAGCAGGTCCAATAAATGGTTCAAAATTCCCTGTCCGTTAAACAGAACTTTCCATAAGATTGCAACGGAGGCAACCGGTATAGCCATCGGGAGCAAAAATGCTGTTTTGAGCAGCTGCTTCTGGTTTTTTCGAAGTCCGTTTAATAGGATAGCAGTTATCAGTGACAAAACTACCAGAAGTGGAATACAGATTCCGAAAAACCGAATGGTATTTTTCCCAGCCAGCAGAAATGCCTGATTGGAAAATATCATCCGATAATTATTAAGTCCAATAAATGTCCCATTCACAGCTCCGAAAAAGGATCTGTGGATTACATCCACATAAGGGATCAGCCAGAACAGGCAGACACCTGCCAGGCTTGGGAGAATAAATAAAATGCCTGTAAGGGCATGTTTTCGTTTCACGATAGGTCCTCTTTTCATGATAATTCATTGAGCAGGCCGTCTTTTTTGCAGCTCAGCCTCCCGCTCAATGACATTAAGATAGCAGAGAAATCTCTATTCTTTCTCTAAGTGGACACATCTTCTCTGGCAACATCACTATATATGAAGGTCAGTTGCTTCGCAACTTCCGAACGTATTTGCAATCTGTGCAGACACCCTTTTTAAAATAGTTAGAGAAATTTTAGAGATTTATGTATATAATGAATACCAGATTACAGACTGGTGTTTTCTGTCCACCAATGACTGAGCGCGGTTATGTGGTACAGAATGAGCAATACCTATTATGAAGGGAGTTTCCTATGCAAATTTTAATCATAGAAGATGACAAAGACCTGGCACAGCTTACAAAGCTGGCACTGGAAAAAGAGAATTTCACTGTAGACGTGTGTCCTGACGGCGCAGAAGGGCTTTACTATATGCAGGAAAACCTGTATGACCTGGTGATCCTGGACCGCATGCTTCCGTCTATGAACGGCACACAGATTCTAAAGGAAGCCAGACAAGCACACATCTCCACCCCTGTCATTTTTCTCACTGCTCTTGGCGAACTGGAGGACAAGGTCACCGGCCTGAACTATGGTGCCGATGACTACATGGTGAAGCCCTTCGCTTTCGAAGAGCTTCTGGCCCGCATCCGCAGCATTCTGCGTCGCCCTGGAAAATGGGGTGACCTGAATCTCCTGAAACTGGGCGACATCTCTTTTGATCCCGAATGCGGCCGCCTCACCAATGGCTCCAAGGAATGCACCCTCTCCGGCCGAGAAAGTGCCCTCCTGGAAATTTTCCTCCGCAACCCCGGCCAGGTTCTCCCCCGCCCCCTTCTCCTCTCCCGCGTCTGGGGCCTTGACTCCGACGTAGAAGACGGCAACCTTGACAACTACATCCACTTCCTCCGCCGACGCCTAAAATCCGTAGACAGCACCCTTTCCCTCAAAACCGTCCGCGGCGTCGGCTACCAGCTGGATGTATACCACTAAAAAATACCATGCTGAGCATAATCTTTACCCTCAACATGGCATTTGCATTTTCCATTTTCAACAACCAGCGATTTTGCAATGTATATTCATGTAGCCGTGCATTTCAGGA
>OLRJ01003414.1_pt1 | contig 10525 bp, 9 predicted proteins | sample 1672741 | NCBI WGS metagenome assembly OLRJ01 (sample SAMEA3136719, study PRJEB25190) | human gut metagenome | biome: human gut; feature: human-associated habitat; material: faeces | place: Austria | collected 2013
TTTGTCCGGGTGGTTTTAACAATAGCCACCAGCAGACGTTTGAGAGATGCCGCTTCGCGATAAAAAGAAACATACTGTTCTTTTGTTAGAAAATCAGTAGCATTCAGTAAATCCAGCCAGTACAGCGTTTCGTCTGCTTCTTTCAGTGCAATGCTGATTTTGGAAAGAAAGTCCTTTTTGCTTTGCGCCTGCTGTGCTTCACGAACATTGGCTCCGATACTGGTACCGCACTTCATTAGCTGACGGGAAAGAACAAATTCTTTCTTATCATTTGCAAGGGATGTACATAATTTAACAATTCGTACTGCGAAGGAGAAACTTTGCGTCAGGATTACATTTTCCATTCTCAATTCTCCATTTTCAATTTTTATCCCGCAAAAGAAAACCACCCGAGATTTTCTCGGGTGGTTTTCTTTATTCTACCGAGCCGTCTCCTCCCATGAGCGCGGTCAGCTCCTCAATCCGCTCCAACGGGAACGGCGGGAACGCCACCGGCTTCATGGCGATGGACATCAGCTTCATCGGGTTATCGTCAGCCGCTGCGCGGTTGGAATGCAGTACACCGTAGCGTCGGCAGCGATGAATCACTGCCCACTCACCGTTTTTGCGGACCCATACACCGATGGCGTCCATAATGCCGCCGCAGTCGGCGGCACGGTCGCCCGGCTCATCGTCCACATGCAGGCTGGACAGGCAGTTCGGACAGTGATTCCTGTGGTCGCTGCCCGCGCCTGCCGGTACGACCGGACGGCCGCACACCCTGCAGGTGAAGCTGTCGTCACAGGCATGCGTTTTGTAATAACCCTTTTGATATTGCTTGCGTTTATTCTCCCGATTCATGGGAATTCCTCCTGAAAAGTCGATATTATTCGTCCTTTTGGGAGGTGGTTTATAGATTCAGCCGACCTCCCGGTCAGCTTACCGAATCCAATTCACCGTATTTCTTCAAAAAGCAAAGCTCCTTTAATTATTTATCCTTAAGTGCATCCTTTACCTTATCCCAAAAGCTCTTGCGCTTGACCTGATTCTCGTCGGTAGACGTTTCCTCGAACTCACGCAGCAGCTTTTTCTGCTTGTCGGACAGGTTCTTCGGCACCTCGATGTTTACGCGGACGTACTGGTCGCCGCGGCCGCGGCCGTTGACGTTCTGGATGCCCTTGCCGCGCATACGGAACGTAGTGCCGGTCTGTGTGCCCTCAGGGATCTTATACTCGATGCGGCCGTCGATGGTCGGCACCTGCAGCGTATCGCCGAGTGCGGCCTGTGCGAACGAAATCGGAATATCGACATGTACATCCGGGCCGTTGCGAGTAAAGATCGGGTGCGGACGGATGGCAACCGTTACGAACAGATCGCCTGCGGGGCCGCCGTTTACGCCGGCATTGCCCTGACCGCGCTGCTGGATGGACTGACCATCGTCGATACCGGCCGGAATGTTGACCTTGAACTTGCGGGTCTTGCGGACACGGCCCTGACCGCCGCACTTCGGACACGGCTTCTTGATGATCTTGCCGGTGCCGCGGCAGTTCGGGCAGGCGCCCTGCGTCTGGAACATGCCGAGCGGCGTGCGCTGGGTCTGCGTAACAACGCCGGTGCCGCGGCAGTTCGGACAGGTCTCCGCCGTGGTGCCCTTTGCGGCACCTGTGCCGCCGCAGTCATCACAGGATTCGATGCGCTCGACCGTGATCTCCTTCTCACAGCCGAATGCGGCTTCCTCGAAGGACAGGATCACCGTCTGACGGATGGATTCGCCGCGCTGCGGTGCATTGCGGCGTGATGACCGTCCGCCGCCAAAGCCGCCGCCGAAGAACGAACCGAACAGGTCGCCCAGATCGCCCATGTCAAAGCCGCCGCCGAAGCCGCCTGCACCGGCACCGCCGCCGTAGCTCGGGTCAACACCGGCAAAGCCGAACTGGTCGTACTTGGCGCGCTTCTCCTTGTCGGACAGCACCTCGTATGCTTCGTTTACTTCCTTGAACTTATCCGCAGCCTCCGGATTATCCTTGTTGAGGTCCGGGTGGTACTTGCGCGCCAGCTTGCGGTATGCCTTTTTCAGCTCATCATCACTTGCGCCCTTCTGTACGCCGAGCACTTCATAATAATCTCTTTTATCAGCCATAAAAAATCATCCTATACACAGGGATAGGCGCACCAAAGTGCGCCTTATCCAATGGAGAATGGAAAATGTAAAATTGAGAATTGAGGAACGGCATTTCATGCCGAATTGAATGACGCGCGAAGCGCGTAACCATCATTCTCCATTATCCATTCTCCATTTTCAATTACTTACTTGTTATCGTCGTCCTTAACCTCGGTGAAGTCAGCGTCTACAAAGTCGCCCTGCTGGCCGCCCTGTGCGCCTGCACCCTGAGCGCCGCCCATGTTCGGGTCGCCCTGCGGTGCCTGCTGCTGATAAATCTTGCCGGCCAGATCGGAGAACTTCTTGGACAGACCCTCGGTTGCAGCCTTGATCATATCGGTATCGGTGCCCTTGAGTGCTTCCTTAACCTTTTCGATCTCAGCCTGAACGCCGCTCTTCTCGTCTGCGGACAGCTTGTCGCCCAGATCGGTCAGTGCCTTCTCGGACTGGAATACCAGCTGCTCAGCGTTGTTGCGAACCTCAACTGCTTCCTTGTTCTTCTTATCCTGCTCAGCGTACTGCTCAGCCTCGTGCATTGCCTTGTCGATCTCGTCCTGAGACAGATTGGTGGATGCAGTGATGGTGATCTTCTGCTCCTTGCCGGTGCCCAGGTCCTTAGCGGATACGTTTACGATGCCGTTTGCGTCGATATCGAAGGTAACCTCGATCTGAGGAATGCCGCGCGGTGCCGGAGCGATGCCGTCGAGGGTGAAGCGGCCGAGGGTCTTGTTGCCTGCAGCCATCTCGCGCTCGCCCTGCAGAACGTGAATCTCAACGGACGGCTGGTTATCAGCTGCGGTGGAGAAGATCTGGCTCTTCTTGGTCGGGATGGTGGTGTTGCGGTCGATCAGCTTGGTGCATACGCCGCCGAGGGTCTCAATACCGAGGGACAGCGGAGTTACGTCGAGCAGCAGCACGTCCTTGACCTCACCGCCAAGTACGCCGCCCTGGATGGATGCGCCGATTGCTACGCACTCGTCCGGGTTGATGCCCTTGAAGCCTTCCTTGCCGGTGATGCCCTTAACAGCCTCCTGTACAGCCGGAATACGGGTGGAACCGCCAACCAGCAGGACCTTGGACAGATCGGAAGCGGACAGACCAGCGTCGCTCATAGCCTGGCGAACCGGGCCCATGGTGCGCTCTACGAGGTCTGCGGTCAGCTCGTTGAACTTTGCACGGGTCAGGGTCAGCTCGAGGTGCTTCGGGCCGGTAGCATCAGCGGTGATATACGGCTGGTTGATGGAGGTCTGGCTCATGCCGGACAGCTCGATCTTCGCCTTCTCAGCAGCTTCCTTCAGGCGCTGCATAGCCATACGGTCGTTCGACAGGTCAATGCCGTTGGACTTCTTGAACTCGTCAACCATCCAGTCGATGATGCGCTGGTCGAAGTCATCGCCGCCGAGGTGGGTATCACCTGCGGTGGACAGAACCTCCAGAACGCCCTCGCCGATATCCAGGATGGATACATCGAACGTACCGCCGCCGAGGTCGTAAACCATGATCTTCTGCTCGGATTCCTTATCTACGCCGTAAGCCAGCGCAGCAGCGGTCGGCTCGTTGATGATACGCAGAACTTCCAGACCTGCGATCTTGCCGGCATCCTTGGTAGCCTGACGCTGCGAGTCGGAGAAGTAAGCCGGAACGGTGATGACCGCCTGATTTACCGGCTGGCCGAGGTATGCTTCTGCGTCAGCCTTCAGCTTCTGCAGGATCATAGCGGAAATCTCCTGCGGGGAGTACGGCTTGCCGTCGATGTTTACGCGGTAGTCGGTGCCCATGTGACGCTTGATGGAAATAATGGTACGGTCAGCGTTGGTTACAGCCTGGCGCTTAGCGACCTGACCGATCATACGCTCGCCGTCCTTGGAAAATGCAACAACAGACGGAGTGGTGCGCGCACCCTTAGCGTTAGGGATGACTACGGCTTCGCCGCCCTCCATAACAGATACACAAGAGTTCGTCGTACCAAGGTCAATACCAATGATCTTACCCATAATAAATACACTCCTTAATAGTTAGGATTTAGTTTACTTTAATTAGTAGTTAGTAATCAGTTTGCAACCTTCACCATCGCATGGCGAATAACCTTATCGCCGATCTGGAAGCCCTGCTGGAAGGTTTCCGCGATGACATTTTCACCGAGGTTTTCATCCTCAACGTGCATAACCGCGTTGTGGAAGTTCGGATCGAATACGGTGCCTGCGGCAGCGTCGATGACGGTGACGTTAATGCCCTTGAGGCTTTCGGTCAGCTGCGTCATGGTCAGCTCGACACCCTTTTTATATTCGGTGTCGGCGGTCTCTGCCTTGAGCGCCCGCTCGAGGTTATCGTAGGTCGGCAGCAGTGCGGTTACGGCGCGGCTGACTGCATCGGTGTACGCCTGCTCGCGCTCGCGCTGGCTGCGCTTGCGGAAGTTGTCGTACTCCGCCGCCATGCGGAGATAACGATCGTTCAGGTCGTTATACTTGGCTTCCCAGTCCGTCGCGGGCTTTGCATCAGCCTTGGCGGTCTCCTCTGCGGGAGCCTCGGTCTTTACCTGCTCCTGCTCTTCCGCCTCCGGCTTTGTCTTTTTGCTCATGTCGTTTTGTGCCTCCGTTTACAGGAAATCAATGATTTCCGTCTTTTTCATCTAAAAATGTCTCGGCAATCAGCTTGTTCAGCCCTTTTGCGAAGCGGCTGAGCTGTGCGGACAGCTTGGCGTAATCCATGCGGGTCGGACCCACGATGCCGATCGCACCCTGACCGATCTTGCCGATATCGTATTTTGCGTAAATCGCCGAGGTTTCACTCAGCGGGTTTTCACCGTTTTCCGGTCCGATAAAGAACTGGATGCCGTCGATCTTGCGGGTGGCCGGCAGCAGGTGCTTGCGGTCGTCCTCCATGTAATCGAGCAGCGTCTGCGCCTTTTTCGTATCGCGGTACTCCGGAAAACGAAGCAGCTTGCTGGCACCGTCGAGGTAAACCTTCTGGTCGCTCAGCTCGGTGATCAGCTCTGCGATGTACTCGGCCACCGGAGCGAGCAGCGCGGTCAATCCCGCGGCGCGGCGCACAATGTCGAATCGCTCGGCGGTGATGCTCGAGAGCGGCAGTCCGGTCAGCGTCTGGTTGAGCACATAGGTGAGCAGTTCGGCCTCATCCTTGGAGACCTCAGCCACCGTGCGGACCATTTTGTTCTTAACCGTACCCGAATCCGTAACTACTACGATTACGAAATTCATCTTATCGACTGCGATGATCTCAAACTGCCGGATGGCGATCTGTGTCATGGCCGGTGTGATAGCAACCGACGCGTAATTCGTCAGACTGGTGAGCAGCTTGCCGGCCTCCTGAATGAGGTGGTCAAGCTCGCGTACCTTGGTAAGCACGCTGTTCTGCAGTGCGTTTCCGTCCTCCGCATTGTCGGCCGGACGCTCCATCAGTTCATCCACATACAGTCGATAGCCCTGCGGTGAGGGGATTCGTCCCGCAGAGGTGTGCGGCTTTTCGAGGTAGCCCATGTCCTCCAGCTCACTCATCTCATTGCGGATGGTGGCGGACGAGAACGGCAGCTCGTGTCCCTCGGTCAATGCCTTGGAGCCGACCGGCTCAGCCGTGCGGATGTAATCGCCGATAATGGCTTTGAGTATTTGCTTTTTACGTTCCGAAAGCTCCACCGAAGCAGACTCCTTTCTTTCGGTTGTTAGCACTCCATCTCCCCGAGTGCTAAACTTAATTTACCACCACATACGGGCAAAGTCAAGTGCTGTTTGTGAACAATTTATGAAATGATCGTCGGAATTTTATCACACCCGCCTGCCGAGTGCTGAAATGCCAGTTTTCACCGTATAAAAAACGCTCTGATTTGGTCGTTTTTCCTTGCGTTCGCGTCCACGCAGTGATAGAATTAGTATGAGAGAGAGACAGGCAATCGTTCGATTGCCGTAGAGAGAAAATCCGCTCTATAAAAAGGAGAACAAACATGAAGGAAATCAAAGTTGGCATCGTCGGTTTGGGCCGTCTCGGTTCGGTACACGCGCAGAATCTCGCGTTCAAGATTCCCGGCTGCAAGCTGGTCGCTGCCTGCTCGCTCGAGCAGAAGGAGCTGGACTGGGCGAAGGACTACCTCAAGGTAGAGTACACCACCACGGACTACAAGAAAATGGTTGACGAGGCAGACATCGAAGCTGTCGTTATCGTCTCCTCCTCTCCGGAGCACTGCTGGATGATCGAGTACGCGCTCGATGCAGGCAAGCACGTTTTCACCGACAAGCCGCTCGGCTGCTCGCTTGAGGAGTGCAAGCGCGCTGAGGCTGCTGTTGAACGTCACCCGGACAAGATCTTCTTCCTTGGCTTTATGCGCCGCTACGATCCGTCTTATGCGGATGCAAAGGCACAGATCAACGCAGGCCGCATCGGCAAGCCGTATCTGGTAAAGGCTACCGGCCTTGACCCGGAAGCACTGGTCGAGAGCTGCATCAAGTTCTCCAAGACCTCGGGCGGCATCTTCATTGACGCGGCTTCGCACGACATTGACCTGATGCGCTGGTTCCTCGGCGGTGAGGTTACCGAGGTTTACGCCGCAGGCACCAACTTTAAGCACCCCGAGTTTGCCGAGAACGGCGACACCGAGACCGGCATGGCAATGCTCAAGTTTGACAATGGTACGGTTGCTTTCCTGCACGTTGGCCGTACTGCGCCGCACGGCTACCACACCGAGACCGAAATCGTCGGCACCGAAGCGCATATCCGCGTAGCCGGTGTACCGTGGAAGGACCGTGTAATGGTTTACGATCAGTACGGTGCCCGTCAGGAGATCGTCGAGAACTTCCCGCAGCGTTTCGCAGAGGCGTACCTGCTCGAAATGGTGGACTTCATCGACTGCATCCAGAAGGACCGCAAGCCCGAGTTGACCGTTTACGACGGCACCAAGGCAACCCTCGTTACCTACGCGATTACGGATTCGTTCCACTCCGGCAAGCCGGTTCAGGTACAGTATTAATATATTGTAAAATCGCACAAAAGCAGAGCCGAAAGGCTCTGCTTTTTCTTGCATATTTTCATCTTCTCTGCTATTATAATGGCAAGGAGGTAGAGATTATGAACAACAACATTCCCATTGCCCGCTGGCTTTCCATGTTCTGGCTGTGCAGCGCCGTTTCACTGGTGCTTGGACAATTCAGCGGCTCCGTCACTTTGAACGGCACAAACGGTGCAGCACTCACCGTTACCGGCATTCTCGGTATATTCTGCACCCTCGTGCAGTTTTATCCGTTTTACCGGTTCAGCCGCGTGTCCGAGCGCCTGCAGCGTGCGTTCACAGCCACTGTGCTCAGCGTGGCGGCAACCGTTGTCGGCCTGCTGGCCATGACGCTCGTTCCGAGCGACACGCCGCCGTATACACCCAGCACTTTTTATCTGCTGTTCAGCCTGATCGCACTTGCCGGTGTGATCGCAGCCTATGTCTCGCAGTTCTGGCTGTACACCGGACTGGACGATGTCTGTACAGAGCGCGGCTACGACTTTCCGCCCAAGCGTATTCGCTGGTGCTTTTATCTTTCCCTTATCAACATTTTGCTGCGCATGCTGCCAACTTCTATTCCGATTTTTCTCTCGCAGATTGCCAGCCTTGTGCTGCTTGCCCTGTTTATCCGTGCCGCATATCAAGCGGAAAAGCTGACCGTATAACCCAATATAAAAGAAAAAGGACCGCCCAAACGGTCCTTTTTCTTATATATGAGAGATTATTTGTAGAGAGCAGGTTTATCCATCATCTCGATCGGCAGGAACTGATTCGTGCCGCGGGAACGGTTGAGCGTGTCTGCTGCGACGCAGGCAGCGTAGCCGTCCCATGCGGACGGACCATCCGGCTCACCCTTCTCCTCGAGGGTCTTGACCCAATGGGTCAGCTCAATGTCATAGGCTTCAATAAAGCGGTCCTTCCAGTCGGTCAGGATCGGGAACGAACGGGTTGCGTTCGAGCGCTTGACAACCGCATACGGATCAGGCAGGTTGACTGTGCCCTTCTCGCAGACGACCTGACACTGGATGTCGTAACCGTAAGCGTCCGCAACCTGAACCTCTACGTCAATACGCGCACCGGACTGGGTTTCCAGCAGCACGATCTGCGGGTTGTCGTAACCCTTGGTAGAGCACGCGGACTGGCGCACCTTGAGCACCTGACCGCTCTTATACTCATCGCCGAGCAGCCAGCGGCATATGTCCAGCTCGTGGATTGCAACGTTGGAAACGCCCATCTCGGTCTGGAAGCCGTCCGGCTGAGACACGTTGCGGTGGCACGCGTGAATCATCAGCGGCGCACCCAGCTCACCGGAGTCAATGATGCGCTTCATCTCGGCGTAGCCGCGGTCATAGTGGCGCATAAAGCCGACCTGTACCAGACGCTTGCCGTGTGCGGTCTCGGCCACGATGATTTTCTCGCAGTCGGCGGCACTCTGTGCCAGCGGCTTCTCGCAGAACACCTGCTTGCCCGCTTTGAGAGCCTCGAGCACATAGCCTGCGTGGCTCGGGTCGGACGAGGTGATAACGACCGCCTGCACCTCCGGTGCTGCGATCAGCTCCTCGCCGGTCTTGTATGCCTTCATGCCTTCATACTGCGCCGCAACCTTAATCGCAGCTTCTTCAAAATAGTCTGCACAGGCAACAACCTGACAGCCCGGAACAATGTCCGTCAAGCGTCGAATGTGATCGCGGCCGATTGCGCCGCAACCGATAACACCAATATTCAACATGCTGATCCTCTCCTTTTTAACAGCAGGAATAATCACTTAAAATCTCGTTAATACACGCGGATTCCCGCGTTTTTCACACTTTTTCTTCATTGCATACATTGTACCGCAATCTCTCCGTCACGGTCAACCGTCCCACCAAAACATTGGAAGCCTGCCTAAAAAAGCACCGCAAATTTATGGCAAAATGAAGGCTCAAAAGCAGATGACAGTGCATTTTTGATTGTGCACTGTGCGTAGTTATGCTTGACGTCAGCGCTGCTCTCCCCTATACTTTGAAGTAGCAAAGGAGAATGTGTCAATGGCAGTTACCATACAAAAAATCGCAGAGCTGTCCGGTGTGTCGCGCGGCACGGTGGACCGTGTGCTGCACGGACGCCCCAACGTCAATCCGATGATACGCGAAAAAGTTGTCCGTGCCGCAGAAAAACTCGGCTACCAGCCTCCAGTGCCGCCGAAATCGGCAGATTGCAGGCAAGCGGCTATTCTCATTCCGCAATGGACGGATGGGCACTTCAACCGGCAGATCGTCAGCGGCATTCGCAAGGCACTGCGCTATATCGCCGATCCGGCGTTTGTACTGACCGAGCAGCCACTGCGCACCATGACCATGCAGGAGCTGCTCCGCGCGATAGAAGAGCAGATTCGTTCCGGCGTGGACGGACTCATCATCCGTGCCGAGAACACACCGGAGGTCCGCGCCGCCATCGAGCAGGCAGTGCAGCAAGGCGTGACCGTCATTACCTACGATGCCGACGTGCCGGACAGCGGCCGTCTGTGCCACGCCGGACAGGATCTTGTCCGCGCGGGCGCTATCGCCGCCGGTGTCATGGCGCGGCTCATCCGGCCGCCCGAGCACGTTCTCATTGTCACCGGAAATCTGCGTATGGAGGCCCACAAAGGCCGCGTGGACGGCTTTTGCCGCCGTCTGCTCGAGCTGGGCTTCTCCGAAGATGCCTACCGCGTGATTGAAACTAACGAAATGCCTGAACTCACCGGCGAACTCGTCGCGCAGGCGCTTCAGGCCGACAGTCGCCTGCACGCCGTCTATATGGCCTGCCAGCCGCTCTCCGGCTGCATCGCGGGCATCCGAAAAGCGCGGCGCACCACCCGGCCGCATATCGTCTGCAACGACCTCACGCCCACCGCGAAGCGGTATCTGCGCGAGGGAACGGTGGATTTCGTGATCGGTCAGTCATTCTCGCAGGAGTCGTTCCACGCCGTGCTGGCGATGTATCAAATGCTGCTGCGCGGCGTGAAGCCGAAGCGTGAGCTGTATTATACCGATCTGCGGTTGATCACGCAGGAGATGTTGTAGCGGGAGATTGCATTTAGCGATTTGCAGTAATTGAGAATTGATAATGGAGAATGGAAAATTGACGTGACGGTTTACCGTTGTGTGGGTGGCCAATGGCCGCCCCTACGGGATAGATTGTGCAGGTCGGATACAAGCGGTGCGCCGAGTCGTACCCCAGAGCACCTTCTCTTGCCCTGACGGGCAATTCACCTTGTCACACCCTACGGTATAACGAGTGCAATTCGTAGGTGTCGTGCAAAATATCCAAGCCAACGAGTTGCGCGACACTGTTATCCCCCAGGGGACTCTCTCTTGCCCTTCGGGCAATTCACCTTGTGTTGCGCCTGCGGAAATTGAACCGCC
>OLRJ01003417.1_pt1 | contig 10522 bp, 7 predicted proteins | sample 1672741 | NCBI WGS metagenome assembly OLRJ01 (sample SAMEA3136719, study PRJEB25190) | human gut metagenome | biome: human gut; feature: human-associated habitat; material: faeces | place: Austria | collected 2013
CGGCAGCAGAACTGTTCCGAATCTATCAGAAAGAGGAAGAATGCGTATTTCTGGATTCCTCTCTGGTAAATCACCTTGGAAAATATTCGATCATTGGACGCTGCCCTTATCTGAAGCTGGTAAAAGATGGTGGTAACTTCTGGATTAATGGAAAACTGGAACAGGAACGGTCATTTGAAGATTATATGCGGAAGTATCTGATGGAGCATGAAGACAGCAATGACGCTGGTCTGCCAATCGTGTCTGGCGCCATAGGATATTTTTCTTATGATTACGGAAGAGAACAGATGGAAGTTCCAAGTGGAGAGGAAGAACTGGTAAAAATTCCGGAAGCGGTTTGGATATTTTATGACTGCTTCATTGTTGAAGACCGAAGTGAAAAAAAGACATATCTGGTAGCAAATGGTATCACAAATGATGCGTGGAAGCAGATCTGTGAGATGGAAGAAAACATTTTAAAATTATGGAAAGATGCTGAAACATACATGTATTCAGAAGATGCAGACGATATTACAATAAAGAAAGTGTATGAGATCAAAGTGCATTCCAATTTTGAAAAAGAGCCATATAAGCGGGCAATCGGTCAGATGATCCGATACATCATCGAAGGAGATATTTATATCGCCAATATGACGCGGCATCTGATGATTGAAAGCGATAAGCCACCGTTGAAAGTTTTTTATGATCTTCGAAAGAATAATCCATCTCCGTTTGGTGCCTATATGGATCTGGGAGAGTATCAGATTGTCTGCGCTTCGCCGGAACGTTTCCTGAAAATGAAAGACCATCATGTTACGACCCGTCCGATCAAAGGAACCAGGAAGCGGGGATGTACACCGGAAGAGGATGCACAGCTTCGTCAGGAACTGCAGCAATCAGAAAAAGATAAAAGCGAGCTGTTAATGATCGTGGATCTGGAGCGGAATGATCTGAACCGGGTATGCAAGCCGGGAAGCGTAAAAGTGACGGAACTTTTTACCGTGGAAGAATATGCCACGGTATTTCATCTGGTATCCAACATTGAAGGAGAGCTGGAGGAAGAGAAAAATGCGATGGATCTTCTGGAAGCAGCATTTCCGGGTGGCTCCATTACCGGAGCACCGAAATATCGTGCCATGGAGATTATTGATGAGCTGGAGCACGGGAATCGGAATCTTTATACCGGATCGATCGGTTATCTGACATTGGATGGAAGCTTTGATCTGAATATTGTGATCCGAACGGCGCTACATAAAGATGGACGCTATTATCTTGGTGTGGGTGGTGGAATCACAGCTGAATCGGAGTTGGAATTTGAGTATGAAGAAACGATGCAGAAGGCAAAAGCAATCCTGGATGCATTGCAATGACGTGGATAAAATTCTAAGGATGTATGACGTGGCGCACATGGCTTGATAAAATTCCGAGAGTGTATGGGAGATGTCAGAAGTCTGCGAATAAAAAGTCAGGCAGAAATGAATGAACGTTGAAAAATTTATACAGGTTGAAAGGAACATCCGTTATATTGATGATGGAGAAAACGGATGACAGGAGAGAATGAAGATTACATTAGATGAAGGTTTTCAGTTTGGTTTGGGAGCATTTGAGACTATCGCTGTGGAAGCCGGAAAGCCGATATTTTTAGATAAGCATTTAAAAAGGCTGGAACGGGCAGCTGAATTTTTACATTTGGGTACGCTTTCAGATCGTGGAATTACAGAAAAACAGATTTTACGGTATCTGGAAGAACAGGCACAGTTGCCGGAAAGTCGGGAAAACTTTGCGAACATGACACAGTTGCCGGAGAGCCGGGAGAACTTTTCCGACATAACACATTGTGCGTTGAAGATCATGCTTTCTAAAGAAAATGTAGTTTTTTCCATGCGTGCCAATCCGTATACACCCGAACGATATGAAAAAGGATTTGTGCTGGATATCAGCCCGGTAAAGAGAAACGAGACATCGTCTCTTGTTTATCATAAGACGATGAACTATGGCGACTGCATTCTGGAAAAACGGAACGCGGCAGCAGCAGGGGTAGATGAGCGGCTTTTCCTGAATACAAAAGATCAGATTTGCGAGGGAACGGTAAGCAACATTTTCTTTGTGAAACAGGGGAAACTTTATACACCGGACACCCGATGCGGTCTGCTTCCGGGCATTTTGCGAGAATATATCTGTGAGACACAGCATGTGGAAGAGGCAATAATCTATCCGAAAGATCTGAAAGAATATGAGGAATGCTTCGTAACAAATTCCCTGATGGGAATTATGCCGGTCAGACAGATTGAAGAGACTTTATTCACGGAAGAGAAGGTAACACAAACATTGCTGGCGAAGTATCAGAAGCTGATAGCGAATGATGTGTTGTTTCCAAAATAAGTTGCGATAAAAACAAAATCCGTTGTAATTACAACAGAAAAAATCTCATCCCTATTTTATAGTGTAAAAAAGAACAAAAGAGAAATACTAAAAGAGAAGAAAAATTTTTTACAGTCTTGTGTGGGAAATTTTATCATATCCAGATAGCTGGATTTTGAGAAATACTTCCAAAGACACAGGGATACTGAGAAAGGATGCGAAAATGGATAAAAAGATGTTTTGTTTTCAATGTGAGCAGACCGCAGGATGCAGCGGTTGTACAGGGAATGCCGGAGTCTGTGGAAAAGACGCTGAGACGGCTAGATTACAGGATGAACTGACAGGTGCGCTGATCGGTCTTGCGAGAGCCTGTGGAAACAATCCGAAGACAGAAAATACAGACCGTGTGATCATTGAGGGACTGTTTACCTGTGTGACCAATGTGAATTTTAATGCAAAAACAGTGGAAGGTATGATCAGTGCCGTAAGAGAGGAAAAGAACCGTGTAGTACCGAACTGTCGGGACTGTGCTTCTTCGTGTGGAAATACAGATGATTTTGATATGGAAAACATTTGGAATGACAATGAGGATATCCGTTCTCTGAAATCACTGATCTTATTCGGTATTCGTGGTATGGCTGCCTATGCATACCATGCCATGGTTCTCGGCTATGAAGATGAAGCAGTCAACCAGTTTTTTTATAAAGCACTGTGTGCCATCAGTTATGAGATGGAAATGGGAGATCTGCTTCCGATCGTTCTCGAAGTAGGCGAAGTGAACTTAAAATGTATGGCTCTGCTGGATCAGGCGAACACAACGACCTATGGAACGCCGGTGCCGACAAAAGTATCGCTCAATATAGAAAAAGGACCGTTTATCGTAGTGACCGGACACGACCTGAAAGACCTGGAACTTCTGCTGGAACAGACGAAAGATAAGGGAATCAACATTTATACACATGGCGAGATGCTTCCGGCTCACGCATATCCGGAATTGAAGAAATACCCGCATCTGAAAGGAAACTTTGGAACTGCATGGCAGAACCAGCAAAAAGAGTTCGATCATCTTCCAGGAGCGATTTTATTTACAACAAACTGTCTGATGCCGGTCAGAGAGAGTTATGCCGATCGTGTATTTACGACAGAAGTCGTATCGTATCCGGAGATGGTTCATATCGGGGAGGACAAAGATTTTACACCGGTCATTGAGAAAGCACTGGAACTTGGCGGCTATCCAGAAGAGCAGAAGCGCACAGGTATCAATGGTGGAGACAGCGTTACGACAGGATTTGGCCACGGAACAGTTTTAAGTGTTGCAGATACGGTAATTGACGCTGTAAAAGCCGGCAAGATCAGCCATTTCTTCCTCGTGGGCGGATGTGATGGTGCGAGAACCGGAAGAAACTATTATACAGAATTTGTAAAACAGACACCGAAGGATTCTATCATCCTGACGCTTGCCTGTGGAAAATACAGATTCAATGATCTTGATCTTGGCGAGATCGGCGGACTTCCGAGAATCATGGATATGGGACAGTGTAACGATGCTTACAGTGCGATCCAGGTAGCGATCGCTCTTGCACAGGCTTTCGACTGTGGGGTTAATGATCTGCCGCTTTCCATGGTGCTTTCCTGGTATGAACAGAAAGCAGTCTGTATCCTGCTGACACTGCTGCACCTAGGGATCAAAAATATTTTCCTTGGACCGACACTTCCAGCATTTATCTCTCCGAATGTATTGAAGTATCTTGTAGAGAATTATAATATTTCTCCGATCAGCACACCGGAGGAAGATCTGAAAAAAATATTGGCATAAACCATTTGTGAGGGAGAAAAGCGGTAATTTTCTCCCTCGTTTGTGGCTTTTAAGGAAGAAATACAAAGGGGCAGTAATAAAATCAAAAATATTGTCCCTTTTGTTAGTTGTGTCCGGAAAGAACGAGTACGAAAAAAATTCTTTTTTCAGGCATGTATAATCTGGAACAGACAGATACGAACGTTTTTTTTAATCTGATTATTGTTGAACTGTTGGATATTTCAATATTCGGACAATGAAATCAGAAGAATGGAACAACGTATGAGATTACTCAGAAAAAACGGAAGGAGAATATGGATATGGAAATCAAATCTGTAAAAACAATGGCGGAAGGAATGGAGGACATTATTCCGGTTCTGGTACCGGTGGACGAACTTTCGGACAGCTATGTATATGGACATGTAAATGGAATGGATGATGTTGCGATTCAGTTTATGATCATGGGAGATGATGTATGGCTTCCGCTGTTGAAAGATATTGCAGTGGAATATGGCATTACACCGGAAGCGCTGGTGCAGCATCTGGAGACCGTCGAATATCCATACAAATTAGTTTCATTGAAAGAGCGTTTTGAAGAATGTCCTGGTCTGCTGAAAGACATGTATCTTTTGACGAATACAGATCAGTTTTATGGTGCAGGAGCACTTGCCAATGATTATGTAAAAGATAAATTGTATAAAATATTTGGCTGCAATATCATCGTGATTCCGACTTCCATACATGAAGTGCTGGTACTTCCGGAGAACAGGTATTCTGAAGAATATGCAGATACGCTGTTGGAAATGCTGTATACACTGCAACCACGGACCAAAGATGGAGAGCATGATGCTGGCTGGCTGTCAGATCATATTTATTATGTAGATCTGCAGCATGGCGGAGCCAGAATATTACAGGGGTAATGAGTATAAGCATTAAAGAAACGTCTGTAAATAATATTTTTACAAGAAAGAAAAATATTGTCTCTAATGGGCTGTTAGAGAAATAAAACAAGCGACAGAAATATGGATATTCTGTCGCTCGTTTTGAACGAAAAAAAATACGTTATAAAATGCAGGAGCTGATTTTATGATTCCCTTACAAACAGGAAAATACAGTTCTGTTTCTAAGATTTCAAGTAGTTTATTTTGTCAGCTCTGCCACTACCTGATTAATGAGTTTGCCATCCGCTTTGCCTTTCAGCTCGCCCATGACAGCTTTCATGATCTGACCTTTGTTCTTGGTAGCCAGAACATCTGCGAATTTATCCTGAAGGATCGCTGTGATCTCTTCTTTGGACAGCATTTTCGGTGCAAATTCGCTCATGATCTCATAACGTTTCTTATATTCTTCTAAGAGATCTGCGCGGTCTGCCGGGCAGGTATCGATCTGCTCTTTTACAGTTTTTACTTCTTTTAAGATAGCCTCATTTGCCATCTCATCCGGAATATCATCTCTGCATCCGGCATCGATTCCTTTTTTCTTAACCGCGGAAACAAGATCTGCGATCGCATCTTTGCGGAATTTATCTCTCGCTTTCATAGCAGCGACCATTGCGCTCTGTAATTCTTTTAATTTCATGATTGTGCTCCTCTCTGGAATAATACATTTCACTGTAGTGTTGGGCAGTCATTAGAAGATGCCCTTCTGGTTTTTTATTTTACTCCTTTCAGACGGGGATGGGAAGAAAAAATTATGGCAGATAGAAGAAAAGCATTAGAAATACCAAAGAACATGCACATAAGGACTTAAAACGTAATACATGTTTTAAAAAGTAGATGCGATAGTCACAAAATGAATGGAACAGTTTTGAAAAACGATAAAAGGAAACATGATAATGGTTTTATAGATTATTGAATATAAATAGCATTGCATAGATAAGAGGAAACGCTGGTCACGTATATAGACGCTAAAATAGCAGTATGGTATACTATTTTATTAGAAGACACCGAGAGCAAATTAGAAGAAAAGGGGTGCGTCATGACAGAAATAGAAAACGTCTGGCCAAGCTGGCAGGTAGAAGAACTGATCGGCGAAGGTGGGTTTGGCAAAGTATATAAAGCGAAAAAAGAGTTGTTTGGAGATATCTCATGGAGTGCGATCAAAACAGTTTCCATACCAAATGATCCGGCAGAAGTAAAGGATATGTCAGCTTCCGGATTGGATGAAAACAGTATCCGAGGGTATTATCAGGAGAGTGTAAAACAGCTTGTCAATGAGATCCGTCTGATGGAAAAGATGAAATCGGCAAGCCATATCGTAGCTATCGAAGATTATGAAGTTGTGGAAGATAAAGAAAATCTGGGGTGGACAATCTTTATCCGTATGGAACTGCTGAAAAATCTGAACGATTATATTAAAGAGCATGGTATGGATACGAATGGCGTCATTCAGATGGGAAAGGATATTTTAACCGGTCTGGAATTTTGTCATGAAAGAAATCTGATCCACAGAGATATCAAACCAGCCAATATTTTTGTTTCAGAATTTGGCGAATACAAGATTGGAGATTTTGGTATTTCCAGAGAGATTGAGCGTACCAGCACGACCCTGTCCCAGAAGGGAACGAAGACGTATATGGCGCCGGAGATCGTACGGATGGAAAAATATGATAAGCTGGTAGATATCTATGCTCTGGGATTGACCATGTACGAAATCTGCAACAAGGGAAGGATGCCATTTCTTCCGCCGTATCCGCAGCCGTATTTTCCGATGGACCGGGAAAAAGCGATCCTGCGCCGGCTGAACGGAGATACGTTCCCGGAACTTCCGGAGATTGGAGCATTGAATCAGGTTATATGGAAAGCCTGCGCATTTGCGCCGGAGGATCGGTATCAGAGCGCTCTGGAAATGAAAGAAGCGCTGCTGTCATTAGGAAAAACAGAAGTGCCTGAGAAAACAGAGAATTCTGACAGCAATCGGAACATCAGAGAAACAGAAGTAACTGCAGATACGAATCGGAACATCAGAGAAACAGAAGTAGCTGCAGATACGAATCAGAACGAAGCAGAAGAAGAAGAACCGGTTGATATGGATCGGGAAGCAAACTGGGAAAAGACAATGACAATTGGTTCTGACAGTCTGTCTCAGCTGCATCAGATCCTTGGAAAACTGCAGAGAGGCGAGGTCACAGAAGAAGAATTGAAGGCAGATAAAGAAAAACACGATTCATCAGGTAAGGACGAGAAGCAGGAAGTATCTGATGAAAACAGTGTTTATCGTATGCCAAAAGAAGGTCTTAAGAAACGGGAAGAAACATGCCGGGAAACGGAGACTTCGGATGAAAGTACTGTTTATCGAATGTTCAAAGAGGATCTTGACGGACTGGAAAATATGCGCCAGAAAACAGCTCCGGTTAATACACACAATAGAGTTGATCAGGATCAGACGGAGCAGGAATCTTCCTGTCATACAACTGAAAGATCCCGAAATGGTTTTGATAATGCGAAATCAGAGAGTAATTCTGTAGATAAGGAGCCACGGGTAAGCGGCCATTATGCAGACAGTGACTATGCATTTCGTCATGATAAGGAAGACGATGAGCCTGATCTTGCAATTACAGAACCATTGCAGTCCGTGTGCCCGAATTGTCAGAATACGACATATCTGCTGTTCCTTCACGGGTATGTATGCCCACATTGTAAAGATATCATCCTGACCAGAAAGAATGAGAGAACATTGAAATCCCGGAAAATTTATCGGGAGGCAGATCGCGGCGTGGCGGGCTGGGCCTCAAAGATGTATGAAGATCTGCTGAAGCTGACTCCGTACAGCGCCCAGTTGCATATGTGGATTTCTATTGAGAATAGTCAGGATTTTGAAAAAAGAAGGAAGCATATCAAAGAGGCGCTGGAACTGGATGACCGGGATGCAAGCATTTATGAAGAGGCAGCGCAGATTGCAATTCATGATAAAGATTATGAAAAAGCAGTTGACTATGAAAAGAAAGCCCTTGAGATGTGGAAAGAGAATAATAATTCCTATTGTCACGAGCCTTTAGACCAGTATATTTACACCAATTGTTCCAAAGCCCTGCATTTTCAGGGAAAAGAAGAGGAAGCATTTCAGTGGATGTTAAAAGTCCGTCAGTGCGGAAGCGGCCTGTATAAGGATATGATTGATAAAATGGAAGTGGGTGTTCCTTATTCCCAGAAAGAGATAGAAAAAATCTTCAAGAAATACAGAAAAAAATTCGCCATGAAAAATCAGATGAACCTGAATAAGGGGAACAAATCCGTAAACAAGCAGATCGCAGATGTATTCGGTATTCCGGATGATGAGATTATGTATATGTATATCTGTCCAATGCCGATTTCCATGCTGGAGGATAAGACGGCATTGCACGGTATCGTGCTTACCAGAGATCGGATTTATATTTATTCAGAAGAAGAACCGACAGGTTATTATTTTATGCGGTATATTGATCTTGCGCACAATCATGAGATTAAGATTAAGGACAAATATCTGATTATTACGAATTTCCTTGCGGTAGAGGATGGGCCAAATAAAGATGTATATATCGATGTAGATGGAAAAGCAGGCTGGCTGCTTGGCGCTGATACGAGATGGCTACAGTGTGTATTGCAGGAGATTCAGGAACTTTATACACCTCAAAATTAGATATTTCAGTGGGTAATATGTAAGTAAGAAAACTATTTTTGTGAATAAAAGGTTTTTTATTTTATTCGGGTGTGGAAAAGTAATAGGCTATTTATAAAAAATGCTGTTCTTATAAAAGATAGTAACGGAAAAGGATGCTTTTATAAAAAAGAGATTTACCGGAACAGATAATGCGAGGCAGTGTATCAGGAGAGAGTAATGAACAGATATATGCTGGAATCCAACGTCATCACAGACGTTGGCAAGATAAGGGAACATAATGAGGACAACTTCTTTTTCTATGGGCAGATCAATGAGACGGTAAATGCCCATATGGAATCACAGGAGTGTAACAGGCTGGAAAAACCGCAGCTTTTTGGCGTGTTTGATGGAATGGGGGGCGAACGATATGGAGAAGAGGCCTCGTTTCTTATGGCAGATGTCTGCCGACAGTTTCCGCTGCATCAGGGATTCCTGGAAAAGGATGGAGCTGCCCTGTGTCAGATGGGAAATGAGCGTGTCATCCAGGCGATGAAGGAGCGTGCCGCCCGTATGGGAACTACGGCGAGTATGCTGTTATTTGACGAAGAGGTAACTGCATGCAATGTGGGCGACAGCCCAATCTACCTTTTCCGGGATGGGCAGTTGCATCCATTTTATCAGGAACATACAGAGAAAAGTCTGTATGAGAGCCTGAATCTGGGCTATCTTCTGGAGAAAAAGAAAAAATACCGTCTGACCCAGAATATCGGGATGTCAGGAGAAGATATGAGTCTTCTTCCTTATGTAGAGTCAGCAAAACTACAGGACAGAGATCTCTTTCTGATCTGCAGTGACGGGCTGACGGATATGGTCAGCGAGGAGAAGATTGCACAGTGTCTGCGAAGTTATGATTCTTTAAATACGGAAGAAAATCAGCCTTTGGTATGCAATCTTATGGAGTGCAGTCAGCAATTGGTGCAGATGGCACTGGAAGCCGGTGGCAGAGACAATATCACGATGATTCTTATTCGGGTTATTATGGACGCAGTTCCGGATTCTGTTAAAAAAGAAAATGCAGACTGTGATAAGATAGATACAGACACAACAACATTTCTAAACGCAGATACAGGCAAAATGCAACAGGCAGTTTCTGAAGAATTTTGTGAGGCTGAACCGGAATACATAACCTCTTCCCGTGTGTGTACAGAGGAATCCTGGATCGGCAGTATGAGTAAGTCTGGAAGTATGGTCAGTGAATCAAAGACAGATCCGCATCAGGGAATGCAGACACAGGCTGAGAAAAGTGCGGATGGCTGCCATAAGAAGGAAAAGCGCAAGGGAAGTTTCCTGAAAGGATTTACGGAGGACAATTTCCTGAAAAGTATGATCCAGGAAGATAAAATGGTACAGCATTTGAAAGCAGTATTTGATGAGAATACACAATCCGGTCGAACGATCAGAAACAGAAAGAAAGACGGAGACTGACAGGGGAGGTACGATGGAAAATACATTTGAAAATACCGCATCTTCGTTGTACGAGGTAGAATATCCCACCGGAATTAACGCTTATCTTATGGGAGATACTACGGAGCTGATTCAGCTTCCGGTGTATCCGGAAGGAAAATTTCATTTTAAAAATAACGAAGAAATCTTATATATCGAAGGCTCTGAACAAAAATGGCGGATTCACGCAGGAGAAGGAACGAGCTTTTTTGTAAATGATAAAGCTTACAGCAAGCTGTCTCTGAAAGATAAGGCTATGACCCTGGTAAAGTCAGGAGATCAGTATCTGTTTTTTTACTGTGAATA
>OLRJ01003425.1_pt1 | contig 10499 bp, 9 predicted proteins | sample 1672741 | NCBI WGS metagenome assembly OLRJ01 (sample SAMEA3136719, study PRJEB25190) | human gut metagenome | biome: human gut; feature: human-associated habitat; material: faeces | place: Austria | collected 2013
GCTGCGTCAATAACTCGCCCTTCCCTGTTCGATGATCGCACGGAAATGGGGCGGGACTTTTTCCTGAGAAAAGAGGCTAATTGTGACGAAACTGTTTAACCCGCAGGTAGAGAGCATGAAGAACCTCAACGCACCTGTGGTGGGAGAAAATGGGGGCAATTTGTGGGGACTCGATCGAACCATTATCTATATATAGTGAAATAGTCCAAGAAACGATTCGCACGCTAAATAAAACTGGCGCGATTATTCAGCCCTTTACATTTGAGGCGAACTTCCTGCCCAGCTTTTCGAGCCCCATGGGGACCGAACCCACAGACGCAACCGAGCGGCAGCTCTTGATGCATGCCGCGGCGCGTGTCAGGTAGACTTCGATAGGATCTGTGACGAACAAGGCACCTTTTGCTGCATTTCTCAACAGACTCAGCCATTGATCGGCGGCTTTTCAAACAGATTCCAGCCACATCAATCGAGCGGTCTGTTGCTTTTGGCGGATCGCCCATCGACTGGCGGATTTTCAAACACATCCCGCAGCACCAGCCAAAAGAATGGCGGTTTTTGAAGCAGACCTTGGCAGCACGGCCCAAATGACTGGCGGTTTTTCAAACACTTTTAAATGAGTGGCGGTTTTTGAAATGCCCCGAGGCCAAAAACTGTCTATAGATGCATGATTCTCCGCCACATATTCGAAAAAACGCGATTTACCGCCACACATCCGCGCGTGCGAGAGAAGAGGCGGCACGACGTCTGCGGAGACTTACGACGACAGCGCACCAAGCGTACCCCTTAGGCGCGGGGATGCGCCGAAAGGTATACCTCGCGCAGATGGGTGCGGTCGACATGGGTATAGATCTGCGTCGTAGAGATGTCGGCGTGCCCCAAAATCTCCTGCAGGACACGAAGGTCGGCACCGCCCGCAAGCATATGGGTTGCAAACGAATGGCGAAGCGTGTGGGGATGCAGCCCCTCGATACCCACCAGGCGGCCGTAGCGCTCGCAGATGGCATGAACGGATTGGCGCGATATACGTCCGCCGTTCTTATTCAAGAAAACACCCGGGCACGCGGCGACACGACGAGCATGAGCCGCCAGCTCACGACGTGGTCCGTCGAGATAATCGACAAGAGCCTTGAGAGCAGAGCCGCAAAGGGGCACCAAGCGCTGTTTCGACCCTTTACCGAGCACGCGGACAAACTCGTCATCCAAATAAAGATCTTGTACGTCTAGGCCCACCAATTCGCTCGCGCGCAGACCGCAGCCATAAAGGACCTCGAGCATCGCCCGGTCGCGCGCGCCGGCGGCACCGGCTGGAAACTCTTGATCAAGCAATGCCCGCGCAGCATCGATGGAAATATAGTCGGGCAGACGCTCCTCTTTTTTGGGAAGATGCACGTTGGCCGTTGGATGAGTCTCGCAGATCCCCTCGCGCACCAAAAAACGGTGGAAGCTCTTCACCGAGGAAAGCGCGCGCTCGATCGACGCGCTCGCATAGCCGCACTCACGTCGCGCAGCAACAAACGCCTCCACATCCACACGTCGAACGTCCTCGGGGACATCGATGCCCCGTGCGATCAGATGCACAAGATACGCCTCAAGATCGCGACGATACGCAGCTACAGTATTTGCGGAGAGATTGCGTTCCACCACCAGATGATTGAGAAAATCACGCACGTCATGCTCAAGTGGGGTCTTACCCGTAAGAAGATCTCCCGCCGACCGTCCCTGAAAAGCTCCTGGCGCCCCAGAAACAAAAGGGACCTTCCGATCCTGCGTCGTGGCAGAATCGGAAAGGTCCATACGAACATTCATATCGCGAGAGCGTTGCGGCAACTACTTCTCCTGCGGATTATGCGGGTTCACAAGTTCGCGCGATGTGCCCTCATGCTGACCGATAGCCGCACGAACGAACTCGCGGAACAGCGGCTGCGGCTTGGTCGGACGGCTCTTGAACTCGGGGTGTGCCTGGGTGGCAACAAACCACGGATGAACATCCTGGGGAAGCTCTATCATCTCGACCAGACGCTCGTCGGGCGAAATGCCGGAGATAACCAGTCCCGCCGCGGCAAGCTGGTCACGATAAGCGTTATTGAACTCAAAACGGTGACGATGACGCTCGTAAACAAGCTCCTCACCATAAGCCTCGCGCGCGAGAGTGCCCTCGGAGAGCTTGCAGGGATAGGCGCCCAAACGCATGGTGCCGCCCTTCTCGGTCACGTCTTCTTGCGAGCTCATAAGGTCGATAACGGAATGCGGGCCCTCGGGATCAAACTCCGAAGAGCTCGCGCCCGCAAGACCGGCAACGTTGCGAGCAAATTCGCACACTGCAACCTGCATGCCCAGGCAGATACCCAGATAGGGAATCTTATGCTCGCGAGCATAGCGTGCGGCGCAGATCTTTCCATCAAAGGCGCGCTTGCCAAAACCGCCAGGCACCAGAATGCCGGAAGCGTCGGAAAGAACCTCGTTCACATTCGAGGCATCAAGGCTTTCTCCGTCAACAAGTTGGACATCGACATGGCGATCATAGAAGATGCCCGCATGGTGCAGAGCCTCGATAACGGAAAGATAGGCATCGGGAAGCTGGGTATATTTGCCCACTACGGCAATCTTGACGCGATCTGCATGCTTGTTAGCGTGGTTTTGCTTGCCAATGAAAGCATTCCAGTCGGCCATATCGCGTTCGCGCGGGTCGAGCCCCAGGCGCTCGCAGACACGCAAGTCGAAGTCCTGGTCCGCCAAAAGGCCCGGAACATCGTAGATGCTCGCACAGTCTTCATTGGTAAACACGCAATCGGTGTCGACATCGCAGAAGCTCGCGATTTTGGAGCGAATGCTGTCGTCGATATCGTGATCGGAGCGCAAGACGATGATGTCGGGCTGGATGCCAAAGCTGCGCAGCTCCTTGACGGAATGCTGCGTGGGCTTGGTCTTGACCTCGTGAGCTGCGGCGATATAGGGAACCAAGCTCACGTGGATGAAGCAGACGTTCTCGGGGCCAGCATCTTTACGATATTGACGGATGGCCTCCACAAAGGGCTGCGACTCGATGTCGCCGATGGTTCCACCCAGCTCGGTGATGACCACGTCGGAGCCCGTCTGTTCCTCGATGCGGCGGAACTTATCCTTGATGGCGTTTGTGACATGGGGAATCACCTGGACGGTGCCGCCCAGAAAATCGCCGCGGCGCTCGCGCGCGATCAAGCTCTTGTAGATAGCGCCAGTGGTGAAGTTGGAATCGCGGGTAAGGTTCTCGTCGATAAAGCGCTCATAGTGACCAAGGTCGAGGTCGGACTCATAGCCGTCCTCCGTAACAAAGACCTCTCCATGCTGGAACGGACTCATGGTGCCCGGGTCGACGTTGAGATACGGGTCGGCTTTCTGCATCGTCACCTTGTATCCGCGCGACTTAAGAAGACGGCCCAAAGAAGCCGCCGTGATGCCCTTGCCAAGCGACGAAACAACGCCACCAGTTACAAAAACATGCTTGGTCATATTTAGTTACCTGCGCTTCCCGTAGAAGTTTCCATTGTCTTCGACGGGTCTTTATTGTACGACGAGACTTTGGACATGCTATTGAAAATTAAAATCGAAATAAAAGAAATCGGGCGGTCCCGGCATCAGATGCCAGAACCGCCCCCTTTAAAAGCAGTAGCTTCGGTGGCGCACCGAAAGCAGGAAAGGCAGCTATCGCTTTTCTGAAGCGATGCGCTTCCCCATCTCCAAACCTTTGAAATACCACCTGCCAGAATCGGTGATCGAATACGTGTTGGGGAGCTGCGCCCCGGCCTCGGTAAAGTGAACTTCTTGATCGAGCAGTCCCGCTTCGGATAATCGGGAGATGGCGGCGTGGATGCGCCATTCGCTTACACCAACCTGCTTGGCGAGCCATGCACGGGAGAACCCAGCAGCGTCGCCTCTTTTTTCCACGGCATCGATACTCTGTAGAATCGCCAACTCGACGCGCGCCATATCGGCAACGCTTGCACGTCCCCTACCTGCCATGCTATGTCCTTAGAACGTTCCGTCACTGCGCCATGGGCGGACACGCGACCGGGCTCATCCGGCCGCTCTTGCATATTTTAGGGCAATAAAACGCGCAAAATGTAAAAAATCGGCATGATAGCGCGTATTTTTGGCAGGCGGACAAAGACCGGCCTCAGGCTCTCCTGGACCGGTCTTTATCAAGGGCATTTTGTTGCAAAGCAGCCTAGCGATGGTAAAGCGTATGGCGCTCGTACTTGGGCTCACAGCACACGTTGATACCCAAGCGGCGCATGACTTCCTCGTCGGTGGGCGAGATGATCACGCTAAAGAACGCATCGCAGCCGCGCAGCTGTTCAAGGCCGGAAAGGACGCGCGCCGCAACCTCGCTCTCCGCCGAGGTGATGGAGAGGGCCATGAGGGTCTCATCGGTATGCAGGCGCGGATTACTGCTGCCCAGAAAATGAGTCTTCAAGCGGCTGATGGGCTCGATGGCATCGTCGCTGATGACCTCGACCTCAAGGTCGACACCGGAAACAGCCTTGAGCGCATTCATCAGAAGCGAGCTGGCGCAACCCAGGCGATCGGATGTCTTGCCGGTAACCACAGAGCCATCGGGCATGACCATGGCACCCGCAGGCGCCCCGGTCTCCTGCTCGCGGGCGCAGGCCGCGGCACGCGCGGGAGAATAGTTGATATCGACGCCCGCCTTGGTCATGATGCGCTTCAAGCGATCGACCTGTTCGTCACCCATACCGGTGCGACGAACCTGCTCGCGGCCGGCAAAATAGCGGCGCACGATCTCCATGCGGCTCGCATCGGAGCACGCCTCGTCGTCGGTGATGGCAAAGCCCACCATGTTGACGCCCATGTCGGTTGGGCTCTGGTAGGGGCTCTCGCCCAAGATCTTCTTCATAAGCGCACGGACCACGGGGAACGCTTCGACGTCGCGGTTGTAGTTAACCGCGGTCTTGCCATAGGCTTCCAGGTGGAACGGATCGATGATGTTCGCATCGTCGAGGTCAGCGGTTGCCGCCTCGTATGCGATGTTGACGGGATGCGAGAGCGGCAGGTTCCACACAGGGAAGGTCTCGAATTTGGCATAGCCAGCCTCGACGCCGCGCAAGTGCTCGTGGTAGAGCTGCGACAAGCAGGTTGCGAGCTTGCCCGAACCAGGACCCGGGGCGGTAACCACCACAAGGGGGCGCGTCGTCTCCACGAACTCGTTCTTGCCATAGCCCTCGGGCGAAACAATCAAGTCGACATCGTGGGGGTAGCCCTCGATGGGATAGTGCAGCTTTGCGGTGATGCCCAGCTCTTCTAGGCGATGGCGGAAGACATCGGCTGCAGGCTGGCCCGCATATTGAGTGATAACGACGGCGGCAACGGCAAAGCCGTTGCTGGCAAACAGGTCGACAAGACGCAGGACATCCTCGTCGTACGTGATGCCCAGGTCTCCCCTCGCCTTGTTCTTCTCGATATGGTTCGCGTTGATGGCGATGATGACCTCAACCTCATCGGCAATACTTTTGAGCATGCGAAACTTGGAGTCGGGCTCAAAGCCGGGAAGAACGCGGCTCGCGTGGTTGTCATCAAAGAGCTTGCCGCCAAACTCCAGGTACAGCTTGCCGCCAAACTGTCCGATACGCTGGCGGATATGCTCCGCCTGCAGCTCGATGTACCTGCCGTTGTCAAACCCCTGACGCATGCGACGGGCTCCCTCCATAACGATATGGTCTCGTATCCAACGGGAGATTATAGCGTGAGAGGGCGGCTTTTCGGCACGACAGACGCGCTCATGCAAAAACGATGCCGAAGCCCATACCGTGCTACCATAAACCTTCGAACAATACGGACCACCTGTTCAAGGAGCACCGCTCGTGGCAGATACCTCATCAAGATCTACATCCACCCACGCAAAAACCGAGTTTCAAAAAGATATCTTTATCCTCAAGCAACTTGTGGGCAAAGACTTCAAGATCAAATACCGCCGCAGTTTCCTGGGCGTTGCCTGGAGCGTGCTCAATCCGCTGCTCATGATGATCGTGATGGCCATCGTGTTCACCACCATCTTCGCTCAGGGTCGCAACGGCTCGGTCACGCCGGAGATGTACCCGCTCTACCTCATTGTGGGTAACGTCACCTTCGCCGTGATGTCCGATTCCACAAGCCAGGCGCTCTCCTCCATCATCTACGCATCTTCACTGCTTAAAAAGGTCAAGGTGCACCGCTTTGTCTTTCCGGTGCAAAAGGTCTTGTTCTCACTCGTGAACTTTGCCTTTTCGCTTATCGCGGTGGCAATCGTCATGCTGTGGTTCCGCGTGGTGCCCACCTGGCATCTGCTGCTGCTTCCCGTCTGCCTGATTCTGCTCATGTTCTTCTGCATGGGTGTGGGCCTGTTGCTCTCAGCCGCCACGGTGTTCTTCCGCGACGTCATGCACCTATGGAGCGTTGTGCTCACGGCTTGGACCTACTTCACCCCGATCTTTTGGACCACCGACTACATCCTCAAGATGCCCCACATCCTACGTGTCTTGATGTATGCCAATCCCATGTATAACTACCTGCAGTTCATGCGTGAGATCTTCTTGTTCCAGACCTGCCCCACCCCGCTCGAGTTTGGGCTTTGCGTAGCCTGGGCGGTTATCGCCATGGCTATTGGCTACACCGTCTTTCACAAGAACGAGCACAAGTTCATCCTCTATATCTAGGAGCCCGGCATGTCAGATGCAAAGAACGCCGCGGCAGCGGCCGAGGAGTACGCCGTCGAAGTCAACGACGTCACCATGATCTTTAACATGGCCTCCGAGCAGCTCAACAACCTCAAGGAATACTTCATCAAGCTCGCAAAGCACGAGCTGTTCTTCAAGGAGTTCCGCGCGCTCAAGCACATTAGCTTCAAGGTGCGCCGCGGCGACGTGGTGGGCCTTGTGGGCACCAACGGCTCGGGCAAGTCCACCATGCTCAAGGTGATTGCCGGCGTGCTGGAGCCCAGTGAGGGCGAGTGCATCGTGCGCGGCAACATCGCCCCGCTCATCGAGCTGGGCGCAGGCTTTGACATGGAGCTCACCGCGCGCGAGAACATCTACCTCAACGGGGCGCTGCTTGGCTACACCAAGCAGTTTATCGACGAGCATCTAGACGAGATCGTCGATTTTGCCGAGCTGCACGACTTCATGGATATGCCGCTTAAGAACTACTCCAGCGGCATGGTGGCGCGTATCGCGTTTGCCATCGCCACCATCACCGAGCCCGACATCTTGATTGTCGACGAAACCCTCTCCGTTGGCGACGTCTTTTTCCAGCAAAAATGCGAGGAGCGAATCCAGCACTTCATCGAATCGGGCGACGTCACGGTATTGTTTGTCTCGCACTCCATCGAACAGGTCGAGCGCATCTGCAAGCGCGCCGTCTGGATCGAAAAGGGCGATCTTCGCATGGATGGCCCTGTCAAAGAAGTATGCGAGGCATATCGCAACCAGTTCAACTAGCCCGCGGGCAGCAATCGAAAGCACAATATGCCCCATAAGATCGAGAAAGCGGAAGGGGTCTACACCGCAGGCACCCTTCCGCGTATTTTAGGCGACAACCTCCGCCGTGCGCGCGAGGAGATGGGTCTTTCCCAAACACGCTTTGGACTGATGGTCGGCCTTTCACGTCAGATGATCAACACGCTTGAGTGCCGGGGCTGCAATATACAGATTGACTCGCTGCAGCGCATTGCCGACGGATTGGATATTCCCGCTTGGAAGCTCTTGGAAGACCATACGGGCGAATGCACCGAGCGCGAAAACTTCCACTCCACACATATGCATCGAGACGCACACGTTTGCTGGTAGGCATCGGCGGCAGCTGTGCGTGTGTAAACGGAATACACCCAGCCCGCGCACATACCGTCTCCATGCTAAAACGCATGACCGTTTGATTCTTTGATAGCCCCGCCTTGTCGCGCCGCATCATGGCTACACTGGTATATGCCAGCCATTGCGGCAACAACGCCCCTCGAGCGACAAGGAGCATATCAATGGTCGCTACAGAACGTGCCGAACAAACCATGAAGTACCTCTCGCTGCTCTCGCAGCAGTTTCCCAACCAGCAGTCTGTCTTCACCGAAATCATCAACCTGCAGGCGATTCTCAATCTGCCCAAAGGAACCGAGCACTTTATGAGTGACCTGCACGGTGAATACGAAGCCTTCATGCACATCCTCAACAACTGCTCGGGCGTTATTCGCGAGCACGTTGACGAAATATTCGGCGATACGCTGTCCGACTGCGAAAAGGGCGACCTGTGCACGCTCATCTACTATCCAAGCGAAAAGCTGCGCCTGGTGCGTGCGGCGAGACGGGACTCCCCCACCTGGTACAAAGAGAATCTCAACCATCTCATCACCGTGGCGCGCTCCCTTTCGAGTCGCTACACGCGCTCCAAAGTCCGTAAGGCCATCCCTCACGATTACGCCTATATCATCGATGAGCTGCTGCATACGCACCCGGATGAAAACAACTACCGCATTCGTTATCACGAGCGCATCATCGACTCGATTCTCGAGACCGACTCGACCGACGACTTTATCCGCTCGCTCTCGGCGCTCATCAAACGCCTGGCAGTCGATCACCTGCATCTTGTGGGAGACGTCTTTGACCGTGGCGGCGGTGCGGCAAAAATTATGGACCGCTTGATGGACTACCATTCGCTCGATATCCAATGGGGCAATCACGACATCTTATGGATGGGAGCCGCTGCAGGCGAAGAAGCGTGCATCATCAGCGTCTTGCGCAATAATCTGCGCTACGACAACTACGAGATCCTCGAAAACGATTATGGCATCTCGCTGCGCGCCCTTGTAGCCTTCGCAAACAAGACCTATCACGCTAACGACAGCATCACACCGCTCATCAAAGCCATCAACGTCTTGCTGTTCAAGCTCGAGGGGCAGATCATCATGCGCCACCCCGAGTTCGACATGCAAGATCGTCTGTTGCTCGACAAGATCGATACAAACGAAGGCACCATCGATATCAACGGCACTACCTGGAAGATGTGCACAAACGACTTCCCCACCGTCGATCCCGAACGCCCTTATGATCTCACAGAAGAAGAGCAGGCTATCGTCGATAAGCTCGTAGCAGAGTTCACCGGAGCCGATCATCTGCGTCGCCATATCGAATTCCTCTACAGCCATGGATCCGTTTATCTGGTACGCAACGGCAACCTGCTGTTCCACGGCTGTGTTCCCATGAATGACGACGGCACGTTCTCGAGCTTCAATTGCATGGGAACGTATCGCTCTGGCCGCGATTATCTCGATTTTTGCGACAACGTGGCCCGCCGCGCATGGCGCACGCGCGAACGCGATGCTCTCGACTGGATGTGGTATCTGTGGATTGGCTTCAAATCGCCAATGTCCGGCCGCCTCGTCAAGACCTTCGAGCGCTCGTATATCGAGGACCGCACCTCATGGGAAGAGCCCATGGATCCATACTTCACCCTTACACGCGAAATCCCTGCATGCGATGCCATCATGCGTGAGTTCCGCCTTCTGCCGGGCACGGGTCATATCATCAATGGACACACACCGGTCAAAACCGTTGCAGGCGAAAAGCCCATTCGCGCCGACGGACGCCTATTGGTGATCGATGGCGGCTTCTGCCGCGCCTACCATCCCAAAACCGGCATCGCAGGCTATACGCTCATCTCCAGCTCGCGCGGCATGCGCCTAAAAGCGCACGAAGCGTTTAAGAGCGTTGACGAGGCTTTGACCAGCAACGCCGATATCCAAAGCGTGACCACGCGTTTTGATGTCGCAAAACGCCGCTTGATGGTTTCCGACACCGACACCGGCGAAGAGATCCGTCGTCATATCAACGACCTGCGACTCCTGCTTGATGCTTATCGAAACGGCGTCTTGCCCGAGGTCTGCCAGGTCTAACTGCACGCAAGCCCGCACGGCGCACGAGGCAGACGCTGGGTCGTGCGGGCTGCGGATTTTTGACCAGCGTTGAGCCGTTCCTACCCAGCATTGCCGATTCTGCCCAGTAAACAACATCCGACCGTTTAGATGACCTTCACCTACCGCCCACGGATTTGTAGGCTTAGTAGTTTTGTAAGGCCACCCCTTACCTTTGCATAACAAAACCCATAAAGTATCTCTTCGGACTTACTACCTTATGTCCGTAAGCGTCTAATCAGGAGCATCTGTGCAAAAACTTGCCAACATGCCAACAACAAAGCAGTTTGCAAAATTCGCCGTGGTGGGATTGGCCTCCCTCGCGGTCGATTACGCCTTGCTGCTGGTCTTAGTTGAATGGATGCATATCGACCTCCTCTTTAGCACGACGGTCTCGTTTATCGCCTCTGTGATAGTGAACTACGCATTGAGCATGCGCTTTGTCTTTGAGCATAAGGAGGACATGAGCCGCAAGCGTGAGTTCACGATTTTTGCCATCCTCTCTGCCATCGGGCTTGGTCTCAACGACCTGTACATGTTTGTAGGCGTCGCTGTTTTCAACATTGGCTAC
>OLRJ01003432.1_pt1 | contig 10479 bp, 10 predicted proteins | sample 1672741 | NCBI WGS metagenome assembly OLRJ01 (sample SAMEA3136719, study PRJEB25190) | human gut metagenome | biome: human gut; feature: human-associated habitat; material: faeces | place: Austria | collected 2013
CTATGACCCTCTGCTTGTAAGGCAGATGCTCTCCCAGCTGAGCTAAGACCCCATATACAAACTGTGAAATTTATTTCTCTTCCGCAGCTCGCTTTGCTATTATACTATCAACTGTCGCAAATTGTCAACAACTTTTTTTACTTTTTTTCAAAAAAATTTAGAAACATATTTTTTCACTATTTTACAGGAAAAAGAGGAAACTTTTACAGGCAAGGACATTGCCGTAAAAACAGGAATTTTCATTTTAGGTCCTTATTTGCAAAAAGAGGAAAACAACTTGGCAAGCCAGGTTCTTTCCAAAAGAAAAATTCGTGTTATACTGAACATGTAAACAAGAAGAGCAAACAAAACATACCGGATACCTGCCAGGAGAAAAAAGAGGATGCGTTCAGCAGCCGGGAAGAGCAGCGTATTCGTATGGCCTCTGCAAAGGAACGCGGCACAAAGAAAATATGACTCCGCATATGAAAATCCTTGAAGAAGGGCTCACAAAAAGCCCAGAGACCATAATTGCGACCAGTCAATAAGAACTTTTTCATAAGACATCTTATAGTTGGATGGAGAAAATAGGGAAAAGAAAAAGACTGGCGATACGAAGAAAAGAAAAGGAGAAGATGGTATGAAGATTTTAGATTCCAAATTTATGAAGGGCTTTATCAAAATGGCAGACGATGGTTTCCAGCAGGGCTGGCATGAGAGAAACGGCGGAAACTTAAGCTATCGTCTGAAAGCAGAAGAAGTAGAAATGATCCGTCCCCGTCTGAATGCACCAGGCGAGTGGCAGCCTATCGGCACAGAGGTGCCGGGACTTGCAGGAGAGTTTTTCCTGGTAACCGGAAGCGGCAAATATTTCAGAAACATAGCAGTTGACCCGGAAGCATGTCTTGCAATCATTGAACTGGATGACAAGGGTGTTAATTACAGAATCCGCTGGGGACTGGTAGAAGGTGGCCGCCCAACCAGCGAGCTTCCAACTCACCTTATGAATCATGAGGTAAAAAAGAAGCTTACAAATGGCAGACATCGTGTTATTTATCACGCACATACAACCAACACCATCGCATTAACCTTTGTTCTTCCACTGGATGACAAGGTATTTACAAGAGAGCTGTGGGAGTCTGCTACTGAGTGTCCGGTTGTTTTCCCAGATGGCGTAGGCGTTGTAGGCTGGATGGTACCAGGCGGAAGAGAAATTGCAGTAAAAACAGCGGAGCTGATGAAGAAATATGATGTTGTCATCTGGGCACATCACGGAATGTTCTGCTCCGGCGAGGACTTTGACCTGACCTTCGGTCTTCTCCACACCGTAGAGAAATCCGCAGAGATTCTGGTAAAAGTAATGTCCATGGCACCACGCAAGCTCCAGACCATCACTCCAGACGATTTCCGCGCTGTAGCCAAGGATTTCCACGTAACTCTGCCAGAAGAGTTTCTTTATGAAAAAGAAAACTAAAGATTTTGCAGAATCTGCCCGAAGCAGGCATAAACACTTGCCAGGCAGATTCTTTTTTTTTACGCGGGCAACGAGCCAAGGCCCGTGCCTGCACGAGACCTTGGCGACTGCCGCGTAAAAAATTTAGAGAAAAACCGGCACTGGTTGTGGAATTAAAATGGGATAAAAACGCCAGTGGTGCAATTTCTCAGATTAAGGAAAAAGAGTGTTGCAGAAGCCTGGAAGAATACAGAGGGAATATTCTTCTGGTAGGTGTCAATTACAACAAGAAAACAAAAGAACATGAATGTATAATCGAGGAGATTTCACTTCCCTGAAATGAAAAGAAATTCTGTAAAGTTTTTGTGGAAAGCTGCTTGACAATTCATTATCTGTGTGCTATTTTATATAAAAATTCAATTTAACGAACTAAACCGTTGAAGCGGGAATAAAAACATTCGTGCACCCACAGAGAGTCCGGGAGGCTGAGAGCCGGGCGGTAAGGCAGTTTGTTAAATGGGCCGCTGAGGGCGCATTGAAAGGCTGATAGAAGCCAAGTAGCATGCGACGTAAGACATACGTCAGTTGTCAGGAATATGATAGTATTCCGATAAGAGCACGATAATATGATCGTGAATCAAGGTGGCACCGCGGGAGAATATTTGAACCCGTCCTTGACAGAGTAGAAAATCTGTCATGGACGGGTTTTTCTGTTAGGCAAAATAAAAATCAGGAGGTGCTCTATGTATCCAACATTTGACAAGATCAGAGAAATGGCAGCAACGGGAGACTACAAAAGAATTCCAATCTGCAAAGAGCTATATGCAGACAGTTACACACCGGTAGAAATGATGCGGATCCTTCAAAAAGCAAGTCATCACTGCTATCTGCTGGAAAGCGCCAGCCAGAACGAGGTGTGGGGAAGATATTCTTTTCTTGGATATGACCCTTCCATGGAAATTACCTGTACAGACGGAACCCTTCGGATACGCAAAACCAGTGAAGAAAAGAACAAACCTGATTTTGCAGAAAAAAACAGCAAGCAAAATGAATGTAAATCAGAGTTAGGAAAAGATACGGCAGGAGAGTTCGAAGAAGCTTCCCAGGTTGCTCACCCAGGCAATGCCATCCGTGAGATCATCAGCCAGTACAAAAGCCCGGTCATGGATGAGATGCCAACCTTCACCGGCGGTCTGGTCGGCTATTTCTCCTACGACTACATCAAATACAGCGAGCCCAAGCTGGAACTAAAAGACGAAGAACAGCAGGACTTCCGTGATCTGGATCTGATGCTGTTCAATGATGTGATCGCATTCGACCATTATCGCCAGAAAGTCCTTCTCATCACCGGTGTGATGACAGCTGACCTGGAAAAGTCCTATAAACGGGCCTGTGAAAAACTGGAAGAAATGACTGCTCTTATCAAAAAAGGTGAGAAAAAGCACTTCCCTCCCATTAAGCTTCAGTCCCCCATCCAGCCCCAGTTCCCAAAAGAAAAATACTGTGAGATGGTGGAAAAAGCCAAACACTATATTCACGAAGGCGATATTTTCCAGGTGGTTTTATCAAACCCAATGAGAGCAAAAGCGGAAGGAAGCTTATTCGACACCTACCGCGTACTGAGGGCAACCAACCCATCCCCATACATGTTTTATTTTTCCAGTGACGACATTGAAATCGCCGGCGCTTCCCCGGAAACACTGGTGAAGCTGAACCATGGAAAGCTTAGCACCTTCCCCTTAGCGGGAACCAGACCTCGCGGAAAAACACCAGAAGAGGATAAAGCACTGGAAGCAGATCTTCTCCAGAACGAAAAAGAACTGGCAGAGCACAACATGCTTGTGGATCTTGGCAGAAACGACATTGGAAAAATCAGTGAGCTTGGTACTGTAAAAGTAGAAAAATATCTGACTATGGAGCGTTATTCCTGTGTTATGCACCTTGGCTCCACCGTGACAGGAACCATCCAAAAGGGAAAAGATGCCATTGATGCAGTGGATGCCATCCTGCCAGCCGGAACACTTTCCGGAGCGCCAAAATTCCGTGCCTGCCAGATCATTCAGGAACTGGAACAAAGCAAGAGAGGTATTTACGGCGGCGCAATCGGATATGTGGATTTCACAGGAAATCTGGATGTGTGCATTGCAATCCGTCTGGTATATAAGAAAAAAGATGAGATCTGTATCCGGTCTGGAGCCGGAATCGTGGCAGACAGCGTGCCGGAAAAAGAGTTTGAAGAATGCCAGAACAAAGCAAGAGCGGTGGTAAGGGCCATCAGCCAGGCAGAGGAGGGATTAGAATGATTTTACTCATTGATAATTACGACAGTTTTTCCTATAACCTGTATCAGCTGATCGGGTCTGTTAATCCGGACATTCAGGTGGTGCGCAATGACGAAATTACTCTGGATGAAATCGAGAAGCTGGCACCAGAGGCAATCGTTCTTTCCCCAGGACCTGGACGGCCGGAGGAGGCAGGAATCTGTATTCCAGTGATCAAAGCGTTTGCAGGAAAAATCCCCATCCTGGGTGTTTGCCTAGGCCACCAGAGCATTTGCGAAGCCTTCGGCGGAGTGGTTTCTTATGCGAAGGAGTTAAAGCATGGGAAAAGGGATATGATGATCCAGTGCCACACCAATGTTCTGTTTAATGGACTCCCGGAAAAGTTCCCGGCAGCCAGATACCATTCCCTGGCAGCAATTGAAGAAACACTTCCGGAAGATCTGGTGGTAACAGCCAGGGCAGAGGATGGAGAAATCATGGCAGTGGAACATAAAGAATATCCGGTTTTCGGTGTGCAGTTCCATCCGGAGTCGGTTATGACACCTGATGGGAAAAAGATGATTGAGAATTTCCTGGCTGCGCGGACGCGCTTGGACAAATAGATTTACAACATCAGAGAGGAGCAGAAAAAATGATCAGAGAAAGCATTATCAAATTATCCAAGAAACAGAACTTAACCTATCAGGAAGCAGAAGAGGTAATGGATGAGATTATGAGCGGAAAAGCCACTCCGGTGCAGATGTCCGCTTACCTGACAGCCCTGGCACTGAAAGGAGAGACCATTGACGAGATCACCGCTTCCGCAGCAGGCATGAGAGCACACTGCATTAAGCTGCTCCATGACATGGATGTGCTGGAAATCGTTGGTACCGGCGGAGATGGTTCCAATTCCTTTAACATTTCCACTACCGCTTCCCTGGTGATCGCAGCAGGCGGCGTACCGGTAGCAAAGCATGGAAACAGAGCGGCTTCTTCCAAATCCGGCGCCGCCGATGTGCTGGAAGCTCTTGGCGTTAAAATCACGATCCCGCCAGAAAAAAGCCAGGAACTGCTGAAAAAAATTGGAATCTGTTTCCTGTTTGCACAGAACTATCATATTGCCATGAAGTACGTGGCTCCAATCCGTAAAGAGCTGGGAATCCGCACCGTATTTAACATTCTTGGACCGTTGAGTAATCCGGCTGGAGCCAATATGGAGCTGATGGGCGTTTACGACAAAGCACTTGTGGAGCCACTGGCACAGGTTATGGCAAACCTTGGGGTAACAAGAGGAATGGTAGTTTTCGGACAGGACAGCCTGGATGAAATTTCCATGAGCGCACCAACTTCTGTCTGCGAGATCAAAGATGGTAAATTCACTTCCTATGTACTCACCCCGGAGCAGTTCGGCTATGAGCACTGCACCAAAGAGGAACTTCAGGGGGGAACTCCACAGGAGAATGCAGAAATCACAAAAGCAATTCTTGAAGGAAAAGAGACAGGTGCAAAACGCCATGCAGTTTGCCTGAATGCTGGTGCCGCTCTTTATATTGCAGGCAAAGCAGCTTCCATTGAAGCAGGTGTGAAGATGGCAGAACAGCTGATCGACAGTGGGGCTGCCCTGAAGAAACTGGAAGAATTTATAGAAAAGAGCAACCAGGAGTAATGAGTAAACACAAATAATAACAAAAATAACAATAATCACATCGCAAAACAAAATAACACTGAAAAAAATAACAATATAACTCATTTGGATAAAGATGACGACAAGAGAGAATGACATCACAGAGAGTTTTACAGGAGATAGAATGAGTATTTTAAATGAGATAGCAGCGCGCACAAAAGAGCGTATCGCGGAGGAAAAATTTAAAGTCCCATTAAGGAAACTTATTTCACAGCAGAATTCCGATCTGGCGAAACATGCCGAGGAAAAAATCTCTTTTCTGGAGGCATTAAAAAAGCCGGGAATGTCTTACATCTGTGAAGTAAAAAAAGCATCTCCTTCAAAAGGATTGATCGCACCAGATTTTCCTTATCTGGACATTGCAAAGGAATATGAGCAGGCCGGTGCTTCTGCAATCTCCTGCCTCACAGAGCCCTTTTATTTCCAGGGGGCAGACAGGTATTTGCAGGAAATTTCCCAGGCAGTGAATATTCCGGTACTTCGAAAGGATTTTACAGTAGATGAGTACATGATCTACCAGGCAAAAGCATTTGGGGCTTCCGCTGTACTTCTGATCTGTGCGATTCTTGATAACAGCCAGTTAAAAGCCTTTGGGGAACTGGCACAGGAGCTGGGGCTGGATGCTCTGGTAGAAGCTCATGATCAGTGGGAAGTGGACCGGGCTTTGAATCTTGGAGTCAAAATCGTGGGAGTGAACAACCGGAATCTCCATGATTTTACCGTTGATATGGGAAATAGTATCAGACTGCGGAACATGGCACCGGCTGATACGGTGTTTGTTTCAGAAAGTGGTATTAAGACAGCGGAGGATATCCGTATATTATATGAAAACAAAGTAGATGCAGTCCTGATCGGGGAGACCTTAATGCGCAGCCCTGACAAGAAAGCGGCACTTGGGGCATTAAATGCAGGGATTGTCTGAGCTGATTCATGGTGATAAGTGATATTCCATGCACGTCCCACTTTGCGGTATATTTCACCCGAATTCGGTTGCCGTAGCCAACTACGGCGTCCTCATCAGGGCAAAATCTCCCACAAATTGTGACGCACATCTTGCAGAAAGCCTTTTTCAAACACGCTCTGGCAATCAGAGATGTATAATGTGCTGATAAAATAGTTGGAAAAAAAATTAATGAAAAGGAACGAAACAGTATGGCAAAATTAAAAATTTGCGGCCTGACCTGCAAAGAGGATATTGAAATCGTAAATGAAGCAAAACCGGATTTTGCGGGATTCATAATTGAAGTTCCAGGAAGAAGACGAAGCCTTACGGCAGAACGGGTCAAAGTCCTGGTTAAGGGACTGGACAAGGAAATCCTTCCTGTAGGCGTATTCGTAAACGCTGCCCCGGAACTCCCCATTTCCTTATTAAGAGATGGCACCCTATGGGCAGCCCAGCTTCACGGGGATGAAGACGAAGACTACATCGAAAAAATCCAGAATATGACCGGAAAGCCTGTCATCAAGGCCTTTTCCATAAAAACACCCGAAGATGTTCAGCGGGCCCTTCGAAGCCCTGCCGACTACATCCTCTTAGACCAGGGAGCAGGAGGAACCGGCGAACCTTTCGATTGGACCCTGGTTCCCCCAGTCCGCCGCCCATTCTTTCTTGCCGGAGGAATCGGTCCCGAAAACCTCCGCAGCGCCATCGGAACCTTACACCCATGGGCTGTAGACCTGAGCAGCAGCCTGGAAACCGATGGAAGAAAAGACCGGGCGAAAATCCAGCAGATTGCCCGTATGCTGAAGCAGATTAATACGCTGGAAGCATACAGAAAAGAGCGGGAAGCAGATTTAGAGTGAAGAAAGTAATTCATATACAAAACAGCGAAACGAAAGGAAACAACGCTATGTCAAACGGAAGATTTGGAATCCACGGCGGCCAGTATATCCCCGAAACCCTGATGAACGCGGTGATCGAACTGGAAGAAGCCTACAACCACTATAAAGACGATCCGGAATTCAACCGGGAGCTTACAGAGCTTTTAAATGAATACGCAGGAAGACCATCCCGCCTCTACTACGCAGCCCACATGACCGAAGATCTTGGCGGCGCAAAGGTTTATTTAAAAAGAGAAGACTTAAACCACACTGGTGCCCACAAGATCAATAACGTCTTAGGTCAGGTGCTTCTTGCAAAAAAAATGGGCAAAACCCGTGTCATCGCGGAAACCGGAGCCGGACAGCACGGTGTAGCCACAGCCACAGCAGCTGCCCTTATGGGAATGGAATGCGAAGTATTCATGGGAAAAGAAGACACCGAGCGCCAGGCATTAAATGTATATAAGATGCGTCTCCTTGGAGCAAAAGTTCATCCTGTAACCTCCGGAACTGCCACCCTGAAAGATGCCGTATCCGAGACCATGCGTGAATGGACCAACCGTATAGCAGATACCCATTATGTACTGGGCTCCGTTATGGGCCCTCACCCTTTCCCAACCATTGTCCGCGATTTCCAGGCAGTTATCTCCAAAGAAATCAAAGAACAGATGCTGGAAAAAGAAGGCAGGCTTCCAGATGCAGTCCTTGCATGTGTTGGCGGCGGCTCCAATGCTATCGGAACCTTCTATCACTTTATTGAAGACAAAGATGTGCAGCTCATTGGCTGTGAGGCAGCAGGCCGCGGCGTAAACACCGCAGAGACAGCCGCTACCATTGCCACAGGCAGGCTTGGCATTTTCCACGGAATGAAATCCTATTTCTGTCAGGATGAGTACGGTCAGATCGCACCAGTTTACTCCATTTCCGCAGGTCTGGACTACCCTGGAATCGGTCCGGAGCACGCCCACCTTTACGACATCGGCCGCGCCCAGTATGTGCCGGTAACCGACGAAGAAGCCGTGGAAGCCTTCGAATACCTTTCCAAAACAGAAGGAATCATCCCAGCCATTGAAAGTGCACACGCCGTTGCCTACGCAAGAAAAATCGTACCACAGATGAGAAAAGACCAGAGCGTGGTCATCACCATTTCCGGCCGCGGCGATAAAGACTGTGTGGCAATCGCAAGATACAGAGGGGAGGATATCCATGAGTAACCGAATTTCAGAAGCATTTGCAAAAGGAAAAGCATTTATCCCGTTTATCACCTGCGGAGATCCATCCCTTGAGATCACCGAGCAGCTTGTCTATGCAATGGAGGAAGCAGGCGCAGATCTTATTGAGCTTGGAATCCCATTTTCTGATCCCACAGCAGAAGGCCCGGTGATCCAGGAGGCCAATGTGCGTGTCTTAAGCGGCGGCGTAACCACAGACAAAGTCTTTGACATGGTAGTAAAAATCCGTGAGAAAACCAGTATCCCAATGGTATTTATGACCTACGCAAACGTTGTTTTTTCCTATGGAACAGAGCGTTTCATCAGGAAAGCAGCAGAAATTGGAATGGACGGACTGATTCTTCCAGATGTACCTTTTGAGGAAAAAGAGGAGTTCGATGTGGTCTGCAAACAGTATGGTCTGGAGCTGATTTCCCTGATCGCACCCACATCCCACGACCGGATCACACGGATTGCAAAAGAGGCAAATGGCTTCGTATACTGCGTTTCCTCCCTTGGTGTAACCGGAACCAGAACCCAGATCACCACCGATATCGGAGCAATGGTGAAGCTGGTAAAAGCAGCAAAGGACATTCCATGTGCAGTGGGCTTCGGCATCTCCACCCCGGAGCAGGCAAAGAAAATGGCTGCCCAGTCCGATGGCGCCATCGTAGGCTCTGCCATTGTGAAGCTTTGTGCAGCACATGGGGAAAACTGCGTGCCATATGTAAAGGATTACGTAAAGTCTATGAAAGACGCTGTGCGTGAGGCTTAAGCATATTTTTGATAAGCCAGAATATAAAATAATGGAAAAGAAATGGTTAAATTTTTCCAAAAATAAGCAGAGCAGACCAAAAAAAATTAGCCTGTTTTAATTCTAAAAAGACTATAAAAGAGGGCAAAAGCGTTGACATTTTGCCCTCTTTTTTTTATAGTATCATATGTGAATTAATTTTATGTGTAAAATCAAAATGGTAATGAAAAAGAGGAATGAAGTTGGAGAAAAAACTGGTATTTATTTTTAATCCCAAAGCAGGGAAAGGAAAAATCAAGACATCTCTGATGGATATAGTAGATATCTTTAACAAAGGCGGCTATGAAGTGATCATCCGCGCAACCCAGGCTCCGAGAGATGCTTATGAACAGGTGAAATTATATGCAGACAAGGTAGACCTGATCGTCTGCAGCGGCGGTGACGGTACACTGGACGAGGTGGTTACCGGTATTACAGAAATAGGAAGCAAGGTTCCGGTAGGTTACATACCTGCAGGAAGCACCAATGATTTTGCAAACAGTCTTTTTATGCCAAAGAACATGCTGGATGCTGCTTCCATGATTATGGAGGAGCAGGTCTACCGTTGTGACATTGGCAAGTTTAATCAGCAGACCTTTGCCTATGTAGCAGCATTTGGTCTTTTTACGGATGTTTCCTATGAGACAAGCCAGGATCTGAAGAACATTCTGGGACATCTGGCATATGTGCTGGAGGGCGCCAAGAGACTTCTGGATATCAAAGCATATCACATGAAGGTGACAACAGAGAGCGGCGTGATCGAGGATAATTTTATTTACGGCATGATCACCAATTCCAGATCCGTAGGTGGATTTAAAAATCTGACAAGGGATGTGGATATGAACGACGGCCTTTTTGAGGTTACCCTGATCGTGCAGCCGAAGAATCCACTGGAAATGCAGGAAATCGTCCGCAATCTTCTCAGTATGGAAGACACTACGGACCTGATCTATTCCTTCAAAGCGCGGAAGCTGTCCTTTGAAGCAGAGGAAGAGGTTGCATGGACTCTGGACGGGGAATACGGAGGAAGCCCGAAGACAGTTGAGATCGAGAATCTGCAGCAGGCGCTGAATCTTTATCTGAAAAGCACCAAATAGGCTTCGTCCTGCCCAATGGACATCAATCCAGATAAACATCCAGAAACTGCAAAATGACAATATTGTTATGAAAAAATGAGATGGAAATAAAACCAGTAATGTGTGTGATGAACGAGAGGAGAGGAAAAATGGGAGATTATGTAAATGTGAAGGAATTATTCGGATGTGATGTATTCAATG
>OLRJ01003437.1_pt1 | contig 10468 bp, 7 predicted proteins | sample 1672741 | NCBI WGS metagenome assembly OLRJ01 (sample SAMEA3136719, study PRJEB25190) | human gut metagenome | biome: human gut; feature: human-associated habitat; material: faeces | place: Austria | collected 2013
CAAGTTTTATTTTGAAATTCTCCACAGCCTGTCGAGTAGACCTCACATAGGAACGTTCCTTAATCGGATTAACCGGAATCAGATTTACATGGCAGTTAATTCCTTTGATACGGCCTGCCAGCTGCTTTGCATCTTCCTCGCTGTCATTAACCCCGGCTACAAGACTGTACTCAAACGTAATCCTCCGGCCTGTTTTGTCAAAGTAATTTCTGCAGGCATCCAGAACCTCATCCATGGAATACTTATTGGCAATAGGCATCAGTTCCTGACGCTTTTCATCATTTGGAGCGTGAAGGGAAAGCGCCAAAGTAATCTGAAGTTTTTCTTCCGCCAGATCATACATCTTCGGCACAATTCCGCAGGTGGAAACCGTCACATTTCTCTGGCTGATCCCAAGGCCGTTCTCATCAGTAAGAATCCGGATAAAGCGGACAAGATTATCATAATTATCCATCGGCTCTCCGGTTCCCATTACAACTACATTGGCCACACGCTCTCCGACGTCTGCCTGAATCCGGTAAATCTGATCCAGCATCTCGGAAGGTTTCAGACATCTGGTCAGTCCTCCAATGGTGGAAGCACAGAACCGGCAGCCCATACGGCAGCCAACCTGCGAGGAAATACATACGGAGTTTCCATGATGATATCTCATAAGAACACTCTCAATTACATTTCCGTCTTCCAGCTGAAAAAGATATTTTCTGGTTCCGTCAATTTTTGAAATCCTCACATCCGCCTGACTGAGTGCTGTAATCGGATAAACCGAAAGCTTTTCACGGAGGCTTTTGGAAAGATTTGTCATTTCATCCCAGGAGGTAACCAGCTGCTGATGAAGCCATGCATAGATCTGCTTTGCACGGAAGGGCTTTTCGCCGATCTCTGTCATCAGATTTTTCAGTTCCTCCATTGTCATGGATTTTATATCTGTCATTTTCTGTTATTTCCTTCTGAATCTGGCAATAAAGAATCCGTCTGTCTTATGTATTCCAGGCAGAAGCTGCAGATATCCAAGCTTGGTGGATTTACAGTGAAGTTCTTCCGGAATATACGGGTCCAGGCTTTCCAGTCGGAACGGATAGTTCTTTAAAAACCATAATACATTTTCTTCGTTTTCTTCACGGGCAATGGTACAGGTACTGAAAATCAGTGTTCCATCCGGTTTCACGTATTTCGCCGCCTTGTCAAGGATCATCCTCTGAAGCATTACGATTTCTTCCTGTTTCTGTGGCGTTGCCCTGTATTTAATCTCCGGTTTCTTGCCGATAACCCCATATCCGGAACACGGTACATCTGCAATCACAATATCTGCAGCCTGTTCAGACTCCGGATCATAAATGGTTGCATCCTGAACTTTTGCATCAACATTGATCACACCGGTTCTCTGGATGTTTTCTTTAATCAGATCAGCTTTGTACTGGCTTACATCCCTTGCATCCACATTTCCGTAATCGCCCATCTTATCTGCGACGTGAATACTCTTGCCACCTGGCGCCGCGCACATATCAATGATGTAATCCCCTTTTCTGGGGCTGGCCGCCTCTGCCACCAGCATGGAGCTGATATCCTGCACCAGGATTTTTCCCTGAAGGAATGCATCCAGTGTCAGGATATGGTTGTAATCAGAAATTTTCAGTGCATAGGAAAGATACGGTGCCTGTTCCACCGTTACTCCCTGTGCTTTCAGGCTGGTAACGATTTCCTTCCGAGACGCTTTATGTGTCCGGCACCGCACTGTAATCGGTCTTTCTGTGAGAAAATCTTCAAGAATTTTCTCGGTTGTCTTCACACCATAGGCAGCATTCCATTTTTCCACAAGATATTCCGGCATGGAATACTTCACAGAAAGATAACGTACTTCGTTCTCTTCTCTTAACGGAAGTTCCAGATTTCCAATTTCCCTTGCAATGGTACGGAGCACTCCGTTGACAAAAGGTTTCAGATTATAGAAGCCTTTTTTCTGTGCCAGCTTCACCGCCTCATTACATACAGCACTGTCCGGCACACTGTCCATAAATTTCAGCTGATATACCGCACTTCTTAAAATCTCACGAATCTGCGGTTTCATCTTATTTACGGATATTTTGGAAAAAGAATCAATCACATAGTCAATATAAATCCTGTATTCCAGGGTTCCCTCGCATACTCTCGTTATAAAACTGCGTTCCTGCTTGGGAAGGAACTGATATTTGGAAAGAGCATTGCGGATGGCAATGTGGCTGTGCTCGCCTTCTTCCTCAATCTGCAGCAGGATCTCAAGGATCAGTTCTCTTGCATTTACTCCGCTGTTAATCACGATTTCTACCTCCTGCAAGGATAATCAGTCTCAGAAGCTGTAAAATAGATGCCGCCAGCGCTGCCACATAGGTAAGTGCTGCCGCTGTCAGTACTTTTTTTGCTCCTTTTTTTTCATCTGTGCCTAAAATACCGGTGCTCTCCAGCATCTTCAGGGCTCTGGAAGATGCATTGATCTCAACCGGCAATGTTACCAGCTGAAACAGAACTGCCAGTGAAAACAGAACAATTCCCAGAGTTACCAGGGGACGGATCGAAAAAATCAGTCCTGCAATAAACAGTGGCCATGATAACTGTGACCCGATATTTGCAGCCGGCACAATGGCAGACCGGATATTCAGAGGCGCATAATTGATGGCGTCCTGAATGGCATGTCCACATTCATGTGCAGCCACACCTACTGCTGCCAGTGAATTTCTTCCATAAATATCTTCAGAAAGAGACACGGTTTTTGTTCTTGGGTCATAGTGATCCGTAAGGCTTCCTCTGATCGGAACCACCTGTACATCCGTAATTCCGGCGGCTCTTAAGATTCTCTGTGCAGCTTCTGCACCGGTAATCCCGGAATGATTCCGGACTTTTCTGTAAACCGCAAAGGTACTGCGTAGCTTTGCGGAGGCCGCAAGAGAAAGAAGCATTCCGATTACAAGTAAAAGAACGGTAGGGTCCATTCCCCATCCGTAATAACCATATCCGTACATAAATCATCACTCCCTGGAATCTTTAAACATGTCTCCTGGTTTCAGCTGATATCCCCGGAGGAAGGCATCTGCTTCCATACGTTTTTTGCCTTCCAGCTGTACTTCCTGAAGCACCAGCACATTCTTTCCACATGCTACACGGATTCCCTCTTTGTCTGCGGAAATCACAGTTCCCGGCGCTTCTTCTGCCTGTTTTTCCTGTACAGAACTCTTCCATACCTTCATTGTTTTTCCATTGATAAAGGTAAATGCGCTTGGCCATGGATTCAAGCCTCTTACCAGTCGCTCCAGTTCCTCTGCATTTTTGCTGAAATTCAGAAGACCCATTTTCTTGGAAATCATGGCCGCATATGGAGTCGGACTTTCTTCCGGCTGTTTTTCGCTGGTAGCAGTTCCGTCAAAAATGGACGGCAATGTCTGAATCAGAAGTTCCGCGCCCGCCTGGGCAAGTTTGTCAAACAGGCTTCCTCCTGTCTCATCCTTTGCAAGTGGCACCACAATTCTGGAAATCATATCACCGGTATCCAGACCGGTTCCCATCTGCATGATGGTAACGCCGGATTCTTTTTCTCCGTCGATCACTGCCTGCTGGATCGGCGCTGCTCCACGATACTTCGGAAGCAGAGATGCATGGATGTTGATGCATCCGAACTTCGGCATATCCAGAATACTCTTCGGAATAATCTGTCCAAATGCCGCTACAACAATAATATCCGGTGCAAGACATTTAAGTTTCTCCACAAACTCCGGATCCCTTACCTTCACCGGCTGCAGAACCGGAATTTCATGTTTCAGTGCTTCTTCTTTCACAGGGGTAGGCATCATGGTCTTGCCTCTGCCCTTAGGTTTATCCGGCTGTGTAATTACAGCCTCCACCTCATATCCGTTCTCTACCAGCGCCGCAAGAGGTGCTACCGCAAAGTCCGGAGTTCCCATATAAACAATTTTCATATTATCCCGCCTTTAGTCTTCCTCATCATAAGTTACCTTGTGAAGTTCTCCCTCCACAAGTTCTGTATACATTTTTCCGTCAAGATGGTCGATCTCGTGGCAGAACGCTCTCGCAAGAAGTCCCTCACCCTCAAGGATCTGCTCTTCCATGTTGACGTCAAGTGCTTTTACTTTCACGTAGTTCGGACGTGTAACCTGTCCTGCCATTCCAGGAACACTTAAGCATCCCTCATCACCGGTCTGCTCACCGCTGGTCTCAAGGATCTCCGGATTGATCAGGACAATCGGGCCTTCCCCTACATCAATTACAACAATACGTTTCAGGATTCCCACCTGTGGTGCCGCAAGGCCTACGCCCATTGCATCATACATGGTATCCAGCATATCTGTAATCAGTTCTCCGATCCTTGGTGTCATTTTGTCCACTGTGCGGGATTTTTTTGTCAGTACAGAATCGCCCTGTACACGAATTGTTCTAAGTGCCATTTTTCTTCTCCTTTAATTCATATCAAATTGAATGTATATCTTCCGGAATCCGGAATTTATCTCTATATATTTCTCCAGCTTTTCTCTGACTGCCGTGAGAAAACGTATATCTGTGTGCTTCAGATGGAGCACCTGGCGGTAAACATCTTTTACTTTTCCTACCGATGCAGACGCAGGGCCGATCATGTGAAGCTCCTCTTTCGGACTTACCCTGCGGATAAAAACTTCTATATAATACATGGCTTTTTTGAGAAGTTCCTCATCCTGGCAGGCGCCAAAAACGGTCATCATATGGGCTGCCGGTGGATAATCCAGAAGCATCCGGTAACCCATTTCTTCTTTATAAAATTTTTCATAATCCTGGATAGCTGCCGCCTGAATGCTGTAATGTTCCGGCTGATACGTCTGGATCACCGCATGTCCCGGCCGGTCACCTCTGCCGGAACGTCCCACTGCCTGGGTCAGAAGCTGAAAGGTTCTCTCTCCACAGTGATAATCATCCATATTCAGGGAAAGATCTGCCGCAATCACGCCGACCAGAGTTACATCCGGAAAATCATGTCCCTTGACAATCATCTGGGTTCCCACCAGAATATCTGCCTCATGCCCTGCAAAAGATGCCAAAATTTTTTCATAGCTGTCCTTGGTCCTTGTGGTATCAAAATCCATCCGAAGTACCCTGGCTTCCGGAAATTCTTTTTCCAGAACTCTCTCAATCTGCTGGGTTCCTGCCTTAAATCCTCCAATATGAGGCGAACCACAGGACGGACAGACTTCCGGCTTCGCTGTTTCATAACCACAGTAATGGCAGATCAGCCGATTTCCGTTATGCTCACTTAAGGATACATCACAGTGTGGACATTTCATCACATGACCGCAGGCCCGGCAGGAGACAAACCCAGCATAACCTCTCCGGTTCAGAAACAGCATGGCCTGTTCCCGTTTTTCAAGAACCTGTTCCAACTGAGTTTTAAGTTCCCTGCTCAGCACAGAACGGTTTCCTTTTTTTAATTCTTCCCTCAAATCCACAATCGATACCTGTGGAAGAGGTCTTTCCTCATAACGTGCACGCAGTCTCACCAGCAGATATTCTCCGCTGCATCCATGACTGTATGCTTCCAGTGACGGAGTTGCGGACCCCATTACAACCTGTGCATGTTCCATCTGTGCACGTTGGATCGCAGTTTCCCTCGCATGATACCTGGGCGTATTTTCGCTCTTGTATGTGGGTTCATGTTCTTCATCAATCACAATCAGTCCCAGATTGGAAAACGGTGTAAACAGTGCGGATCTGGGTCCTACCATCACCTGCACCTCTCCACGTTTTGCCCGTTTAAACTGATCATAACGCTCTCCTAAAGAAAGTCTGGAATTCAGAACCGAAACCTTATCCCCAAACATGGCATAAAAACGGCGGACAGTCTGGTACGTAAGGGCAATCTCCGGAATCAGGACAATGGCCTGTTTTCCTTCCTCCAGAACTTTCTGGATCAGCCGCATATAGACCTGGGTTTTTCCGCTTCCGGTTACTCCGAACAGGAGTGTTGGTCTCGGATGTGGATTCTGCCATTCCCGGAAAATCTGCTCTGCCGCTTCCTGCTGTTCCTGATTCAGGCACAGCTCTCTGTCGTCTTTTACAAGCCCCTCACTTTCCGGAATCCGGTACATTTCCTGACTTTCGATTTTTATAAAACCTTTTTTTTCGAAGAAATCAAGAACAGAACTGCTGGCCCCCAGTTCTTTGGATGCGTAGGTGTAATCCAGACTTTTTGACTCCAGAATTGTCCGCAGAAATCTTTCACGTGCCTTAAAGCGGCTGCCCTCCAGTTCTTTCAGCAATTCTTCGGCAGCCGCTTTCTCCCCGGTAAAAAAAATCAGTTTTTTTTCTTTGGCCCGGACTTTATCTTTTACAGGCAGAACCGTCTTCAGTGCCTGAATCATGGTAGAGCCATACGTTTCTTTCATCCAAGCCGCAAGTGCAATCAGCCTGGATTCCGTTGTCTCACCATCTGTGGATACTCCCTGGATTTCCTTGGTTCTGGAAGCATCGTATTTGGCTTCTGTGGAAATCCCGATTACATAACCCTTCCGGACTGTATTTCCCTTTCCGAAAGGCACTGTAACTACAACGCCCGGTTTTATGGACTGCTCCAGTTCTTCCGGAACACGGTACTGAAAATCCCGGTCCAGCTTCTCATGTGAAATGTCAATGATCACATCTGCATAAATCATCCGTTTACGCTTTCTGGTCTTCTTCCAGGATTTCCTGAATCAGCACACGCTCATCCATTGGGTATTTTTTGCCCTTGATTTCCTGGTAATCCTCATGGCCTTTTCCTGCAAGAACAATAATATCTCCTGGTTCGCCATGATGAATCGCATAGGCGATTGCTTCCTTACGATCCGGAATCTCCACATATTTTCCATCTGTTTTTGCCATTCCGATTTTAATATCGTCAATGATAGCCTGCGGATCTTCATCTCTTGGGTTATCGGATGTGATAATGGTCAGGTCTGCCATTTTTCCGGAAACCTCCCCCATCTCGTAACGGCGGAGTTTTGAACGGTTTCCCCCACATCCAAACAGGCATACCAGTCTGTGCGGGTTGTATTCCTTCAGTGTTCCAAGAAGACTCTCCAGTGCCATGGCATTGTGTGCGTAATCAATCATCAGTGTAAATTCATCCGATACCTTGATCATCTCAATACGTCCTTTGACTTTGGCTACTTTCAGAGCCTTGATGATGTTCTCTTCTGATACTTTGAAATGACGGCAGATGGCAATGGCTGTCAGGGAATTGTAGATGCTGAATTTACCCGGAATATCAATCTCAACCGGGAAATCCAGAAGTCCCTTCACATGGTAGGAAATTCCAAGATATCCTTTTCTTCCCACAAGTTTTGCGTCTTCTGCACGAAGATCCGCTTTTTCAGAAAATCCGTAAGTCTCAAGAGCACAGGTGTGTCCCTCCACAATCCTGTCAAAATGCTCATCGTCACGGTTTACGATGCCGACTTTACACTGTTTGAGAAGCATGGATTTGCAGTGAAGATAATCGTCAAAATCCTTATGCTCGTTCGGTCCGATATGATCCGGTTCAATATTGGTAAAGATACCGAAGTCGAAGATGAATCCCTGGGTTCTGTGAAGCATCAGTCCCTGTGAGGAAACCTCCATAACTACCGCGTCACAGCCTGCCTCTACCATATCATGGAAATATTTCTGTACCATGTAGGACTCCGGTGTGGTATTGGCAGCCGGGATATGCTTTTCTCCGATAATCGCCTCGATAGTTCCGATAAGGCCTACCTTGTATCCGGCATTCTCAAGGATGGATTTTACCATATAGGTAGTTGTGGTTTTTCCTTTTGTTCCTGTGATTCCGATGGTTTTCAGTTTCTCTGCCGGATGTCCGAACCATGCAGCGGAAATAAACGCCATGGCATAGCGGGTATCCTTCACCTGAATTACCGTTACATCAGAAGGAGCTTCCACAGGTTCCTCCACAATAAGAGTTCTGGCTCCCTTTGCCACAACATCAGGCACAAATTTATGTCCATCTGCTACAGCGCCCCGGATGCAGATAAAAAGGGTTCCCTCTTCCACTTTACGGGAATCATAAACAACAGAAGAAACTTCCTGGTCTGTACTTCCCTGAAGACATTTGTATTCAAGATGTTCCAATAAGGATAAAAGTTTCATTTTTTCTCCTCCATTTCCCCGTATCCCTGCTGTCGCTTCGCGGCCAGAATACGGGAAGGCATACTATTCTTGTTTTATGTACATACTATATAGAATAGCACACCTGCCCCCTGTTTTCAACGTTTCTTTACGGTGCGCCCAACGCCTGAAACATCACTTTTTCTCTCGCATTCCGGCATATTTTCGGTGCAGCCAGAAAGCCCCCAGAGCCGTGATCGCAGCTGTCAATGCAAGCAGAACAAGCAGTTCTGTATCTGTATCATCTCCTGTTTTCGGATGTGTGGATGCCTCTCTTGTCATTCCTTCCTGTACAGATGTGGAATCCGGCTCTCCATTTTCTGAGATCATCTCCGCTTCTGAAGCTTGGGTAGTTTTTCCTTCCACAGTAATCTCAGCAGATGCTGTCACCTGTTTTTCACCGGTTTCCTTGCTTGTCACAGAGATCTGGTTAAAAAGTTTCTGGTTTACGGTTTTTTCCGGAATCTTTACCTTTGCCTGAAGTGACACGGCTTCTCCAGGCGCTATCTGTGGGATCAGTGCTTTGGTTCTGGTGCTGTTTAATGTGATGCCTTCCTGTTCCACAAACTGTGCCTCAATCCCCTCTGCCTGAAAACGTTCTGTTCCAACAACCGAATGCAGTGTTTTTTCCCCTGTATTTATAATACAGATCTGATACATCACGTTTTCTCCTGGAGCTGCGCTTTCCCGGTCTGCTGTTTTCTTTACGGAAAAATCCGCCTTCAGAGGCTGAAGCGGACTGACCGCCTCCGCCTTCCGAAAAATAGTTTTCTCCGGCCGGCCTTTCACTTTTGCCCCTGCTTCCACTTTATGCTCCAGATCCTTCTCCTGTTCGTTTAAAAGCGGTGCCAGAATATAAAAACTCCTCTGTTCACCGGCTTTCAGCTCTGTCACTTCCGCACTGGAGCCTTTTCCGGTAAGTCCCTGTGCTTCTTCCCACTGCTGCGTAATCTTCGGGCAGGAAAAACTGCTGGTCATCCGGATATCCTCAAGATCCAGAGCCCCTGTATTCGCAAGATCCACCCGATAACGGATGGTTTTTCCGGCTTTCATTTCTTCTGTCTCGGAAGTTACAGAAAGTGTCATATCTGCTCTTGCAGCTTTCACAGTAAGAATTGGAGAAATTCCTTCCGCAAGGGTCTGAGTACTTCCGTTTTCTTCCACCAGAAGAACCGTTCCCGCACCACCACAATCTTTCTGCAGCGGTTCGTCCTGCACCAGAAGATAACTGGCCTCTTCCACCGGATATCTGTATTCCTCACGCAAAGACATTGGAATCTGCAGTAAAATGGATTCCTCATGAAAATTTTCCGTTTCTATCTTATATACCAGTTTTGTGATTTCCGTATCTTCGCCTTTCTGATTTTTCACCGGTATCTGCTGTGTCTGTACATTTTCCGGAAGTGATGTTGTTTCCGGGGAAAAATATTCCGAGACATACACCACGCAGGTCACTGGTTCCGGTTCCACGTCAGGATTTCCATTTTCCCCGGATTTCTCTTCTGATTCTTCTTCCTCCGTTTCTTCCGGATTTTGATCCTCTTCCGGTCCGCTTTCGTCCTGTTCCGCCGCTTCCGTGACTTCTTCGTTTTCCAGTGTCAGGACTGAACTTTCATTCTCTACATCTTCTCCTCCGGACGTCGTTCCCTCCTGTGAGCCCTCACTCTCTTCCTCCTGCGTTTCATTCTCTTCGTATACTGTTTTCCCGGATGCCAGCTCCTCCATGTACTCATCTTCTTCCTCCATTTCCTGCTTATTTTCCGATTCTGTTATTTCCGGCAGGTTCTCATTGCCGTCCGAAATCCTTCTTTCCATTATCCAGTCCTTTAATCCCGTGATCCGGATATCCAGCTCTGCCATTCCCTTCTCTCTGTCTGTCCAGAAACAACTCTGCTCCACTTTCGGGTTCGGCCCTGACTGAAATGCAGATGCCAAAACGGTTCCCGGCTGAATATTTCCCACCAGTACAGTTCCCGCAGCTGCAGCTGCAATTGAAGTTCTCCTTATCTGTTTCCATATTCTGTTTTTCATCACAATTCTCCATTTCTGCCTGCTATGGCATTATCTTTTACACATTCACATTTAACAGAAGCTTACTTTTCCACAGACAAAGGCATCCCTCCCCGGCAAAACGGTGCATAACCGTCAGAAAAACAATATTTATCAATAAAAAAAGGATTTCTGCATCGAACTGATGCGTGAATACATTCCGCAGAGCGCGGAAATTAGACTCTTTCAATGTAGCACATTCCTCAAATGGGCGCAACCAGATATAAAAATTATAAAGTTTGTTTAAACTTTCTTTATAAATTTTCGA
>OLRJ01003438.1_pt1 | contig 10466 bp, 10 predicted proteins | sample 1672741 | NCBI WGS metagenome assembly OLRJ01 (sample SAMEA3136719, study PRJEB25190) | human gut metagenome | biome: human gut; feature: human-associated habitat; material: faeces | place: Austria | collected 2013
AAGTCGCGGCAGTCCCGCACGTCGCACCCGGCGCAGAACGCGCCTTCGCGGACGCACTCCGCGCACACGCCCACGCGCTTGCACCAGCTACGGTCGCGGCAGACTCCCTTGCGGGGCCTGAAGGCCCGAACGTGCCTGTTCTCGCGCACCTCCCTCGACACGGTCGAGGGGCTCCTGCCGATGAGGCGCGCTATGGCGCGGAACGAGTCGCCCCGGTTAAGCCCATCCTCTATCTCCTTCCTTTCCTTAAGCGTCAGCTGCCTGTATCCTTTGTCCATGGCTCTTTCCTATCTGCTACGAACGGCAAGGTTTGGCGACTTAGCACCATAGCGGGAAAGGGCCTTTTTGTTAAATTTGCCGTTCGTTCGGGCCAGATGGCCCTCGCGCACGGCAGGGGACTAACGCCCAATCCTCTTTCTAACTAAGCGCAACAGTTGCGCTTAATCTGCAAGTTTGCGGTTAGCGTTGCGATGAGTTTGGAAAGTTAGGAAATCACCCTATCACCTCCCTCTTCCAAAAACTTTCCGCAGAGAGGTTGAAGCCTGCCGCATTCGCGCATACAATGCGTGCTAGATGAATTCTGTTTCAGGGCGGGGTGAGATTCCCCACTGGCGGTAACCAGAAGGCAGCCAAGCCACACTGGAAGTCCGCGACCCGAGCAGATGAGGCGCCCCACCGCGCTTCGTCCGCTTGGCTGATCCGGTGAGAATCCGGGACCAACGGTTACAGTCCGGATGGAAGAGGCAGAGAATCGCAGCGCGCCGCGGCAATGACCGGGCGTGTCGACAATGCGTATTCGCGGGCCCGTATGTAAAAGAATTCATACGGGCCCGCTTTTTTGTGCAGGGTGAGAAGCGGACCCGCAGAAACCCACCTTGCGAGAAGGAGGCTGTCATGTCAGCCACACAAGCAACCAAGCAGGTCGAACTTAAGAACACGAACCGCTGGAGCACACGCCAGCTCGTCACCATGGCGCTCATGTGCGCCATCGCCGCGCTGTTCTCCTTCATCCAGATCCCCCTCCTGCCCGCCGCGCCCTTCCTCACCTACGACCCCTCGCTCATGCCCGCGATGGTCTGCGGCTTTGCCTTCGGCCCGGGCGCAGGCTTCGTCGTCGGCTCCATTGCCGCGGTGATTCACGGCCTTATCCTGGGTGAATGGGTCGGGTCGCTCATGAACATCTGTGCGACGCTGTTCTTCGTCGTCCCCTCAGCGCTCATCTACAAGAAGAAGCACACCCTCAAAGGCGCCATCCTCGGCCTTATCGTGGGCGTCGTGTGCGCGACCGCCGGCGCCATCGTCACAAACCTCACGATCGGCGTGGCGTTCTGGTACGGCAGCGCCGATGTCATCATGCCGCTTCTGCTTCCTGCCGTCGTGCCCTTCAACCTGATCAAGACCGTGCTGAACTCGCTTCTGACGCTCATCGTGTACAAGGCGATCTCAAATCTCATCACGCCGAAGAAAAACCAGGTGAAGGGCCGTTAAACCATGACTGAAAACCCTCTGCCCGCAGACTTCGCAGCAGACTCCGCCCCACAGGGCACCGAGTCCCCCATCATCTGCGTGCGAGACGTCTCCTTCACCTACGATGGTGAGGCGTTCGCGCTCTCGGGCGCAAGCGTGCAGATCCAGCGCGGCGAGTTCGTGTGCATCCTCGGCGGCAACGGATCGGGGAAATCCACGCTCGCGAAGCATTTGAACGCGCTGCTCGTCCCCGATAAAGGGCGGGTGGAGGTTTGCGGCATGGACACCTCCGAGCGCCAGCACACCTACGCGATTCGTCAGAGCGCCGGCATGGTATTTCAGAATCCGGATGACCAGCTGGTCGCGTCGATTGTGGAAGACGACGTTGCCTTCGGCCCCGAGAATCTGGGAGTACCCACCGCTGAGCTGCGCGAACGCGTGTCCCAACGTCTCCAAGACGTCGGTCTTTCGGGCTTCGAGAAACATGAGACACATGCACTTTCCGGCGGGCAGAAGCAGCGCGTCGCCATCGCCGGCGCCCTTGCGATGAACCCGGAGATCCTCATCTTGGACGAGGCCTCCGCGATGCTCGACCCCCGGGGCCGCAAGGGCCTCATGCGCGTCGTGCGCTCGCTCAACGGTCAGGGCATGACCGTCGTCATGATCACCCACTTCATGGAGGAGGCAGCCCTCGCCGACCGCGTCATCGTGCTCGATGAGGGGAAAGTGGCGCGCGTCGGCACGCCCGAGGAAGTGCTTATCGACGTCGATGCGCTTTCGGCCCTCAATCTGGAGGTCCCCTTCGCAGCCGAGCTTTCCCAGGCGCTGCGTCGAGCTGGCGTCCCCGTGATCGCCGCCGTGACCGAAGAGGCTCTCGCAGAAAGCGTGTTTTCTGTTTTCGCCTCGCACGCAACTGCCGCAAGTAGCGCGCACGAGAATGCAGCGCCCCAGGGCTCATCGGGAGGAAAAACACTCACCGAGAAGGCGTCCGCATCGCCTTTTGCACCCAAAGCAAACACAGCCGCAGGAGCGACCGAATGCGCGAAGTTCCCCGCTTCTCCTGCAGCGTCCACGGACGGCGATGTGCTCATCCAGCTGGAAAACGTATCGTTCACCTACGACGCCGCCGAGGCGCGCCGACAGCGCAAAGCAGACAAAAAACCTGCACCTAAGCAGGCGAAATGGGGAAACTCCCCCGAGGCGCTCTGGGCGCTCGACAACGTTTCCCTCAAGGTGCGCAAAGGCGAGTTCTTAGGCATTGCAGGGCACACCGGATCGGGCAAGTCCACCCTCATCCAGCACATGAACGGCATTCTGCACCCCACAAGCGGCCGCGTCGTCGCCTTCGGGAGCGACATTGCGGAAAAGGGCGCCGCCAACGACGTACGCGGGCGCGTGGGCGTGGTGTTCCAATACCCGGAAAACCAGCTTTTCGCGGCAACCGTGGCGGAAGACGTCGCCTTCGGGCCGCGCAACCTGGGGCTTTCGGAAGAGGAGGTCTCCAAGCGGGTCGAGCGGTCCCTGCGCACCGTAGGGCTTAATCCTGAGGAAATCGCCGCGCGCAGCCCCTTCGAGCTCTCGGGCGGCCAACAGCGCCGCGTGGCATTTGCGGGCGTGCTCGCCATGGAGCCTGAGGTGCTCGTGCTTGACGAGCCCGCAGCAGGCCTCGACCCGAAAGCGCGAAAAACCTTTCTTGACATGGTGTCCCACCTGCACGAAGAGGGACTCACCGTGGTTATGGTGTCCCACAATATGGACGACCTCGCGAATCTCTGCGACCGCGTTGCGGTCATGAGCGAGGGAAAGCTCCTCATGGAGGGAACGCCTGCCGAGGTATTCTCTCGCGCCGACGAGCTGACTGCCGTTGGGCTTGCGACCACCTCGCCCGAGCATTTCGCGAACCTTCTGCGCAAAGGCGGGCTTGCCGTACCGCACGAGGAGCTTGCCACTGAAGACTCAATCGTCTCCTATCTGCGAGGTCTCTTATGATGCGCGGGTTTTCTTTTGGAAGCTATGTACCTGGCACAAGCCCCGTTCACAAGCTCGACGCGCGCGCGAAGCTTTTGCTCGGGTGCGCGTTCATCGTGATCACTCTGAACGCGAGGTCCTTTCTTGCGCTTATTCCCGTGACGCTATTCGTGGTGGGGGCCTACGCCCTCGCCCGCATTCCTGCAGGCAAAGCGCTCCGATCGCTCGCGCCGCTCATGTTCATCGTCGTGATTGCATCGATCATGAACCTATTCGTCGTGCAGGGAGGGCCCGTCTATTTCGAATGGGCGTTCATCCGCGTTAGCGAGCAGGGTGTCTTCACTTGCCTTTTAATCGCCTGCCGGCTGCTGCTCATGATGGCGGGGATGAGCCTCGTCACGCTGACCACGATGACGCTCGATTTGACGGAGGCCTTTGAGCGGCTGCTGTCCCCCTTCGCGCGCATCGGCGTGCCGGCGCACGAAATCGGCATGATCATGGGCATCGCCCTGCGCTTCATGCCCCAGTTCGCAACCGAGTTCTCGAGCATTCGCGAAGCGCAGCTCGCGCGCGGCGCGGGGCTCAAGACAAGCCCTCTGCGCGGCGTGCAGATGCTCTCATCGCTTATGACCCCCCTGTTCACCAGCGTTTTTCGTCATGCAGAGACGCTTTCTGCGGCAATGGAGGCGCGCTGCTACCACGGCAAGGAAGGGCGAACGAGGCTCCATCCGCTAAGCCTCTCCCCTCGCGACGGCGTCGCCTGCGCGCTCGTCGCCGTCCTTCTAGCGTGCGTAATCGCGGTGAACATCCTTCTGTAAGACTGTCGGGGCGGACTTGTATCCATTCCCGTAGATTATTTCATACCCTATCGTTTAAGAAAGGAACCCCCATGACTGGAAACGAGAAGATCCTGCAGTACTTAAGCGCCGTGCCCGCGTGGTATCTCGCCACGAGCGTAAACGATCAGCCGCACGTGCGCCCCTTCAGTTTTGCCGCCGAGCAGGACGGCAAGATCTGGTTTTGCACCGCGACGACCAAGGACGTGTGGGACGAGCTCGTCGCGAACCCGAAGTTCGAGGCGACGGCATGGTGGCCGGGACACGGCTGGCTTATCCTCCGCGGGCGCGCGGGGCTCGAAGACAAGGTCAACGACGACATCCGCTACGCCGGCTTCGCGCATTTGAGCGGGCTTGGCGAGACCTACGACGGGCCGAACGACCCCACGCTCACGTTCTTCAGCGTGGAGGAACCGCAGGCTTGGATTTGCAACCATGAGGAATGGGTTCCCGTAGAACTCTAGATGGATTACCGCCGCGCTGCCCTCGGCCGTCGGCCGTTTTGTGGCACAATAGCGAAACGACATTCGACGAAGGAGAACGGCTCATGGCAAACGGCACCGAGGCAGGCACGCGGCCTGCGAATTTCCGCAAAGTTGGCATCGTGGGATGCGGGTTCGTGGGGTCCGCATCCGCGTTCGCGCTGATGCAAAGCGGGCTGTTCTCTGAGATGGTACTGATCGATGTCGACCGCGACCGCGCCGAGGGCGAGGCGCTCGACATCGCGCACGGCATGCCGCTCGCATCGCCGGCGAACATCTACGCGGGCGACTATGCCGACATCGCCGACGCCGGCATCGTGATCATCACAGCAGGCGCGAACCAAAAGCCAGGTGAAACGCGCCTTGATCTAGTTAGCAAGAACGTCAGCATCTTCAAATCAATCGTGCCGCAAATCACGCATAGCGGGTTCGACGGCATTCTGCTCGTCGTGTCGAACCCAGTCGATATCCTCACCTACGTGGCGCTCAAACTCTCAGGGCTGCCGGCGAACCGCGTCATCGGGTCGGGAACGGTGCTCGACACCGCGCGCTTCAAGTATGTGCTCGGAGAGCATCTCGGAGTCGACCCGCGCAATGTCCACGCGCGCATCGTCGGCGAACACGGCGACTCCGAGATCGCCATCTGGAGCCTTGCGAACGTCTCGGGCATCCCGATTGACGTCTTCAGCCGCCTGCGCGGGCGCGAGCACAGCGCCGAGACCATGGCAAAAATCGAGAACGACGTGAAAAACTCGGCGTACGAGATTATCGAGAAGAAGCACGCCACCTATTATGGCATCGCCATGTCCGTGAAGTGCATCTGTGAGGCCATCGTGCGCGATGAGAAGCCCATTCTTCCCGTATCGAACCTGATGGAAGGCGAATACGGCATTTCCGATATCGCGCTTTCGATGCCCGCCGTTGTTGGAGCCGAAGGTATCGAGTACAAGGTTCCCGCACCCTTCTCCGAAGACGAGCAAGCGCGCCTGCGCGAATCCGCCGAGGTGCTCAAGGGCGTCATCGAAAAGCTCGACCTGTAAACCGAGGCATAACGAGCGCGGCGAGCGCACAGGGGGCACTCGTAAGGCGCGCCAAGTTGAGCACGCTTGCAAAACGAACGCGGCCGCACTTTCTCTTTTGAAGATGCGGCCGCGTTTTTGGTGACAGTCGCCTCGGTTACGGGCGCGCTATCAGGTTATTTGCTCTTCGCGGGCTCGTCAAAAGCGCCGGTGCAGTGAGGGCAGCGCGTCGCGCCCTCCTTCACCTCTTCTAAGCAGAAGGGGCACACGGGCGGCTTCTTTTCTTCTTCCTTTTCCTTGCCCGCGAGCTTGTCAGCAGCTTCCTGCGCCTTGTTGACGGCCTTCACCAGCGAAAACACGATGAGCGCCACGATGAGGAAGTTGATGACCGCCGAGATGAAGGCGCCGAAGTCGATTTCGGTGCCCGGCACCACCAGCCCCGAAATCTCGCCCGGCGTACCGCCTGCGATAAACGAGATGAACGGATTGATGATGTTGGTGGTGAGCGCCGTCACGATGGCCGTGAACGCGCCGCCGATGATGACGGCGACGGCCAGGTCCATCACGTTGCCTCGGTTGATGAACTCTTTGAACTCTCCCAAAAACTTCTTCATGCCCTCCCCTATCGGTCGAAATGGAAACACGGGAACGTATTGCGAGATACTATAGCAAAAAGTCCCGCACGCCTTCCGTCAAGTACAGCAGTCTGTCTTTCGCCGAACGCAAAGGGGGTCGCCTGTTATTTACGGCTCCCAAGCTCCGCATTGCATTCCACAAGCGTCGCAACGAAGCGATCGACGTCGTCAGGCGTCGTCGCGCCCGAGAAGCTCACGCGCAGCGTCGTATTGCCCTGCAAGAGAGGGATGCCCGCCGCTTGGAGCGATAGCGGGTGTTTCTTGCGCCACGTGCCCGCCGCCACATGCTCGTGGTTCGACTCGCACGCCGATGCACGCGATACATAGACGCCGCGATCGCTCAGGTACGCGACCGACTTCGCGTTGCGCAGCCCGGGCACGCTCACGCTCACGATGAAGGGCGACGCGTCCTCGGGCGAGTTCACGATGGCACTGGGAACAAGGCGCGCGAGCTCAGCGCGCGCACATGCGCGAGGGTTTCCTCCTGCTCGGCCTGAGCCAGCTCGACGGCGCGCGCGAAGCCGGCAGCGAGGAACACCGGCTCTGTGCCCGAGCGAAGCCCGCGCTCCTGCCCACCGCCGAATGCGTTTGTGTGCAACTTCGCACCATCGCGCACGTACAGCGCGCCGATGCCGCGCGGCCCACCGATCTTGTGCGAGGCGACGGACGCCAGCCCGGCGTGCCACTCGCGCGGTTTCGGGGAGAGCTTGCCGAACGCCTGAGTGGCATCGACGTGGTAGAGCGCGTCGGGAGCGAGCTCGTCGCGCATGCGGCCGATCTCTGCCAAGGAGAAGATGTAGCCCACCTCGTTCTGCACGTTCATGATAGTGATGAGCGACGTGGGGCTTTCCGTGAGCGCATCGCGCAGTTGCCCCAGGTCGAGCTTGCCATCGATAGCATCGATGTAGGTAACTGGCCAATTCATTTCGCGGCGCATACCGCGCACGCTTCGCGTGACCGACGCATGCTCGAGCGTCGAGGTGATGATCTTGGCAGGGTTGTCGCGTCGCGCCGAGCACACGCCACGGACGGCAAGGTTGTTCGATTCGGTAGCACCCGAAGTAAAGTATACCTCACCAGGATCGACCCCGAGCGCACCTGCAATAACAGCACGGCTCTCCTCGAGGACTTCCTTCGCGCGCATTCCCACGGCATGAACCGACGAGGGGTTTCCCCACGCGTCGCGCATCACCTCGTTCATGCTCTCGATGACCTCGGAACGCGTAGGCGTGGTCGCCGCGTTATCGAGGTAGCTTTCAGCTATATGGCTCATAGCGGTTTCATTCACCTTTTTGTTCTTGTCTTGGTATCTCTCCTGTGCGATACGCCTTGAGCAGCCGCTCAAGATCTGCGATCTCGCGTTTCATCTGCTGTCCCTCGTCGGTGTCCCCCATGAGCGTACGCTTCTTCACCTGCTCCACCATATGTCGGGACGAGTGGATATCGATTTCCTTCTCTATCGCGGCCTGAGCCGATTCCAAAGGCTCATGTGCCGCCAGGATGAACCCGTAGGAGTTAGAGATGAGCGTATAGCCGGCGATTCCCGTGGTCGGCTGGTAGGCCTTCGAGAACCCGCCGTCGATCATGATGACCTTGCCGCCGCATTTCACAGGGTCTTCGCCGTCCTTCACCTTCACGGGAACATGCCCGCAGATGATGTGGGAGGTTTCGGGGTCAAGCCCGAAATCGCGGAAGATGTTCGCGACCACGGCCTCGTCGTCGATCAAGGTGTAGAAGGGGTTCTTTACTTCCTTGCGGGCGGCCTTGTCAGCGATGAGATAAAGCTCGAAGGTGGCCATCTTGCTTTTTGCGAACAACGGGCTGCCCTGCCCAAGCCACAGATACCACAGCATGTCGCGCCCGCGGCGGCGCTCTTCCTCGTCACGGCTGAAGAACGCAGCGCGCACGTGGCGCTCCATCACGTCGTAGAGCGCACGGCCCTTGTACGTCTTGCCGTAGACGTCGACTTCCTTGAGAGAGCCGTCGGCATTGAGCGGCACACAGGCGTGGAAGAGCAGGTTGCCGTTGTGCACCTTGTAGAGGCTTCCCGCTTCCAGGAAGAACTGCATGTGGCGGCGGAGCTTCTCGCATCCGGTGAAGGCGGAGACGAGTCGCTCCATCACGTCCTGTTCGGCAGGTGTGAGGGCGTAGGGGTCCTTCGGGTCGATGGTCGGGAACACCTTGTCGGTGAGCTCGTATTCGGTGCCGTCGAGCATCACCGTGCCGCGAGCATAGTCGATCTTGTCCAAAAGCTTGCGGTCGTTGAGGCCGAAAGCCGGGTTCTCGTCGATGAGCTGGCCTTCTACCTTGAACTGGATGATCGCCATCGCCTTTTGAATCTTCACGTTCATCTCGAGCTCGGAGGGGGGAAGATTGGGATTGCCCTTGAGCGCAAAGCCGACGCACGGGTCGTCGGCGTAGGCGTCGAGCGCGAACGTCGCAAGCGGCAGAATGTTGATGCCGTAGGCGTCTTCCAAGATGGAGAGGTTGCCGTAGCGGGCGCAGTTGCGCACCACGTGCGCGATGCAGCCACGCTGCCCGAGCGAGGCGCCCATCCACACGATGTCATGGTTTCCCCATTGGATGTCCACGGAATGGTACGCCATGAGCGTGTCCATGATAGTGTGCGGCGCAGGGCCGCGGTCGTAAATGTCACCGATGATGTGCAGCTGGTCTACCGCGAGGCGCTGAATCATGGTCGAGAGCGCTTCGATGAGCGCGATGCCACGGCCCGTGCGCACCGCCGCATCGATGATGGCACTATAGTAGGCTTCCTTGTCGACGCCATGGCGATCTTCGGTCAGAAGCTCCTCGACGATGTAGGCGAACTCGCTTGGCACGGCGCGGCGGATTTTGGAGTGCGTGTACTTGCGCGCGGCGCGCTTGCAGACCGCGACGAGGCGCGGCACCGTGACGGCGTACCATGCGTACTCGTCTTCCACCTGCGATAGGGCAAGCTTCGCTTTCTCGCGTGGGTAATAGATAAGCGTGGCGAGCGCGCGCTTCTCGGCGTCGGTGAGCGTGTCTCCGAACACGTCGTCGACTTTCAGGCGAATCGAGCCTGAGCCGTTGCGCAGGATATGCGAGAAGGCTTCGAACTCGCCATGGATGTCGGAGGCGAAGAATTCCGTCGATTTAGGGAGATTCAAGATCGCCGACAAGTTGATGACCTCGGCAGATGCCTCAGCGATGGTGGGAAACGATCGGGAAAGCAATTCGAGATAGCGCTTTTCGCCGGCTTCCATGGGCTCCTCCTTCTTGCGTGCGCGTACAAATTTCATGGTACCTGGTTTCTGTGCTCGCAGGAATGAGCGATATAGCAAAGGCAAGATTGCTCGGCGAGCCCCGGGCAACTGGGGAGCGCGTTACCTGCGGCAAGAACATCGTTCGCGCTGGGCTGATCGTGCACGCCGGAACATGCGCCCTAGAGCACGGGCGCCATAGCGGGCTTAAGTCGCGGCGAGCTTGAGTCGCGCGTGCCGGGGCATGCGCTCTAGAGCGCTCGCGGTGCGGCAATCCCGGGGCTTTTGCGGCATATCGCACGCATCCCCCCATCGTCCCCACCGCAGGAACGAGAGGTTGCCCGCTCATCTGGATGCGCGCGCAGGCGAGAGGGAGGGAGGGCGTCTTCCCCGAAAAGTCGTCGTCGTGGACAAAAAACGACGATATGAGAGTCGAAAGAGGGTGGTAGGCTGGCTTCCCCTTGATTCTCTTGACGTTTACCCAGGTCGGAATTGCCAGGGAAAAGTTCATCATAGAAAACTCCTCACATATCGTCGATTTTTGTCCACAATGGGAGGGCGGTGCGGATGAAATGTTGGAGCCTTAGGGGGTTGCGCCCCGATTTGCGGTGCATCAAGGGCCGTCGGCGGCACCCTTTCCCCTGCTTCGCCAAGCTTTTCGCTCGATGCCCTCGAGGTCGAGTCCGACGCGACCCACGTCCCCTTCGAGAGCCGCGACATAACAGCAAAGAAAAAGCCCCATTGCTGGGGCTTGATTTCGAGATGGTGGACCGTCGGGGACTCGAACCCCGGACCTTGGGATTAAGAGTCCCCTGCT
>OLRJ01003439.1_pt1 | contig 10466 bp, 8 predicted proteins | sample 1672741 | NCBI WGS metagenome assembly OLRJ01 (sample SAMEA3136719, study PRJEB25190) | human gut metagenome | biome: human gut; feature: human-associated habitat; material: faeces | place: Austria | collected 2013
TGTGAGCTGTCGCTGGAGCGGCTCACCAACGGCGGGGCTGTCCCGGCGCCGTCGGCGGAGTACACCGGCATTCAGGACGGCTTTCGCTACACCAAGACGACCCTGACCGGGCAGGAGCAGTATCTCTACGACCAGCTTCTGGCGGGCCTGAAAGACCAGGCGGAGACCATCGACGGGCTGTACCCCGACAACGACATGATCCAGAAGGCCATTGATGCCATTGACCGGGACTACCCGGAGTTGTTCTGGTTCTCCGGCACCGGGCAGATCGAGACGACCCTGCTGGGGGAGCGGGCCATGGAGGCGGTCTATCGTCCCACCTACGCCATGGATGCGGCCCAGCGGGCGGAGACCCAGGCGAAGATCGACCAGTGGACGGCGGACTGCCTGGCCACCATCGACACCTCGGCCTCGCAGTATGCCCAGGCGCTGGGGGTCTATACGTACCTCATCGACCACGCGGACTATCAGGACGTGGGCAGCAACTCCATCGTGAACATCATGGTGGGCGGCGCGGGGCTGTGCGGCTGTTACGCCAAGACGATGCAGTATGTCCTGAACCAGCTGGGGATCCAGGCGGCCTACATCACGGGCCAGGCCAAGGGACAGTCCCATGCTTGGAACTTGGTCTGGCTGGACGGCACCCCCTGCTGGGTGGACCCCACCTGGGGCGACCCGGTCTTTGCCGGGGGAGAGGAGAGCCAAGGCCCGGCCTACGCCTATTTCGGCCTGACCACGGCGGACCTGCTGCGGACGCACACCATCGACGGGAGCATCCCGGTGCCGGAGTGCGTCTCCAATGATGCGAACTATTTCTATCGTAGCGGACTGTACTTTACCTCCTATCACGCCGGTGCGCTGACCTCGGCGATCCAGCGGGCCATCGCGGCGGGGGAGGGGCAGTGTTCCGTGCGGTACAGCGACGAGGCCTATTCGACGGCCTGCGCCCAGCTTTTTGCGCGGGGGCAGCTCCACAGCATCTTCCGCCAGGCGGCCCAGGCCGCGGGGGTGGGGACGGTGGTACCGGATTCCCTGTGGTACAGCCGGGATGACACCATGGGGGTCCTGACCTTTGTGATCCCCTCCTGAACAAATTTCAAACACGAAAAAACGCTCCTGCCGTGTCTTTGAACTGCGGCGGGAGCGTTTGTGCTGGTATGTATCATCAAGAGAAAGCAAGGGATCTATTGCAGATGTCGGGCCTCTTCCAAGGTCTGGACCCGGCCGGAGAGATTGCGGATGCTGGCCTTGACCACGGTCATATCGTCCTCCAGCTTGTCCACGCGGGCGGGGGCCGTCATTTTTTCCATGAGGAGCTGGAGCTGCTCTTCGATCAGGTCGAAGCGGCGGGAGAACTCGGCGTCCATGAGGAGGGCGGTGTTGCGCTGGACCTGGGCGGCGGTGTCCTCGATCTTCTTGTCCATGGCTTCAAAGCGCTTGTCGATGGCATCGAATTTTTGATCGATGGATTCAAACTTTTGATTGTTTTCGGCTTGCATGGCTTCCAGCTTGTCGTTGGTTTCGGTTCGGAGTGCGTCGATTTTTCTGTCCATCATGGCTTCCATACGGGCTTCCATGCGGGCTTCAGACTCGCGGAACATCTCTTTCAGGATCTGGATGTCTTTTTCTTCCAAAGGATTCACCTTCTTTCTCTGTCATCTCTTGGTATTCTCCATCATAACAGGCAGGGAAGGGGCTGTCAAGGAAGAGACGGGCAGAAAAACGCTGAAAAACCAGGCCCTCCCGCCGGGGAACACCGGGGAAGGGCCTGGAGCTTTTTGTTGGTTTTTGGGGAGAAGCTCAGTCGAGCTTGGGCAGACCGGCGAAGCCCTTGGCCAGGTCCTCGTCGGTGGGGATGTAGTCGCTCATGGTGCCGTCGTTGAACTTCTCGTAGGCCACCATGTCGAAGTAGCCGGTGCCGGTCAGACCGAAGACGATGGTCTTTTCCTCGCCGGTCTCGCGGCACTTCACGGCCTCGTCGATGGCCACGCGGATGGCGTGGCTGGATTCGGGGGCGGGGAGGATGCCCTCGACGCGGGCGAAGTAGGTGGCGGCCTCGAAGACCTTGGTCTGCTCCACACTGGTGGCCTCCAGCAGGCCGTCGTGGTAGAGCTGGCTGACCACGGGGCTCATGCCGTGGTAGCGCAGGCCGCCGGCGTGGTTGGCGGAGGGGATAAAGCCGGAGCCGAGCGTGTACATCTTGGCCAGGGGGCAGACCATGCCGGTGTCGCAGAAGTCATAGGCGAACTTGCCGCGGGTCAGGCTGGGGCAGGAGGCAGGCTCCACGGCGATGATGCGGTAGTCAGCCTCGCCGCGCAGCATCTCGCCGACGAAGGGGGAGATGAGGCCGCCCAGGTTGGAGCCGCCGCCGGCGCAGCCGATGACGATGTCGGGCTGGATGCCGTACTTATCCAGGGCGATCTTGGTCTCCAGACCGATGACGCTCTGGTGCAGGAGGACCTGGTTCAGCACGGAGCCGAGGACGTAGCGATAGCCCTCCTGGCTGGTGGCGGCCTCCACGGCCTCGGAGATGGCGCAGCCCAGGGAGCCGGAGGTGCCGGGATGCTCGGCCAGGATCTTCCGGCCCACGGCGGTGGTGTCGGAGGGGGAGGGGGTGACGGACGCGCCGTAGGTCCGCATCACTTCCCGGCGGAAGGGCTTCTGCTCGTAGCTGACCTTGACCATGTAGACCTGGCAGTCCAGGCCCAGATAGGCGCAGGCCATGGAGAGGGCCGTGCCCCACTGGCCGGCGCCGGTCTCGGTGGTCACGCCCTTCAGGCCCTGCTTCTTGGCGTAGTAGGCCTGGGCGATGGCGGAGTTGAGCTTGTGGGAGCCGGAGGTGTTGTTGCCCTCGAACTTGTAGTAGATCTTGGCCGGGGTCTGGAGCTTTTCCTCCAGGCAGTAGGCCCGGACCAGGGGGGAGGGACGGTACATTTTATAGAAGCTCCGGATCTCTTCGGGGATGGGAATGTAGGCGTTGTCGTTGTCCAGCTCCTGCTCGACCAGCTCCTTGCAGAACACGCCCTCCAGCTCCTGGGCGGTCATGGGCTGGCCGGTGCCGGGGTTGAGCAGAGGGGCGGGCTTGTTCTTCATGTCGGCCCGGACGTTGTACCATGCCTGGGGCATCTCGTTCTCTTCCAGATAAATCTTGTAGGGGATCTCTTTGTTTGCAGCCATGTTGGTTCGGCTCCTTTCTATGGTTCCGGGACAGAAGAAAAAACAAAAAACGCTCCTGTCCCATGCAGTCATTTGCAGGGACAGAAGCTCGTGCTTCTGCGGTGCCACCCGGCTTGGCGCGTCGCTGTTTCCACGCGCCCACTCAGCGCACTCTATCAAGTGCCGACGCTTGGTAACGGCGCGTCACGCCCGTCTCGCCTACTGGAGACTGTTCGTCTCGTTGGGTCTGCCCTCCCGGGACCATTCGTCAGGGGTCACTCTGCCGCGCTTGCACCGGCCGCGGCTCGCTGAAAGAGGGGGGAGCCTGACTACTTTTCCCGTTCCTCGGTTTCTTTGGTGGGAGTATAGCACGTTGCGGGACCTCTGTCAAGGCTTTTTTTCTTGCCGGAGAGCAAGGGGCTGTGGTATGATGGGAAAAAACGGAGGTCTATGCGCATGAAACGTCGCTTGTTCTGCGGAAGCATCCTGGCCTTGCTCCTGGTGTGTCTGCTGCCCCTGTGGGCGGCGGCGGACACGGGGCCGAAGCCCTCGATCACGGTGACGCCGGAGGGGTTTGGAGAGGATGCTTGCTACCTGACCCTGCTCTCCCAGACGGAAACGACCGGGCCTTGGTCGAAGCAGGAGAGCTTTGCAGCATCCAAAGATTCCTACGGCGACCCGGAGGCGGACGAGGCCATTTGGACGGCGTTCAACGACTATCAGGACGCAGAGGGCTTTTTCTTCTTGGGGTGTTACGGTGAGGTCACGGGCGGACAGATGTTCTGCTGGAGCTATTACCCGCCGGACACCTTCAAGGTCCTGGCCTATTTCCCGGACAGCGGGACCTTTGCCGTAGGGCCTGTGACCGAGCGGGAGGAATTCAGCGCCCGCTATACCGTGTCCCTTTCGGAGCAAGGGGACACACTGGTGATAGAACACAAGCAGGATACCGCGGAGAACAACATCGCCTTTGTTGAGCGGCTGAGTTTGACCTTAGTGATCGAGCTGGTCTTAGCAGTCATGTTCTGTTTCCGCACCAAGGCGCAAATTCTCACTATCGTCTGTATGAACCTCATCACCCAAGTGGGCCTGAACCAGGCCATCACCCACCTCTTCCCCTTGGTGTCCAGCCGGTGGTACTGGCCGGGCCTGCTGGCGCTGGAGGTCCTCATTTTCCTGGTGGAGGGCGCGGTGTACGCCAAGCTCCTGCCCCGGTGGAAAAAGGACCCGGCGGCGGTTTGCCACCCCTGGGGTTATGCGCTGGCGGCGAACGTGGCTTCGTTTGGTGTGGGCCTGATCTTGGCCCGGCTGATCCCTGGGATGTTTTGAACACTTGATTGAACCGTTTGATAGGACACTGCCCCTGCCGTATTTCTGCGGCAGGGGGTGGTGTCCTTTCAAAAGGATGGCAATATAGAGGGGGAGTATCAGGACAAAAGGTCCAGCAGCTGCTGGATGTTCTTCTTGCCAAACGTTACCTGCTTGCCCTGATCCACCACCAGGCAGGGGACGCTCATCACGTGGTACTTGTCCCGCAGGGCGGGGAAGTGGTTTAGGTCATAGGCCTGGGCGGTGATGTGGGGGTTGGCGGCGGCCATGCGCTGGGCGGCGGTGACCAGCTCCGGGCACATGGTGCAGGATAAAGAGACCAAGACTTGCAGCTCTGTGGGCCGGTCGATGGCCTGGAGTGCGGCCTCGGTCTGGGCATCCAAGGCTTGACCGGGTCCGGCGGCGTTGTACAGACCCAGGACGAAGGACGTGAACTCATGCCCGCCGGGGACGCCGTGGAAGGCCAGCCCCGTCCAGCTCCCGTCGGCCCGGCAGATGCGGACGCAGGGGGCGTCGGGATCGGTGCCGGTTTTGGTCAGGGTGAGCTTGTCGGTGAGGGCACACAGGGCCTCCATGTAGCCTGCCAGCTCCTGGGAGACGGGGGCGTTGTTCAGGGTCAGCTCCAGCACCAGGGGGGAGGACATGCGGCCGAAGACGGTGTGGAGCTGGGCCAGCATCTCCGGGGGAAAGAGACTGCCGGAAGCGCTTTGCCCTGCGGGTGCGGAGGGCTGCGCGGCGGGGATGTCCGATGCGGGGGTAGACGCTGGAGCAGCGGGGCGCAGGCCCGTGGCCTGCTGGCAGGCGGCAGCGTATTTTTCCAGCTCCGTGGCGGCCAGAGCGCCGTCGCCCACGGCGGTGACAACCTGGCGCAGGGGCTTCTGACAGACGTCTCCGGCGGCGTAGAGACCGGGGACGGAGGTCTGCTGGCTCTTGTCCGTAAGGACGTAGCCCTGGGGGTCCAGCTTGGCCAGCCCTTGCAGCAGCTCCGTGGCGGGCTGGTATCCGGCAAAGACGAAGAGGCCAAACGTCTCCCCTTCGGGAGGCTGATATTCGGTGACCTGGCCGGTCTCCGTGTTCTGATAGCGCAGCAGGCGCAGGGCGCTGTCCCCCTCCACGGCCTGGATTTGGGTGTGGGTGAGGACGGTGATCTTGGGGTGGCTCCGGGCCATGTCGGCGGCGGTGGGGGCACAGGAAAAATCCTTGCCCCGGATGAGGATGGTCACGTGGCGGGCGTATTTGGTGAGGAAGACGGCTTCCTCCGCCGCGGCAAAGCCGCCGCCCACCACGAAGACATCCCGACCGGTGAAAAATTCTCCGTCACAGGTGGCGCAGTAGGCCACGCCCCGGCCCCGAAATGCTTCCTCGCCGGGAAAGCCCACCATGCGGGGGTGGGCCCCGGTGGCCCAGAGGACACCGAAGCAGGAGAGATCGCCCCGGTCGGTCTTGACGGTCTTGACCGTGTCGTCCAGAAAAAGCCCGGTGACCTCAGCCAGCAGGAACTCTGCCCCGAAGGACTGGGCCTGCTGGCGCATGGTTTCGGTCAGCTCCCTGCCGCTGGTGTGGAGGACGCCGGGGTAATTCACCACCTGGTCGGTGATGGTGATCTGGCCGCCGAAGGCGGCTTTTTCCACGATCAGCACCCGATATTTGGCGCGGGCCAGATAGAGCCCGGCGGTGAGCCCGGCGGGGCCGCCGCCGATGATGACCACGTCATACAGCTGTTTGGGGTCCATTACAGCATCCCCACCAGGTCCAGGCTGGGCTTGAGGGTCTCGGCACCGGGCTGCCACTTGGCGGGGCAGACCTCGTCGCCGTGCTCATGGACGAACTGGCAGGCCTGGACCTTCCGAAGCAGCTCGTCGGCATTGCGGCCCACGTTGCCGGCGTTGACCTCATAGGCCACGATCTTCCCTTCGGGATTCACCACGAAGGTACCGCGCTCGGCCACGCCCTCGGTCTCGATGTAGACCTCGAAATCCTTGGCCAGTGCATGGGTGGGGTCGGCCAGCATGGGGTACTGGAGCTTCTGGATACGCTCGGAGGAGTCATGCCAGGCCTTGTGGACGAAGTGGGTGTCGCAGGAGACGGAGTAGACCTCACAGCCGATGGCCTGGAAGTCGGCGTATTTGTTGGCCAGGTCCTCCAGCTCCGTGGGGCAGACGAAGGTGAAGTCGGCGGGATAGAAGAAGAACACGGCCCACTTGCCCAGCACATCTGCCTTGCTGACGGGCTTGAAGGCGCCCTGGTGATAGGCTTGGACGGTGAACTCGCCGATCTCTTTGTTGATCATAGACATGGTGAAAAACCTCCTTGTTCGTTGGTTGCAGTATGGTCCCTCTTGGGACAGAATATACGAGAACTAAAGATTAGCTTCTGCTAACCTATAGAAGTATAGCATAGGCTAACTCCAATTGTCAAGATGGGGCTTGACAATGGTCCGAGGGGGGACTATAATAACGTTCGCTCTTTCCGTATGAAATCATACAACGAAACTGGACGTAGGAGGGATCCCTATGAGAAACGAGTATCGAGCGTATTTGCAGCAGTGCAAGGAACAGGAGAGCCTGTACCACCAGATCGCCCTGTCGCTGGGCCTGCCGGACAGCGTGCTGTATCTGCTCTACACCATCGCCGAGCAGGGGGACCGGAAGAATCCCGGCCGGCTGTACAGCGAGTGGTCCATCTCCAAGCAGACGGGGCACTCGGCCGTGGAGTGGCTGAAAAAACGGAATCTGGTGACGCTGGAGCCTGACCCGCAGGACCGGCGGGGCAAGCTGGTGGTCCTGACCCCGGCGGGGCAAGACTATATCCAAACCAAGGTGGTGCCCATCATGCAGGCGGAGGAGCGGGCCTTTCTGCGGCTCACGCAGGAGCAGCGGGAGGCGCTGACCACCCTCATCCGCCGGACCACAAACTACTTTAAGGAGGAAGTGGAGGCCCTGGCCGTCCGCAAAGAGACTGAAGATGACGATCCAACTCTCTGACCGGTTTGACCTTTCCCGGCTCTTCCGCTTCACCCTGCCGTCCATCGTGATGATGCTGGTCACGTCCATCTATTCCGTGGTGGACGGGCTGTTCGTCTCGAACCTGGTGGGCGACCAGGCGCTGGCGGCGGTGAACATCGTCTATCCGCTGGTGATGATCGTGGGGGCCTTTGGCTTCATGCTGGGTGCGGGCGGCAGCGCAGAGGTCGCCAAGGCCCGTGGCCTGGGGAAGGACCAGCTGGCGAAAGAATATTTTACGAATTTGATCATCACCGTCGTGGTGGGCGGCGCGATCTTAGCCGGGGCCTGTCTGCTGTTCCAGAAGCCCCTGCTGGGCGTCCTGGGTGCCAACGAGGCTTTGATGCGCGACTGCATTGCCTACGGGACGATCATGCTGGCGGGCGCTCCCATCTTTCTGCTGCAAACCAGCTGCCAGAGCTTCCTCGTGGTGGCTGAGCGGCCCAAGATGGGGTTGGGCCTGGCCATCGGCGCGGGCGTGACCAACATGCTCCTGGACTATGTCTTCATCGCCCTCTTCCGCTGGGGCGTGGCGGGGGCGGCGGCTGCGACGGTGTGCGGCTATGTCGTCGGCGGCCTGGTCCCCCTGTTCTACTTTTTGAGCAAGAACAAAAGTCCCCTGCGCCTGGTGAAGTCCAAGCCGCATCTGCGGATGCTGGGCAAGAGCTGCACCAACGGCGTCTCCGAACTGATGACGAACGTCTCCGCCTCTCTGGTGACAGTGCTGTATAACCGACAGCTCATGGCGGCGGCGGGGCAGCAGGGCGTGGCGGCCTATACCGTCATGATGTACGTCAACTTTGTCTTTGCCGCGGCCCTGATCGGGTTTTCCATGGGGTCTGCCCCCATCTTCAGCTATCAGTATGGCGCGGATGACAAGGCCGGGCTGCAAGGCATGTTCAAAATGTGCATCAAAGTGATCCTGGTGCTGGCGGTCATCATGGAGGTCCTGGCCCAGCTCCTGGGCGGGACGCTCTCTGCCATCTTCGTGGGCTACAATGATGCCCTGCGGGAGATGACGGCATCGGGCTTCCATGTCTTTGCGCTGGCCTTCCTGTTTAACGGCATGAATATTTTCGGCTCGGCGTTCTTCACGGCCCTGGGGGACGGCCTGGTCTCCGGCATCCTGTCGTTTTTGCGGACGCTGGTCTTTGCCTGCGGCGCGGTGCTGCTCTTTTCGGCTCTCTTCGGCCTCGCCGGCATCTGGTGGGCACCGGTGGCGGCGGAGGGCGCGGCCTTTTTGGTGACGATCGCCTTTTTCCTGGGCAAGCGGAAGAAATACGGCTATGCCTGACCCTGGCTTGACAGGGCTTGCAGGCGTGTTATAATACCCACGGGTCGCCGCGGAACAGACAGGGACCAGCGGCGCGAAGGAGGCGTAACGGGTTTGTCCAAACATCTTGACACCAACATGACGGAGGGCAGTATTTTCCGCCAACTCCTCTTCTTTTCCCTGCCTCTGCTGGCGGGGAACTTTTTCCAGCAGTGCTATAACACCGTGGACAGCATCGTCCTGGGCAACTTCGTGGGCAAGGCCGCCCTGGCGGCGGTGGGGACCACGACGCCCATCATCAACACCCTCATCGGCCTGTTCCTGGGCCTCTCGGCCGGCATCGGCGTGGTGATCTCCCAGTTTTACGGGGCCAAAGAGGAGGAAAAAGTAGGCCAGGCCGTCCAGACCGGGCTGCTGCTGGTGCTCCTGCTCTGCGCGGTCTTTACCGTGGTGGGCATTTTGATGGTCCCCGCCATGCTCCGCCTGATGGCGACGCCGGAGGATGTGTTCGGGGAGGCGAAGCTCTACCTGCAAATTTACTTTGCGGGCGTGTCCGGCCTGATGCTCTATAACCTGGGCGCGGGCATCCTGCGGGCCGTGGGGGATTCCCGGCGGCCACTCTACTTCCTGCTCTTCTCGGCGGGGGTGAACACGGGGCTGGACCTGCTCTTCGTGGCAAAATTCCAGTGGGGCATCGCCGGGGCGGCGATCGCGACGATCCTCGCCCAGCTTCTTTCCGCAGTGCTGGTGCTGGGGGTCCTGACCTTCACCTCGTCCAGCTGCCGGATCCGGTGGAAGGGCATGCGGATGCAGAAGGGCATCCTGCGCAACATGCTGGTGGTGGGCCTGCCGTCGGGGTTGCAGCTGGCGATCACGTCCTTCTCGAACGTCTTTGTGCAGTCCTATGTCAATCGCTTTGCCTCGTCCTGCATGGCCGGGTGGGCGGCGTATCAGAAGATCGACGCCTTTGCCATCCTGCCCATGATGACTCTCTCCGTCTCCGCCACCACCTTCGTGGGGCAGAACGTGGGCGCAGGAAACTGGAACCGCGCCCAAAAGGGCACGCGCATGGCGCTGGGCATGGCGACGGTCGCCACGGTCCTCATCCTCATCCCCCTGATGATCTGGGCGCGGCCCCTGTGCGCCCTCTTCAACCAGGAGAGCCAGGTGCTGGACTTTGGCGTTTACTTCATCCGCCTCATCTCGCCCTTCTATCTCATCGCCAACTTCAACCAGATCTACGCCGGGGCCTTGCGCGGCGCGGGGGACGCGAAGATGCCCATGTATATCATGCTCGGCTCGTTCGTCGTGTTCCGGCAGATCTACCTGCTCGTGACCTACCGCTGCTTCGGCACGCTCCTGCCCGTGGCCCTGGGCTACCCCGTGGGCTGGGTGCTGTGCAGCGTGCTGCTGCTGGGGTATTACCGGAGCGGGAAGTGGAAGAAGCGGAGCTTGGTGGGGGAGGGATCGGCCTATGAATGATCAAGAAATTGAGAAGAAACCAAACAAAGAGACATTGGAAGCATTTAAGGAACTGGACAACGGAAGCGGAACGCGCTTCGAGGGAGAGACAACAGAATTATTGGCTGACTTACTTCGGCCAGAGAAATAAAAAACACGTCTGTTCTGCGGAACGGACGTGTTTTTTCGACAAAGCCTTCCCCGAGGGGGAAGGTGGACGCGAAGCGGACGGATGAGGGCTACGT
>OLRJ01003441.1_pt1 | contig 10449 bp, 6 predicted proteins | sample 1672741 | NCBI WGS metagenome assembly OLRJ01 (sample SAMEA3136719, study PRJEB25190) | human gut metagenome | biome: human gut; feature: human-associated habitat; material: faeces | place: Austria | collected 2013
AGATAGCTGGTTATTTAAAGGATAACGGATATGTACGTAAGGAAGATGAGAGTGAAACCAATGACGAATATACTTATGAACTGTTGACCAATGAGTGCAATTTTGAAAAATTGTATCACCTAGATAGAATATACGTGTCGTGTGTGTTCTCTTTTACCTTGGATAATGCTTCGGCGCTTCTCACTGCATTGCAGAAGGATAAAAAGTTGTCTCAGAAAGTATTCATGGGGGGAACGGGTAGCTATGCAAATTTGTCAATAGAAGAGGGGTTTGCTAAAAAACGAGAGGAGGACATGCAGCAACTTGAAAAAGATACTTTCCTTAATAGCCTAACAAATAAGTCTGGCAGTAATGGCATCAATATGCGAACCCAGATGCCGGATTATCATTTATATGATGGGTTTGTTGGTGTGATGGAAACTGTAAAGTCATCGCCCAATTATTACAAGGATTATAAGTACTCAAGTTTCGGATTTGGAATTCAAGCCGTTTGAGCATACTCTCTAAGTGCAGCCAATCTCTTGTTATTCTCAATAATTTGGATGGTTAGTTCATCGGAGTCAGCATCAATGAGTTCTGAAACGACGGCTACCACCTCTATTATGATTGCCCATATCTTTTCAACCACCGTCAGTTCGTGTACTCCGAGATACATGTCACCGAACAGTCCTCCTATAGTGTCATAGTCGAGTGTTCTTTTTATTGAGGCAAGTATGTTGTAGCGTATCATGACCAATGAAACATGCGCTATATGGGCCGAAAAGTTTCGTGACGAGCAATCTGCAAGTCCAAGTAGACGCTTGCTGTCTGAGAAGAACACTTCTATGCTCCAACGCATGGCATATATCTCGTAGGCACGCATAAAACGGAGTCTCAAGTCTGTTGTAAGAAGCACTTTCCACGCTTCCTTTTTGCCTCTCTTGCAAAAGAACAATTTTACAGCACGTTTTCCAAGTACAACTTCAATTTCTGCATAATGACAGCGGTAGTGCCTGCTGTATTTCACTTCCTTCTTAGCTTTAAGTTTGGTGATTATGGCCTTGGCAGATAACTCCCCCCAATTAGTAGTCATATACTTGGTGTTGCCCATCTTTGCCATGCCGAGAAGATGGAATTTCTTGTGACGGCGATAAACGAAATCAACCAGTTCGGTACATGTGAACCAACTGTCAACCAGCAAGTAATCGAAAGGTATCTTGTTGCGTATCGCATCCTTCACCATATCCAAAAGTTTAACCCCCTTGCTCATAAAATACTCTTCCTTGCGTTTGGCAATATGGCACTTCTTGTCACGTTTGCGCTCATAACGACCGTTCCTCTGTTCTGAGGTAAGCCCTTGTTCCTTGCCTCCAATCTTGCCTTTCTCACCATGAAGCGAGAAGTCGAGTATGAACTGCGTGCGGCCATCACTCCAACACAACATAAGAGCCTTGTATCCCAAAATACACTTCTGGTGTACATGCGAGAATATCTTGCCTATGGATTCCATATGCATGCCCGTCTTTGGAAGATCCGTATCATCGGCTATCAGTACGGTTGGAAGCAGACTCTTCTTATGGTCCTGGCGCACGGTCACTTTTGTCAGCAGCCAATTAGTTATGCGGTATATGACATTCCTCCAATTTATATTGTCTTGTGACAGATATGAATAGAGAACATCCTTCTTACCGCCAAACATACGACACAGCGCCGAACCATCGTAATGGGAGAAGCCTTTGATTGCAAAGAATGGAAGCAGTAACAATATCTGGAACACTTGAAGGTTCGTCAACTGGCAGTTCTCACGTTTCAAGCCACCAAGACTGCGGTTGTCCAAATTTAAGCTTTCAAGCAGACGCGTAAATGTATCCATAACTATACTGCGACGTTTTTCTGAGAAAAAGTTGCGGATTTCTGAGGGAATATTTGTAATTTTGCTCATGGCTTTGAGTTTTGAGTAATGTTTTTTTTGTCACATCTAATTTACTCATTTTCCGTGATATACGGAAATACTCAAAGCCTTTTTTATGCAATAAATTCAACCTCAAAGTCTAAATCCGAAACTTGAGTAAGATTAAATATATAACACATTTCAATGACAAATCAAACATCAAATAACAATAAACGGATAGCGAAGAATACGCTGTATCTCTATATGAGAATGTTGCTGTCCCTTGTAGTGCAACTATATACATCAAGAGTTATTCTTAATGCCTTAGGTATCAGTGACTATGGTATATATAATGTAGTAGGTGGCGTTGTAACAATGTTCTCCTTTATGAGTGGTACTATGTCAACGGCAGCCCAGCGATTTATGTCGTATGCTATAGGACAAGGTAACATAGATGAATTAAGAAGGACATTTGTTACATCACAAATCATTCTATGGTTAATAGCCTTAATAACGCTTGTAGCTATAGAAATAATAGGAATGTGGCTGTTGTTTAATCATTTAACAATCCCCGATGGAAGATTGACTGCAGCAATATGGGTGTTTCAAGTTGCTGTAATATCGTTGTTTATAACGATTATAAGTGTAAGTTATAATGCTACCCTAATTGCTCATGAAAAAATGTCAGTATTTGCAGGATTTAGCTTGATAGATATTTTCTCTAAATTGGGCATTGCTGTTTTGTTGTTACAGTTGCCAACATCCGTAGATAAATTGATTGCATATTCTGTCTTGCTGATGGTTGTTGCTGTCATTATGAGAATATGTTATACCGTATATTGTAAACGACATTTTGAAGAATGTACTCATAATAAATACAGGTACGATAAAGAAAAAGTTCCAGATCATTCCGCAGTCTACGAATTTTAGTTATCTGGTATCCGTTGAAAAATCCGGCAATTGCATAGTTCAGGTAATCTGGAAAAAGCAGACAGTTCAGACGAGTGGGTATGAGATACGCTATTCTACAAACTCGAAAATGAAAAATGCCAAAAAAGTTGTAGTTAAGAAGAAAAATTCTGATAATGTTTATATCAAGAATCTGAAGCCTGCAACCATGTATTATTTGCAGATTCGTACTTATGGAGTTGAAAAAAATAAGAAGTATTATTCCAAGTGGTCGCCGATATGGTCTTGTAAAACGATAGAACATTTATCAAACACTAATCCAGTAAACACACCGATGCCAACAAAAACGCCAGTTCCAACTCCGACGAAAACCCCAGTTCCAACTCTGACAGCAACGCCCGAGCCAACAGCGACAGCAACGCCAGAGCCGACGGTAACGCCCGAACCAACAGCAACGCCCGAGCCGACAACAACGCCAAGACCGACGGTGACAGCAACGCCCGAGCCGACAACAACGCCAAGACCGACGGTGACAGTAACGCCAGAGCCGACAGCAACGCCAAAACCGACGGTGACATCAATGCCCGAGCCAACAGCGACAGCTGTGCCCGAGTCGACGGTAACGCCAGAACCAACAGCAACGCCAGAACCAACGGCAACGCCAGAACCGACGGCAACGCCAGAACCAACGGCAACGCCAGAACCAACGGCAATGCCAGAACCGACGGCAACGCCAGAACCAACGGCAACGCCAGAACCGACGGCAACGCCAGAACCAACAGCAGCACCAATCCCAGAACCGACGCAGATCCCAGAATTGAAATTCGAAGAAGGTAATGAGGAAACGAATCTGGAAGGGAAGGTTGTTTTCTCTTATCGGTTGTCTAATGCAATTAAGAGTATTGAAATTTCTGATAATACAGTAATTTATCAATATGGAGATTTTTTTGATACATACTGTCGTTTTGGAACCTTAGAGCCGGGAAAATCAATAATTACTTTTACTGATATTTATGAACAGAAGATTAGTTCTACAGTGGTAGTTACAGATAAAAATTTTCTTCAAGATATTAGTTTGGCGTTGACTACTTCGACAATCGTGGATAATACTATGCCAAGTGCGATGATTCGTTCTATACACAGATCAGATACTTCCATATGGACAACTTGCTCAGAAGAATTAGCTGATAAGGGAAGCTGTGACGGATTTGAGGGATATCTTAGTTTTAACAGCGATTTTAGTAATTACATTCAAGTAAAAGATAGTGTACGCTTTAGTGACGAATCGGGAATATTGGGTTTTCAGAATATAATGAGTGGACGTAAATGTTATCTTAAAGTTCGTTCATATATAGTGCAAGGAAATGTAAAAATTGTAGGTCCATGGAGCAAAACAATGGAAATAGATATGTTGTCTCAATATTATCCAAGTGATGAGCAGACAAAATATACATATGAAATTTATGGAGTTGATAGAAAGCAGACAGACTTCTATAGTGGACTTGATAAAGTAGTATATATAAAAACAGATAATCCAGATGAAGATGCATTTGATATACTATGTAATAATAAGTCTGTTATGATTAATAAAGCTTTAAATAATAATACTCATTTTTATCAGGATGTAATTTATGAGGGAGATAAATATGAAAGTTTCGCACGATTGAAAGTAAAAGGGGGATATATCACTCATTTGCGTTTTGACGAGCCGGGAATATATACAGTTGAAATTCGCGAGTACAGTGCAACAGGATATACAACAGCTAAAAATGTAACGCTTAACGTTCTGGACTATGAACAAGAGAAAATGAAATGGATGCAGGACATTATTGATAAGACTACTACATCAAATATGACTCCATTTGAAAAGATGGATGCAGTGACGAAATATCTTCGGACTCCTGGGCTTTTTAGATATCGAAGCATTTATGAGAATAAACTAGTTCAACTTGCTGCGCAGCCTAATACGCCGTTTTTCATATCCTATCGTTGGGATTCTGCTACTTCCCCAAGTGCTTTGTGTGAGTTTGCAAAATTAATTGGAGGTTTTGATGATATTCATGATTGTTATGGAGATTATTATCGTGGAACTGATGAATGGTATATGTGGCATGCTTCTGCTAAACTGACAATTGGAGATGAGGTACAGTATTATGAAGTTTGCCCAGATTCCTCAACCGGCACCATCGACCAAATCGACATGATCGACTTCTCTGACGTAAGCAACTTCCGAAAATTCTCCTAAAAAGAAGGAGGGCCGAACCTTTCGGGGGCCGGCAAGTATGAAAAAGAAAAAGTTTATTGATAATCTATTTAAAAAAGCTTTCGCTTTATTTGTTTATTAATATACGCGGAATTTGTGATGAATCTGTGAGGACAAATTGAAAAAAGTATGAGGGAAATCTAAAGAACTTATAAACAATTAAGATAAAACAGAAACTGGCTAAAAAAATTTAAAAATTTAAAACCTGTTCTATTTTTCAATCGTCTATATATCAGAAAGGAGAAAAGTTACTTACTTTTATACAAAATGAAGAGAGGAAAGTGAAAAAATGGAAGATGAAAGAGTGAACAAAGAAGAAAATACGAAATTTTGCCCAGTATGCGGCAAGCAGATTAAGAAAGCGTCAAAATTCTGCTATTACTGTGGGCATCGGCAGCCTGAGTGGGTGGTTGATAATGCAAAAGGCAATAGGAGTACACCTGAAAAGACAGTGATTGATAAAGCAGTTAATAAAACTGTTGATAAACCAGCTATTAGCAGGAGTATAACCAGGGAAAAAATGTCGAATGGAAATGCAAACTCTACCCACGAAAACGACAGAAAGGCAGCTGGTCAGGAAGCCCTAAATAACATCGGCGCTAAATTAAACGGAGCCCTTGGAAACATGATCCCAGAAGAAGAGGAAGGCGGCGGAAATGACAATTTCTATATTGTTGAATTTGCCAGAAACATTGCCAGAAAATCAAACACCTCCATTCTGATCTATCTGGTTTTGAATATTTTCATTATTGCTTTTGTGGTTGGAGTGGTTTTCGGAATTGATTCCATAGTAGTCTCATTGCTTACCGGAATTTTGTTATATGCTGTTTCCATGACAATTGCACTTTCCTTCGTAGGAGAAGCCATTTTGCGGCTGCAGACCGGATGCCGAAAAATCAAACGGCAGGATCAGCTGGACCGGATTCAGCCGATTTTCCAGGAAGTATATGCAAAGGCAAAGGCCCAGACACCGTCTATTCCAGATGATGTTCAGATATACATAAACGAGGACAACAGTCCTAATGCATTTGCAACCGGAAGAAAGACCATCTGCGTGACAAAAGGTCTGTTGGAGCGTCCGACGGAAGAAATCAAGGCAACACTTGGACACGAGTTTGGCCATCTTGCACACCATGATACAGACCTGATTCTGGTGATCAGTATTGGAAATTTGGTAGTAACAACTGTTTTGATCCTGATCAAACTGTTTATATCCCTGTTCTCAGAGTTTGCAGGACTGATCTGCAGTCTGGCGGGAATATTAGGCGGCTTTTTCATAATAGGAACACTTGCAGACTGGCTGGTGCGCCTAAGCGGGTTCCTGGCAAACTTATGTGTTTCAGGCGGCATGTGGCTGTGGATGAAGCTGGGAGATTTGCTGGTACTCAAGTCATCCAGGGCAAATGAATTTGAAGCAGATGAGTATTCCTTCAGACTGGGATACGGAGATGCGTTATGTCAGTTGTTTGACAATCTTGACGAGGGTGAGCAGCCCCGTGGACTTTTTGCAAGCCTTGCCAGCAGCCATCCTGCTACCAATGACCGGATCCATCATTTGCAGGAACTGGGTGCAGAATACCGCCATGTATATGGTGCGGATAATACAATGGGAGAATGAGAGGAACGGATATGAGATTTTGTCCTAATTGCGGTGCACAACTGGAGTCAGATGATGCGAAATTCTGTCAGGAGTGCGGAACAAATGTACAGGAATTTGGTAATGCGAAGGAAACGTCAGAAAAAGCAGGGCAATATGAAAAGTTGAAGCCTGAGGGCACAGCGGATGAGAAAAATTCAGAAAAGTGGGTTGGGCAAAAAAATTCAAACGCTTCGGCGGCATCTAATATTCCAAAACAGCCGAATCATGCGCAGAAACCCAAAACTCCTCAATCAGGCATGGGAAAAACCAACGGCAACAAAAAATCCACTCCAATCCTGCTGGGTGGTATCGCGGTCGTCCTGGTAGTACTATTAGTTATGCTTATCAATCATAAGCCATCTATAAATCTCAATGATTACATGGACACTGGCTACTACGGCTACAACACAGTTGCGACTGCCTATTGTAATCTGGATACAGAGGCTCTGAAGGAGGCAATCAATAAGAAAGTTAAAATTTCATCCTCTGAGCAGGACGGTTTTGACGCAGCAATTGATTATCTCAGGGATAAACTGGTGCCGTCCCAGCGTTTTGACCTTTCCAACGGAGATAAAGTAACAATAACCATTGAGGATAAAGATGCCGTACTGGCAATGATCGAAAAGTACGGAATCAAAATAAAAGAAAAAGACGTCACCCTTAAGATAAAAGATCTGCCAGAGGTAAGACATATCGAGCTGACAGATGACCTTGTTGATGTTTTCTTGAGCGGATATGAGGAAGTGCCGGATATTTCATTCAGCGTGAAAAAAACAAACCTTTCTGATCTTATTTATGCAGATAAGGATAACGATCTTGACGATTCCGATATTGCAGAACTCTATGATTTTCTGGTGGAAAACGTGACAGTATCTTCGTTAAATGACCGGGCATCTCTTACAAATGGAGCCACAGCAGTTTTCAAGATTGATACATACGCTCCGGAAATGTTTGCCAATGATCTGGGAGTTATTTTTGAGAGCAGTCAGTGTGAAACGGAGGTCAGTGGTCTGACTCCTTTGAAAGAGGTGGATCTTACAGATCTGATCACTGTTGATATTGAGGGTGTCATCCCGAATCTGTATCTGAATTCAGAATGTGATTATAGCGACTATGCAAGTGATATCATTACAGGCTGGACACCGGAGTCAGGTGAGTATGACGGAAGCAACGGAGATATTATTTCCATTGATGTAAGCTATGATTCCGAGCTTGCGGACGAAATGGGGTATAAGGTAATCAATACACATAAAGAAATTACCGTAGAGAATCTGGATACCTATGAAGTAGACTGCAGTGACCTTGCCTCATCCCAGTGGAAGGCTCTGATCGATTTACGGGAAAAAGGTGTAGCAGATTATTACATAAACAATTCAGACCTGTTGGACATTGTAAACCAGAAATTTTCCGATAATGGTTACAGAATTCTTTGGAATTATTTTAATGTGCAGCCATATAAGACAGAAGTCAATTATTATGAGAAAGAAGGGGGTTCCGGCAATATTGTTTCTCTGGTATTTGCAGTGCAGACTGCAGTTTTGAGAAAAGATGAAACGATTGGAAATCATACTTTTTACCATGTGGTAAATATGAGAAATCTGTTTTTGGCAGATGGCGGAACTGTGACAGAGTCCGGTGATTATTATGACGACGGACGAGAGGGCAAATATTACAGTCTGGAAGAACTGGACAAGCTTTCCGGTGAAATTGCAGATTATATCAGGTCTGATGATGCAGGCGCTGATGTCCAGTATTCGGAGGCTATGTATCCTGACTATGAAGCCAAAACGGTTCCGGAAACTTTGGCAAAAACAGAGACGGAAGAAAGTGCATTCCTTGAAGCAAAAGAAGATGCAAAGACTGCACCGGCTCTTGATCCGGAAGCAGAGGCGATGGCAAGTGCCATGATCGAATATGACGGACATAAATACTATCGGTTTGACATTGCCTGGTCCTGGAGAGAGGCTGAGAATTTCTGTCAGAAATATGGGTATCATCTGGCATCTGTGAACACTGATAAAGAGCGGAAGCTGATTTATGCTTTGTTGACAACTGAGAATCAGACTCGTTCGGAATATAATTATTACTGGGTTGGCGCAAATTATAAAGATGGTGCGTGGATATGGACTGATGGAGCTGATTTTAATAACAGCCTCTGGCAAAATGGTTCCGCTGATAATGTGTCCCAGGATTATCCGGTGACATACGCTTATGCTGGTGATTACACCTATCTTTACAATACGGAAAATATGTCCGAAAATATTGGATTTATCATGGAAGTATATGATAAAGATGCAGCAGAAGAAAATGCAGATTATCTGGAAGCATGCAGGGTGTCTGAGGCAAAAAATGTAAGATATGAAGCGAAAGACAGTTATTCTGAAATGCATTATTCAGCAACATTGCTCAATGATGATGGCTGTGAATATGCAGAGTATGATCTGAATGGAAAGTATTCAGAATTTACAGGAACACTTTACACCAGTGATACGTCCGGATCTGATATTTCCCTGAATATTACATTCTGGGGAGATGGCAAGCTTCTTTATCATCAGGCTGATATGAACCGTCAGTCAAACGGAATTGGATTTGCCATGAATGTGACCGGGGTTCAAAAGCTGACGATTGAGGTGAAGAATACTGGTTCTGAATTTGGCGAGACACTTCTGGATAAAGGAAAATTGTATAAAGCTGATGCAGAATCCAACAATTGTAATTATGTACAGCTGGCGGATCTGGTTCCAGTAGATGGACGAGAATATTCCGTCAATAATACCAATATGTGGAGAGATAATACAGGATGCTGGCACAATGGTTACATTTCCATGGCTGCTGACCAGGGCGGATTTGCAGTATGGAATCTGAACAAGCAGTATTCCAGCGCCGACATTACATGTGCTATTCCAAACTGCGGAGGCGGCGACACTTCCATCACAGTGAATGTGTACGGTGATAATGTACTCCTGGACAGCAAAGAAATGCTGAACAAAACATCCGATTCCTATGTATTCCCATCAGACATTGACCTGTCCGATATAAAACTGCTCAAGATCGAAGTGGTAAATGAGAGTGATGAATATGATACTTACGGGTATCTGGTTGACTCAAGATTGTATTTGAAGTAAATGTACGAAGGAGGCTGATATACTGAACGGATAGGAATAATATTTGAAGAGCTCCTGCGGCTATAATATATCTACGTTGTTATTGAAAAATAATGAGTAAGTGGAATGTATGTATGCTGCAAGGGCTTTTTTTTAATTAGACGAACAGGATTGCAATTCGAAAAACAAAACGAATGATGCGCGTATAATACAAAATGTAAAGAGAAATGACAGAGAGTCAGGCGGACACAGAGAGGAGAAAGAGTATGATGTTTGATACATTCGGATTGATCGGTAAGGTAGCTGAGTTTTTCGGAAGCACAAAGCTGTTTGTTGGGCTTACTGTCCTGTTTGCTGTTTATATGATAGTTGACGAAGTTAAAAGTGGCCAGAGACATACTGATTGGGAATGGATCAAGACATTGGCTTTTTATCTGGTGTTTTGTGGGATTTTTGTCAAGATAATGTTATTCCTTTTCAAGCTTATTGCTATGATAGTTACAGGTGCTTTTACAGTACAGTGTACACTGTGGGGGTGTGCGCTGCTCCTGTTCTTTGCGCACATGTCAGACTGAGGGGAGGCTGGTAAGTTGGGATATAGAAACTAGAGTGGGAATGGCAGTTGAAAAAGGTTAAAAAAATTTGAGAAATTTTAAAACCTGTT
>OLRJ01003442.1_pt1 | contig 10449 bp, 9 predicted proteins | sample 1672741 | NCBI WGS metagenome assembly OLRJ01 (sample SAMEA3136719, study PRJEB25190) | human gut metagenome | biome: human gut; feature: human-associated habitat; material: faeces | place: Austria | collected 2013
CCTCCTTGTGTTTCTTCAAAAGTATATCTGGTTAAAAGTATACCACTCTAAAGATAGGTTTTCAACTTTTATAAAAAAAGTGTTTTTTTCCGCAGGCTTCCTCTACAGTTAAGGTGCCTTTTGTGATGCAGCTTGTGCCGTCTATGGTGATCGATATATCAGAATCCACAATCTGTATTTCGCGCACCAGCAGCTGTTTTTCGTACCGTTTGAACTGTGCGGCAGCTTTATTTTCCGCCTGTTTTTTAGTATAAACTGCTTTTTGAACCTTATAAGGTGTCCGCGTGATCTTTCCAAAGGAAAGGGGAAGGACAAAATTCTCTGTGATTTTCCAGGGAAATTCTTCTACAGAAGTGAAATATCTGTTTTTTTCCGAAGTATCTGCACCCAGGATCCAATTTCCAGCATGAAGGTACCAGCTGGTTTTGGGGCTGCCGTCCGTAAGCTTTTTTTCGTAGGACAGGGAAAATTCCTGGTAATAGGCAATCTGGTGGCGCACATAGATATCCGCATCAGCAGGAACGTATTCTGTACGGACAAGCTCCTGGCTGTCATTTAGGATTGGCACTTTGCCGGACACCAGAATATCACCCTGTTTACAAATATCTCCCGTTTTTACCATAGGAATGCCATTTCTGATAACCATATTTACAATTTTGCCATCCAGATCAGATACCAGGTCACAGGGGGATTCTGACTTCGGGAAATCTTCTGTCAGCGCTTCTTCCTGGATGGTAAGGAGAAGTCGGGTGCCCTGGACTCTGGCAGAGACAAAGGTAATGTCCGGATAATTTTGCCGAAGAAGAGTCGCAATCTGGGAGCAGTTTACCTTATTGCGTCTGATCCCGTGGATAATTCCCTGCTGGTCCAGAAATTCCAGAAGCTGTGGGGTGGAATTTTTTACGTTTCCATCAATGTGAATGTTCCAGATGTGTCCGGAGAGCCAGAATAACAGGGCAGCGCAAAGAAGGATGCCTGTGAGGAAGCACTTGCGTCTTCTGCTTTTGTACAGTAAAAATGGCAGACCTCTTTTTTTAAGGATGTGAATGCGGACTCTGGTTTTTCTATGTATGGGGATGAGTTTTCGGAAATCATTTATGGAGATATAAGCCGTTATGTTTTGTTCCGATTGATGACATATCTTTTCCAAAGGGACTTCTCTGGCATGGCAGAGATTTAAGAAGCGTTCCAACTGGTCTCCGGAGACGCTGATCTTTAAGAAACCGTGAAGGAATTTTTCAGGGGCATTCATTCTGCGCCGCCTCCTTTTATATTTCATGAAGCATTTATCTGCACTCCAGCATCACAGCCATAATTTTCCCCGTCACTTCCATCTCCAGGGAAGTGTAGCTGGAGATTTCCAGATTTTTCCCTTGAAGGATTACGCGTCCCTGGCAGGTAGCTACGATCAGCTGCTCACTGGTATAAGACAGAATACTTTTATAATTTTCAAGCATCACCTGCGCCGGACCAGTGATGGTAATGATCGGTGCTTTATGCGCCAGGTCACCGGGGAGTTCCATAGCTGTCAAAAAACGTTCTGAAATAGAGTAGCCAGAAGCTTTGCCTGTCTTAGAGCTTCTTTCCGGGACATGTTCTTTGCGAAATATATTTACAGACATAAAGAAAACCTCCCGGTCTTTATCTCTAGCTTATGCAGGAGGTTTTCTTTTCATTCTTGATTTTGCTGTGCAGTTCTGTCCATAATTGCCAGGCTGCGCCCCTATATCGGTATGTAAATCCAGGCTCTGCCGTTACTTCCAGGCTTTGTATTTTATACAAATCCTGTTCCTGATAAATATTTATGCCTTTATCAACGAAAAAGCACCAGGGAAAACCACAGGATGGTGTTTCCGCCAAGATTATACTCCATGGAATGACGCTCTACCAGTTCATTTACCACCACACCATGGCTTTCCAGACAGGGATGCATTTTCTCCGGGAAACGGCAGGGCTTTCCTTCCAGATAGGCACAGTGTTCACATAAATCACAGGATTCTGTAGATAAGGTAAAGGACTCAAAGCCTTCCCCTTTCAGAAATCCAGCAACCTCTGTAGTCAGTTCTTCGTGGGCGTCCCTGGTGGTAAGCATTTCTTCCATGTTCATCAGATCAGAAACCTCTGCCACACTGGAGAAAAAAATCCCATTAGGATAACTGTGGATCCGCTTTCCACATTCTTCCAGGCTGCCCACAGCCGGGGGACAGGCCCAGGTAGTGCCGTAGCGCTGGCACTCCTGCCTGCAGATGGTGCGCACACGCTCTCTCACTTCTATTTCAACAGTATCCAAAAGACGGTATTCGTAGATGGGATACTGGGATATGAATTCTTCAAAACGACTTATGTCTAACATGTGATTCCTCTTTCAATATTTAATCAACCAGATCCTGCTCTGCAAACAGACTGGATACCACAGACAAATACTCTGGCAGGTGCTGGGATTTCTTAATTTTCTTGGCGTATTTCTCATAATTAGTGAAATTAACTGCCATATAGCTCCACAGTTCTTTCATGCGGAACAATACATTTCGTTCCCCGGAAAGCAATTCCTGATATTCTTCAAAAAGGCAGTCGTGAAATTCTCTTAATGTCTTTTTATCCGGACGGTTGCCCTCACGGATTTCAGTTACCAGCCCAGGATTGGTGATCAGTCCCCTTCCATACATGAAACAATCCGTCTCTGGAAAAAGCTCTGTAATCCTTTTATAATCCGCCACAGAAAACAGGTTTCCATTATAACAAAGTGGCATTTTCAGACGTTTCACCGCCTTCTCATAAGCTCCAAGGCGGGGGACTCCCCGATACATGTCTGTCTGGATCCTTGGGTGGATGATCAGCTCGTACATGGGATATTTCTCATAAATCGCCAGCAGGTAATCCCAGTCTTCCTCGTAATGGGTTCCGACCCTGGTCTTTACGGAAATCTTCATATCCAGCTCCGAGAAAATCTGATCCAGGAACTGATCCAGCTTTTGGGGCTCTGCCAAAAATCCGGCGCCTTTTCCCTTAGCTGTAACTGTTCCTGAAGGACAGCCAAGATTCAGATTCACTTCCTCATGTCCATAATCCTCCTTCAGAAGCTGCGCTGTGCGGATAAAATCATCTGCATTGCAGGTTAGGATCTGGGGAACCACGTACATTCCCTCATTTCGCTCCGGCGAGACCTCACAGATTTCCTGGAAGCTGAGGTTCTTCTTTGGTTTCGCAGAAATAAAGGGGGTAAAATATTTATCCATTGGATGGTAAAACCGGTGATAAGCCCGGCGGTATACAAAGTTGGTAACGCCCTCCATAGGGGCCATGTAATCTTTCATTTAATTCCTCGCATGTCTGTTTTCATTATCACTATATTAGATTATAACACAAATTCGGCTGTAGCAGTTCACAAAATCATACTTCATTTTGCAAAATGCACAGCCGAATTCTTTCTTTTGTTCGTTGCCTGCCTATAAGTCTCTTAATAGACACTCACAAGCCAAAATCGACTCGTTGTTACTTCTCCTCTTCCAGAACAGAAGTACAGTGCGGACATCTTGTTGCCTCCAGAGGAATCTCGCTCTTGCAGAACGGACATACCTTAGTGGTAGGCACTTTCTCTTCCTTCGGTGCGGAAAATTTCTCAGCTGCTTTATTCAGTGTTTTCACAATGATAAAGATGATCAGTGCCATGATCAGGAAGTTGATCACGGCTGTGATAAATTTACCATAGTTCAAAGTGGCATCTCCTGCCAGCTTTACACTCAGCTGATCAAAGTTAATCCCGCCGAAAATACCCAGAATCGGGTTGATGATGTCATCTACCAGAGATGTAACAATATTGGAAAAAGCACCGCCGATAATTACACCGACTGCCATATCCATTACATTACCACGGCTGATAAATGTCTTGAATTCTTCGAGAAACTTCTTCATGTTCTTCTTTCCTTCCCTGGTTTGATATAGCCAATTATACACGTTTCTTCACCTTTAGACAATGCAATCTTAACTGGCTGATGCTATTTTTCTTCATAATTTGTAGAAAAATAGGAACCTTCCCTTATCCGGCAGTCACCTCCAGCAGTCATTCAATTATTGTTTGTTTATGATAACACAAATGTCTTTCCGGAAAACACATTTTTATCTTGCACTCTGTTCTGGTAATGTGATAGAATAAACAGGATTTTAGCACAGGTTTGTGAATTTGAATGAAAGAAGGCTTACAGACGATGAACTTTTCCAAAAGACTGGATTTATTTGGAGATGAAATTTTTGCCGCATTAAACGAAAGACGGCTTGAGCTTGAAAAACAAGGAAAAAAAATATACAACATGAGTGTGGGGACTCCGGATTTTCATACACCGGATCACATTAAGAAAGCGCTTATGGAAGCTGCCGCTGATGACCAGAACTGGCGTTACAGTCTCCGTGACCTGCCAGAGCTTCTGGATGCGGTCTGTGCATATTACAAGAAACGGTTTGGCGTGGAGATCACACCAGATATGGTAATGACCGTTTACGGCAGCCAGGAAGGTATGGGACACCTTGGCATGACCTTATGCGACGAGGGAGATGTAGTTCTTCTGCCAGATCCATGCTACCCGGTTTTTGCAGCCGGAAGTAAGCTTGGTGGCGCCGTTCCCTACTACTATCCTCTTGTGGCAGAACATGATTTCCTGCCATATGTAAAAGATATTCCAGAGGATGTGGCACGCAAGGCCCGTTACATGGTAGTTTCCCTTCCGTCCAACCCGGTAGGCAGCATTGCCACTCCCGGGCTTTATGAGGAAATCATTGCGTTTGCAAAAAAATATGACATTCTTATTATCCACGATAACGCATACAGCGACATTATCTTCGATGGCGTAGAGGGTGGAAGTTTTCTTGCCTCACCTGGCGCAAAAGAAGTTGGGGTTGAATTTTTCAGCCTTTCCAAATCCTTTAACGTAACCGGTGCCAGAATCAGTTTTCTCATCGGAAATCCGGAGATCATTGCTGCCCTTAAAAAGCTTCGCAGCCAGATTGACTTCGGTATGTTCCTGCCCATCCAGAAAGCTGCTATCGCAGCCCTTAAAGGACCTCTTGACAGCGTAAAAGAACAGTGCAGACAATACCAGGCCCGCCGTGACGCTCTCTGCGACGGACTTGCCTCCATCGGCTGGGAGAAGCCAAATGGCAAAGGAACCATGTTCGTATGGGCTAAGATCCCAGGAAACCGCACCGATAGCATGGCATTTTGTATGGAACTGATGGAAAAAGCAGGCGTCATCGTTACTCCAGGCGCAAGCTTTGGTCCTCACGGGGAAGGATATGTCCGCTTCGCGCTGGTACTTCCGCCTGAGAAAATCAAAGAAGCCGTGGAATCCATCCGTACAAGCGGAATCTAAACAAGACAAAACACGCTCTGCAAGTTCTGCCCGTTATCGCGGCAGTCTCCAAGGTCTCGTGTAAACATGGATTTTGGCTCGTTGCTCGCGTAAACAACAAACTCCCAAATGTTAGCAGTTTCAATCTAACATCTGGGAGTTTTTATATCTGCAAACCTCATCACTTATGATAAGGTTCATGATTTATGATCCGGTATCCCCTGTAGATCTGTTCCAGCAGGATCATCTGCATCAGCTGGTGAGGGAAAGTCATTCTGGAAAAACTAAGCTTATAATCTGCCCGTTTCAAAACAGCATCGGAAAGCCCAAGGGAGCCTCCGATCACAAAGGCGATACTGCTCTTTCCCTGGACACCAAGTTTTGCGACCAGATCCGACAATTCTACAGAATCCAGCATTTTCCCCTCTATTGCAAGGGCAATCACGTAATCTGTGTCGCGGATATGGCTAAGAAGCCGGTTGCCTTCTATCTCCTTGATCTGACGGTTCAGTGCATCCGAAGCCTTATCCGGTGTTTTTTCATCTGGTACCTGGATAAAATTCAGCTTGCAGTAACGGCTAAGGCGCTTGGCATATTCTGCGATTCCATCATTTAAATATTTCTCTTTAACCTTTCCAACTGTGATAATACGAATTTCCATTTTTGATTCGTTACTCCATTACAATCTCAATACAATTGCCATATGAAAATGGCATGCAGATGTTAAGTATACTAATTAAGCACGTGTCTGAAAAAGCAAATTACAGCAGCCGTCACTTAATATTTGCTATATTTATTATATCTCGAAGTCCATAGCCACGCGATCGCATACATTTGGTCTTACATAGGTATCTGCCACATGGACATGGTTCGGGTTTACTGCATAGGCAGCCAGTGCCTCAGCGCTCTCCAGCTCCGTGATGAGACATAAATCTCTGGTGCTGGATGGAAGCAGATCTGTGATAACCTCTGCCTTAATAAGTCCTGGAACAACTCCTACCAGTCCTTCCAGATGCTCTTTGATCTGTGCCTTTAACTCTGGTTTCTTTTCCTCTGGGATCTCTTTTTTAAATGACCACATTACCATATGTTTTACCATTGTTTCAGTCTCCTTTACATGTATTTTCTTAACTATCTCATCAATTCATAAATCTGTTCCAAAACGCATTTAAATAAATTTTGCATTACTATTTAAGAACGGAATGCAAAGGTATGAATCAAATTTTACAAATGTTCCTCCACATAAGTCTGGAATTCATCCATACTCATCAATACCTTACGGGGCTTCGTGCCCTCCTCCGGGCCTACTACTCCTGCATCACACAGCTGGTCCATAATACGGGCTGCGCGGTTAAAGCCAATCTTATACATTCTCTGCAGCATACCGATAGAGGCCTTCTCCTTCTCAATAATGAACCTTCCGGCCTGCTCGAAATAAACATCCCTCTCATTGCCGCCGGAGCTTCCTCCGGCGGTGAGAACTGCATTGTTCATCTGCTGCTCAATCTTATTGTCATAATCTGTCCGCGGATTCTTATCTGCAAGAAAGTCCACGATACTGCTGACCTCATCATCCGATACAAACGCTCCCTGCAGTCTGGCAGGCTTCTGATATCCCTGTGGATAAAACAGCATGTCTCCTTTACCAAGAAGCTTCTCTGCACCGTTCATGTCCAGAATAGTTCTGGAATCCACGCCGGAAGTAACTGCAAACGCAATACGCGACGGCATATTTGCCTTAATAAGACCGGTAATAACATTAACAGATGGTCTCTGGGTTGCAATAACCAGATGGATACCTGCTGCACGTGCCAGCTGGGCCAGACGGCAGATGGCATCCTCCACCTCTCCAGGCGCAACCATCATAAGGTCTGCAAGCTCGTCTACGATAATGACGATCTGACACATTTTCTCCGGCCGCTGCTCTCCCTCCGGGAACTTCATCTTCTCAATCTTACGGTTAAACTCTTCCAGATTTCGCACTCCATACTCTGCAAAAGTATTGTAACGGTTGCTCATCTCACTTACCGCCCAGTTCAAGGCTCCAGCCGCCTTCTTCGGATCTGTGACAACCGGAATGAACAAATGGGGAATTCCATTGTAAACGCTAAGCTCTACCACCTTCGGATCGATCATGATCAGCTTGACTTCATCCGGTTTCGCTTTATATAAAATACTGATGATCAGGGTGTTGATACAGACAGATTTACCAGAACCAGTGGAACCAGCGATCAGAAGGTGGGGCATCCTGGCAATATCAGCCACAACAGTCTTGCCCTCAATATCCTTACCAGCAGCAAAAGCCAGCTTGGACTTGGCATTCATAAATTCCGGGCTCTGGATCAGATCACGGAGCATAACTGCACTGTGCTCTTTATTGGGAACCTCGATTCCTACAGCAGCTTTTCCAGGGATTGGGGCTTCAATACGGATATCCGGTGCTGCAAGATTCAGCTTAATATCATCGGAAAGTCCTACAATCTTACTTACCTTCACGCCCATTTCCGGCTGAAGCTCATATCTGGTAACAGTAGGTCCACAGCTTACATTGGTAACCTTGGCATTTACCCCGAAATTATACAGGATTTCCTGGAGCTTCTGGGCTGTTTTTCGAAGATGGGCATCGGAATCCCCCTGGGCCTTGCCATTTCCCCGCTTCAGAAGACTTACCGGAGGGTACTGGTATTCTTTCTTCACGGCTGCTTCCTGGGTATTGATCTCATGCTGGATGTTTACAATGCCATTGGCAATCTCCTGCTTAGAAGATTTAGGATTCCTGGCAGGCTGATGCGCAGGAGTATCTTCCAGGGCAGCCCTCTCCTGTGCATTTCCGTTCTCCTGACTGGAAGCCCTGACAGTACCAGCATTACAGGTACCATTTTCCCCAGATGCAGGCTCTTTCAATCCCCGGGCTGTACTCTGCATGGTTGCCATAGCCTCATTAAAATCCACCCCTGCATAGCTGTCTTCAGCTTCTTCCGGTTCTTCTGCTTCTGGCAGCACCGGGCTGTCCATATAACTTTCATCCTGTTCTTTTACAGCAGAAGCCTCTGCATCCGTCTCAGGTATTTCTTCCCACTCAGGCTCTGAGCGGTGAATTGCAAACTTCATCTGTGCATCTTCATGTGCTCCTCTGCCATCTGCTTCAAGGTTATTTGCTGGAAATCCACTCCCGCTATTCTCCTTGGCATATGTAAACTCCATCCCATTTTCAGGGTTCTCCCCTTCCGGATTCACCGCATTCTCTGGATTTAAGGGAAATTCCTGTTCCGCTGGCTCTGGATCTCCTTCTGCCTTTTTGTTTCCAAACAGATCTGTTCCATTAAGAAAACCGGAAGATGACTGGTTTTCATTGCCTCTCTGACGGCGCCTTCTGCTTTCTGCCTCTTCCTGGGTTCTTTTCCCAGATCTGCTTCCAGATGCGTTCCTGGATTTCGTCCCTGCCTTTGTGGCAGATTTCTTTCCCAAAAGAGAAGAACTCTCCTCTTCCGTATCCAGACCTTCTTCTGCAAGAGCAGCCTCTAATTCCTGCATTCTCTTCTCCCGGCGTTCCTGGGCTGCCATCTGGCGTTGCTGGGCTTTCAGCTGCTTTTTAAGCTCACGCTCTGGTGCACCCTCCTGATAAAGAGCCTGCCGGCCTTTCACCGCTTCTAAGATCCGGTCATAAAGCATATATAAAAATCCCAGAAAAGAATGCTGGGTGATCAGGATCAGGCATACCAGGATCACAAGTACAATGATCACATATGCGCCAATGGTTCCAAATGCAGAGATCGTAGAAATACAGATCGCGCCTCCAATGGCACCGCCTCCTGTACGGTATTCAGCGCTGATTCTGTAATACTCTGCAAGGGTGGTACTCTCTGCATATCCTTCTGTAAAAAGCTGGGTCAGTCCACAGAACACCAGAAACAATACTGCAGCTGCAGCAGTTTTTTTATAGGCAAGCACATTTCCTTTATTGGAAATTAAAAAGGCTGCCATAATAAAAAGAACAATAGGGAAGACATAAGCCATCAATCCCATCCCCCCCATAAGTACCTTGCTGATAGTTCCGCCCACACTTCCCCCAAGGCCAATACAACTGACCATAAGGATGATGGAAGCTGCCATCAGCACCAGAAGAATGATCTCTGTCTGAAAGCCACTGGATATAGACTGTTTTCCTGTTGTATTTTTCTTAGTGGAAGTCCGTCCGGAGGTTTTCTTCTTCCCGGAAGTCCGTCCTTTTGTTGTTGATTTCTTCGGCGTATTAGACGCTGCCATTTAAAAGCTCCCCCTTCATCAGGCAAAATTACTAATAAGCGCTATGGCTCCTGCCACAAAGCAATAAAATGCGAAATAGCGCAGTTTCGCATGCTGTACGATCTGAAGAAGGAAACGGATCATAAAGTATCCAACTACTCCTGCTACGATCATTCCAAGAATATAAGTAAAACCAAGAGACACGGTCATCTTCGGTGTGGTAAACTGCGGGACCTCCAGAAACAGTGATCCCAGAATTGCAGGAATACTGATCAGATAAGAATATTTCACTGCAAATTTCCTGCTGAAGCCACATAAAAGCCCGGCACAGATGGTCATTCCACATCTGGAGATTCCTGGAAATACAGAAATTCCCTGACAAATTCCAACCCACATGGCATTGTCATATGTAACATCTTTCGGTGTCTTGATCCCGCCAATATTGCTAAGATCTGTCACCAGAAGGAACACTCCAGTCACAAGAATACACGCTCCTGGAAGCAGCGGTGAAATAGCTGCCCTGGTCACAAGTCTTCTGCAAATATATCCAAGCATTGCAGTAGGAACAAACGAAACTGCCATAATCGCCGTAAATTTACGATAGGTACCATGTACCACTCTGGCATAATGAAGGTTCTCTCCTGTCTTGCGATTATGGAAATAAATATTCGCATTGCCGACCAGATCCATGATCATGCCAAGAAGTTCCTCTCCGATTCTGCGGATATCATTCCAGAATGCAAAGAAAATGGCCACCAATGTACCTACATGAAGAAGCACTTCGAAAAGAACTGCCGTATTGCGGGTGATTCCCATTGCATTCTCTATCGCTGCCAGATGTCCGAAACTGCTCACAGGAAGA
>OLRJ01003449.1_pt1 | contig 10444 bp, 6 predicted proteins | sample 1672741 | NCBI WGS metagenome assembly OLRJ01 (sample SAMEA3136719, study PRJEB25190) | human gut metagenome | biome: human gut; feature: human-associated habitat; material: faeces | place: Austria | collected 2013
TTGAAAACTGACAAGAAGATGGAATTTTCCTTTGTGTTTAAAGGACTTTAAGAGGAGCTAAAATGGCTAAACAGATTAAATACGGACGTTACCTTCACGGTGGAGATTATAATCCGGAACAGTGGCTTGACCGCCCGGATATTCTTCAAAAAGACATTGAATATTTCAAAAAAGCACACATCAATACTGTATCTGTAGGGATTTTTTCCTGGGCAGTTCTTGAACCAGAAGAGGGAAAATATAACTTTGACTGGTTAGAGGAAATTATCAATAATCTCTACAAAGAAGGCATCTATACTATCCTTGCAACTCCGTCAGGGGCAAGACCAAAATGGATGGCTGACAAGTACGAAGAAGTCCTTCGTATGGATCAGGACAGAACCAGAAGATTCTTCGGAGGCAGACATAATCACTGCTTTACCTCTCCGGTATACAGAGAAAAAGTTCATGCAATTGATAAGAAATTAGCTGAAAGATTTGGCAGACATCCGGCAGTTATGCTGTGGCATATCTCCAACGAGTTTGGCGGAGAATGTCATTGCCCGCTGTGCCAGGCGAAGTTCCGTGAATGGCTGAAAGAAAAATACGGCACGATCGAGAACCTTAATAAACGTTGGTGTACTACTTTCTGGAGCCATAGATATAATAGCTTTGACCAGATTGAAAGTCCGTCAACTAAAGGCGAAAATGAACTTCATGCACTGAAGCTTGACTGGAAGAGATTTGTGACATACCAGACGATCGACTTCATTAAAAATGAGGTTGATGCGATCCGCGAGGGTGGTTCTGAACTGCCTGTAACAGCAAATCTGATGTATGATTATGACGGTCTGGATTACAAAAAATTCAAGGATGTTCTGGACGTGGTATCTTGGGATAATTATCCAAGCTGGCACAAAAAAGAAGAATATCTTACTGCAGTTGATGCGGAAATGCAGCATGATCTGATGCGCAGTATCAGGAAGGAACCATTCCTTCTTATGGAATCCTGTCCGTCTGCAACGAACTGGAAACCGATCAACAAACTTAAAAAACCGGGAATGCATCTGGCTGCATCTCTCCAGGCTGTAGCACATGGTTCTGACAGCGTGCTGTATTTCCAGCTTCGCCAGAGCCAGGGAGCTTCGGAGAAGTTCCATGGTGCAGTGATCGATCATTATGGCGGAGATGATACCCGCGTTTTCCGCGAAGTAACAGAGGTTGGCGAGGCTCTTGAGCAGATCCAGGAGACGGTTGGAACCAGCATGAGATCGCAGGCGGCTGTTCTCTATGACCGTGAGAACGACTGGGCGATCGCTGATGTGCAGGGACCACGAAATGTAGATATGCACTACCGCGAAGCAGTCCAGAAAAACTACCGTGCTCTGAGAGAACAGGGGCTGAATGTGGATGTGATCGCAATGGAACATTCCCTTTCCGATTATAAAGTTCTGGCGGCTCCGATGGCATATATGTTCAAAGATGGATACGAAGAAAAGCTTCGCACTTATGTGGAAAACGGCGGAACTCTGGTGCTTTCTTACTGGTCAGGACTGGTTGATGGTACTGACAGATGCTTCCTTGGCGGAACTCCATATGGGCTTATGGATGTGGCGGGACTCCGCAGCACAGAGACAGATGCGCTCTATGACTGGGAAGAAAATCATGCGATCCCGGAGGCGGGAAGTCATCTTGGAATCAGTAACGTATATACCTGTAAAAACCTTTGCGAACTGGTCAAAGTTTCTGATGCAGAAGTGCTGATGCGTTATGGCGAGGACTTCTATCAGGGATACCCGGTGCTGACACACAAAGCATTCGGTAAAGGGCGTGTATATTATGTATGCGCGGACATGGAGCTTGGATTCTACCAGGATTTCTATGGCAGAGTAGCAGCAGAAGCAGGTCTGAAATCTCCAATAGAGATTATTCCGGAAGGAGTTTCTGTAACAGTAAGAGAAAACGAGGATACCGAATATCTCTTCATCCAGAACTATGCGCGTAAGCCACAGGCTGTTCCGGTTCCGGCAGAGTATGAATTGCTTTATGGAACAGAGAGTGAAGTCATGGCTCCGCTGCAGACAAGGATTCTGAAGAAAAGTAAATAAAACAAAAACGAAGGGGCTGTCGAGAACAGCCCCTTCGTTATATAGAAGTTATTTTAAATTTAATTCTTTAAAGTCATTACCGCTGGGTCTTAAGCTTTCTCTTAGCGCCAGCTCCTGCAGCAGCACCTATTGAAACGAGCATAAGAATCACATATAACTGCACATCTGTACTGTCACCAGTTTTTGGAGAGGACTTCGTTGTTTTATCCGTTGTACTGGTTACCTTTGTTGCGTTAGCTGTCTTTGCTGAAGATGCCGCTGTGTCCTTTTGGTTTACTGTAGAAAGTTTTGCAAGCACTGTGTCTTCCTTTTTTATTTCAGTTTCTGCTTTTGCATCACTAAAATACTTATTACATTTATCGCAGAACCAGTATGTGCTGTTTCCTTCCTCTGTAGCAGTAGCATCCTTCTTCTCTACCTTTTTCAGATTATGGCCAGTTGCTTTAATCACTGTCGGATTGCTGATTTCCACGGTTCCTGCTGCGTCTGAGAAAAGCTTTTTGCAGGTGTTACACTTCCAGTATGTTTCATATCCATCTTCTGTGCAGCCGGCATCTTTCTTTTCTGCCTTTTCAAGATTATGACCTGCAGCAGGGATCGGCTCGGTGTAGGTGTGACTGCTGTCATTCTTGCAGACATAGGTACGAACGCCGTCTGTAGTGCAGGTAGGTTCTGTCGTCACAGAGCTTTCGTAGTTGTGTCCGAGTGGGTTAGATGTTCCGCCGCAAACTGTACAAGTCTGTCCGCTTGTGCAAGTTGCCGTTCCACTCCAATTATGCTCAGAGCGTGATATCGCAACAAAAGAACCACATTCTTGGCAATAACCAGACCTCTGATGAAATAGCGCGTCAAAATATTCATAGTTACTATAGTTTACATCTACCCTTTTACCACAAATATCGCAGTAGCTTGAATCTGCATATGCCGTTGTTGGTAGCATAATCAGCATCATGCCCACCGTAAGCAGGACGCTCAAAAATCCTTTTTTCATATAGTTTCCTCCCAATAAACATCGAATTTTGTTGGTAATTTCTGTATATAAAGATTTTATCATGTTGACTGCTTCCGTGTAATCTCCGTTTCACCTCGAAAAAGTATATTTTGCTATTTCAGCATATACTTTTTCAGTTCATCTCTCTTTTTTATATGCAGTTTCACATAAATCCTGCTCAGATAAGTTTTAACCGTATTAGGTGAAAATCCCAGATAATCTGCAATTTCCTGGTTATTCCAGTCACGGCTTGCCAGCATGGCAATCGAGAATTCCACCGTGGATAATGCATCTGTTACGAAATTCTCTGACATTGGATTGTGGATTGCCATCCATCCTCTGCTAAAACTGATAACCTTATCCGATAATTTGTTATATAGTTTTGAATCTTCCTTACGGATACATGACTCCAGAAGTCCCTGCAGCAAACCATGATGTTCAATAAAGGGTTCCAGGAATTCGTCTTCTTTCGCCATATTCCATGCCAGCATCAATGCGTCTTTTGCTTTCTGCTGATGTTTCAGATTCATCTGGCACATTGCCATCATGCAATACAGATAAATCATACTAATCGGATAGGTGCCGTCCCTGAACATGAATGCTGCCTCACAAATTCCAAGCGCTCTGCCGTACTCCCCTTTCAAATACGCCATATGAGCTATCACATAGGCAGAAAACATCTTAATTCCAGGAGGCAGTGCTGCTGCATAAAATTCCACATCCGGAAGTTCATCTACCGGAAGATGCAAAAGTACGGAAGACATATATCCTGCAAATACACTAATTGCTTTATCCTCCGCAGACGAAGAATATTTCATTTCTTTTTCAAGACATTCCCGAATCTCCCGTATCCCTTTTCTGGATGCCACGGCTCTGCCAAGTGTCAGATTCGAATATACATATAACAGGCAGGAAGACATCTTAAGCTTTATATTATGGCTCATCAGGTAACGTTCTGCTATATGGCTGCATTTCTCCGCCTGCCCGGTAAAATAATAATATTCAGCACGTGCAATTTTCTGAAAATCCCTGTCTTCAAAACCGGCTACCGTCCTTTTCGCCTCACCCGGCTGAAATGATGCATTGATTAGCGGCAGGATGGTATACTCACTCATGATCGTGTACCTCCAACAGCTTCTATATTCGACATAAGATCAACTCCTCCCGATTCTCAGGTCTTATTGTTTCAGTATCTGTAACACCTGAATTCATAAGTAAAACCGCCCGAAATAATAAATGCTCACTTCTATTATATAATTTTGTGAGGACAAAGAAAAGTTTACAGTTAAAAAAAGGAACTTTTTTCTTATGTCGGCAGTATTGGACAAAATGCTGGATCAATACTAAAATAATGACTAATATTGTAAAAGAGGTTATTGTACAGGATGCATTTTTACAGAAGGAGGATTAGATGAGAAAGTGGTTGTTGCAGAAATTGCAACAACCACTCCTCATGGTGCAATGAAGAGGAAAACTCAGAAAAATATTACAGGAGTTTATAATCTTGAAAAAGAGGCAAAAAAACAAATCAGAAAGAAAAAATAATTTGCATTAAAGCAAAACCAATGAAATTTTATTCAAAGGCTGTGCTTTAAGTTTAATTCTTCAAAAGAAAAAGATGCAGTCAAACAATCGAAATGTTATGATATACGTAGAGGCAAAAAGACTGACTGAAAAGGAGCTGTGTATGAAATTTTTTCACTTATCAGATCTACATATAGGATTAAAACTGATGAACCGGGATCTCCGCGAAGATCAGGAATATATATTGGATGAAATTACAGAACTGGCACGCAGGGAACGGCCGGATGCGGTGGTAATTGCGGGTGACATTTACGATAAGGCAGTTCCGTCAGCGGAGGCGGTGGAGGTTTTTGACCGTTTTCTGGTCGGACTCACCGAAGCAGTGCCGGATGCGGTTATTATGATGATCAGCGGAAACCACGACAGTGCTCCGAGAGTCAACTGTTTCCGCAAAGTCCTTTCCGGGCAGAACATCTATATGGTGGGACAGCCGCCGCGTACAGAGTCAGAATATATCGAAAAAGTAACACTGAATGATGCATACGGAGAGGTGAATTTTTACCTCCTTCCGTTTGTGAAACCATCCATGGTGAAACAGGTTGTGGGAGTGGATGAGAATGGAAACAATCTTTCTTATAATGAAACACTTCATCGTCTGATCGGACGTGAAAAAATTAATTCAGACGAGAGAAATGTACTTGTCAGCCACCAGTTTTATCTTCCTTCCGGTAAGAATGCAGAGGATGTGGAACGTATGGATTCTGAGATGCGCACCGTCGGAAATATTGATGAGGTATCTGCGGATGTGCTGGGAAATTTTGATTATGCAGCACTCGGACACATCCACAAACCAATGAAAGTCGGGAGTGAATTATACCGTTATTGCGGAACTCCGCTTGCCTGCTCTGTGAGTGAAGCACAGCAGCAAAAAGGCATTATTATGGTAGAAATGGGTGTAAAAGGAGAGGTAAAAACAACAATTTTACCGCTTGAACCGTTGCGACAGGTGAAGGTTGTAAAAGGAACTCTGGAGGAGGTTTTGAAAGAATCCTGTAAGGATTATGTGACTGTGATCCTGACAGATAAGGCGGATCTGGATGTGATCGATATGCAGGAACGTATCCGTCTGGCATTTCCGAATCTGCTGGAGATCCGGAGGGAAAATCAGCGGAAAACGGATTATACCAGAACGTTACAGACAGAAGAATTGCTGGATCCGTATGAGCTGTGCTGCTCTTTCCTGAAAGATCTGGACGAAGAAGAAAAGATGATTTTGCAGGATGTACTACATACGGTTCAGGGGGTGAAATAAATGAAACCTTTACGTTTAAAAATGCAGGCATTTGGCTCATATGGTAAAGAAACTACAATTGATTTTGAGAAAGTAAATCAGAATCTTTTTCTTATAACCGGGGATACCGGAGCGGGAAAAACGACGATCTTTGATGCGATCGTTTTTGCTTTATATGGAGAAGCCAGCTCTTCTTTAAACAAAAAAGAAGGCGTAGTTCTGCAGAGCCAGTATGTGGATTTTGATTCAGAACCGTATGTCGAACTTGTCTTTTCGGAAGGCCGTGATGAAAAACGGGAAATCTATACAGTGCGCCGTGTTCCGAGACATCTCAAAACGATCACAAGAGGTGCAAACAAGGGTAAACCAAAAGAAAATACAGGTTCGGTAAGTCTGATCATGCCAGACGGATTGGAATATCCATCCAAAGAAGCTGACCGAAAACTGCAGGAGACTGTAGGACTTACCAAGAGTCAGTTTATGCAGGTTGCGATGATTGCACAGGGCGAATTTATGGACCTTCTTCGTGCAAAATCAGATGATAAAAAGGTCATTTTCCGGAAGCTTTTTAATACAGAAATGTATCAGGATATTGTGACAGAACTGGGTAACCGCAAGCGCGTAAAAGAGAAAGAAATCGCAGTTCTGAAAACACAATGTCAGGGAGAAGTGAGCAGGATCCGTATACCTGAAACATATGAATCAGAGAATCTGAAACAGTTGAAAAAACAACTGGAAGATGGTGAGATGACACGCCTTACTGACTTTCTGGAAGAAGTGGAAAAACTGTGTGACTGGCTGGAAAAACATACTGATCTGGCAGAAAAAGATTATCGGAAATCAGGGAAAAGCAGGGATGAAAAAAGAGAGGAATATACGAGAGCAGAAGAGGTTCTGAAATGGTTTATACAGCTGGAAGATGCAGAGCAGAAACTGCAGGAATGTGCAGGTGATGAAGCAAAAATGGTGGAAACAACAGCCCTGATCAGCCGTATCAGAAATGCGTATGAGATCAGAGAGACCAGTGTTCTCTTAAATGATGCGGAGAGACGACTGACAGAATTAGAACAATCATTAAAGACTCAGGAAAAACAGTTGCCAATATTGGAAGAAACGCGGAAAACAGCGGAAAAAGCAGAGGAGCAGAAAAAGCTGATTCGTGATCAGGAATTGCAGAGTTACAGCAAAATTGCAGAAAAAGTGCAGAAGGCACTGGAGCTTTTGAATCAGATAAAGAGCCTGCGTGTGCAGGCAGAAGCAGACAGGAAAAACTGTGCTTTGGCATCAGAAAACACACAGAAAGTACGCAAGCAGCAGGAGACTTTGGAACAGAAAGAAATACAGTGGAAAAAACAGAGCGAAGAGCTGGCTGAAGTGGATAAGAAGCTGGTACTCGCAGAGAATAAAAAGCAGGAAGCAGATGCTGTTTTGCAAGAGATTAAAGACGTTAGGGTACTGGGAAATCAGGCAGAACAATGCCGTAAAAATGCGATTAAAACAAGAGAAAATTATGCAAAAATAACTGAAAAATATAACGCGGTAAATACAGAATATGAAGAAGTGAGACTGTATTTTCTAAACGCACAGGCCGGCTTTCTTGCAGCAGAACTGGAACCGGGAAAACCCTGTCCGGTGTGTGGTTCCATAGAACATCCACATCCGGCGAAAAAAGATGTGGAATCTGTGGATATCTCTGAGGAAAAACTGCAAAATATGCAGACAAATGTGGATAAACTGCGTAAAGATCAGGAAAAAGCTGCTGGGGATGCAGCGGCGGCCAGATCAGAATACGATACACGAAAAGATACTTATATTGCCAGTGTACGAAAGCTCCAGGAACGTTTGCACAGAAGTATTTCCTCTATAACAGAGCAGTCGAGCGTAACGGAAATGAGCAATGCTCTGGAAAACTGGAAACAGCAGACAGAGACAGAACTGGAAAAACTGACGGCAGATGCGAAGCTTCTGGTAAAAATCCGTGAAGCACTTCAAAATGTGGAAAAGCAGAAAAAACAGTTGCAGGACACTTATGATGAGTGTACAGAGAAAGAAAAAGCTGCTGCTGAAAAACTGGCAGGAAGTGAAGCCGCGCTGGAAAATGTAAAAGGGTCCGTTGAATTTAAGACCGAAGAAGAGGCAAGGGCGGCACTGCTTCAGGCTGAAGACAGCAAAAAACAGGCAGAAGAAGTATATCAGAAAGTTCTGGCAGAAGCGAAGAAAGCCGCAAATGCGCAGAAACAGGCAGAAACCCTGATCAGCCGTTACCAGCAGGAGATTCCGGAACAGAAGAAGTGTGTGGAAGATCGAAAAACTTCTTATACAGAAGTAATGGAAATAAAACAGATGACAGAATCTGAATGGAAAGAGCTTGTGGAGACGTACAGCCGTGAAGCGGCAGAAGAGTTTCAGAAAACGGTTAATGCTTATTATGAAAAGAAGTCAGCAGCGCAGGCACAGAAAGATTCTGCAGAGAGCGCGATTGGAGAAGAGCAGAAACCTGTTCTGGAAGAAATTCAGAAAGAGAGAGAAGCTGTAGAGACAGAATATCAGGAAAAAGAAAAGATTTATAACCAATTGCGAATGGATAACAGGGATGACAGAGAGGTCTTTGACGCACTTTCCGGAAGGCTGGAAGAGAGAAAAACAATCGTGGAAGAACATGCGCGGATCGATACACTGTATCGGATGACTTCCGGAAACGTTAGTGGCTCACGTATGGATCTGGAAACTTATGTACAGCGGTATTATCTGGAACATATTTTATACGCGGCGAATCGACGATTTCAGGAAATGTCTGCCGGACAGTTTGAACTTCGTATGTATGATCTGGAAAAAGCTGGTGAAGGAAAGAACAGAGGGCTGGATCTGATGGTTTATTCTACTGTGACAGGAAAAGAACGGGAGGTTCGTACTCTTTCCGGTGGAGAGTCCTTTATGGCGGCATTGTCGCTTGCGCTTGGAATGGCGGATCAGATTCAGCAGAGTTCAGCTGCAATCAACCTGGACATGATGTTTATTGATGAGGGCTTTGGTTCACTGGACGAACATTCACGCAATCAGGCGGTTCGTGTGTTGCAGGAAATGGCAGAAGGTTCCAGACTGATTGGAATTATTTCTCATGTGTCAGAACTGAAGCAGGAGATTGAAGATCAGTTGCTCGTAAACAAAGATGAGAATGGAAGCCATGTGAAATGGCAGATCAGCTGATTTTTGGTAAAATATAAAAGCAGGGAATAGAAGTATTAGAGAATGTTAGGAGAAAAATGACAGAAGAAACTTTGGAAAAACTGGCACAGTTGTTGGAACAGGATCAATTTGAACTGCTCATTCCGGAGAAGATACGGACAGAATCGGGAAGAATATCGGATAAGGCATCGGCCAGTATGGATATTCCATTGGTATATCTGATGAATGATGCGGTTGAGAGCTTTCTGGTTTTTCGAAATGTTCGTATGACGGGGGAATATCACAGCGATTATCAGGGAGAACTGCAGGCATCCATGGCCAGGCAGGATGGCAGATTTGTACTTGTCATAAAACAGGATGATACAGTGCTGACATTGTTTTTTGAGGATCTGGAATTGGAAGTCCATCTGTATGAATATGCATATACTGGTCATTTCTGGGTAAAAGACTATGAATATTTGCGACAATTGGAGTATCGCCTTGCGATTCTCAGGGATAAATATGATTATCTTGGTGAGGCATATTGCACGGAAGAAGAAATAAAACTGGCGGCACTTGTAGAATTTCCACCATTAAATTATTGCTGCTATCCGGCAGTACCGGAGAAATATATCGTGCCCAGAGAAAATCCCTGGATACCTTCTGAAAAAGCAATTGTTTATATGAAAGAACTGGCAGCGGAATGTGAGGATACTTCTTTACTGAAAATGTTAGAATTCTATAGAAAGCATCCTGCGAAATTCTGGGCGAAGAGACTTGCAGTTATGCTGCATCAGACGAAGCACAGCAGAATTGTAGATCTGTTGTCAGAGAGACTGCAGCAGGCAACGGCAGATTATCCAAGAAGATTTTTTGGAGATGATGTGGAACGGAAGTATCAGCAAGCATTGGAAAGAGCAAAACAGCGTCAGAGGGAGTTGAAGAGCCAGGGAATTCGTGCAGATCTTCTGAGAGAAGAACCTTTTACGATTGCGCGTGATTCTTTGAATTATAAACTGTATCTTATGATATGGAAGGAACAGAAGGGGAACCGAGTAACAGAAATAGAAGAATATATCTGTGAATAATAGATTCTTAAAGCCAAAAGCTGTATTAGCAGGAGAAAACCTGAAATACAGCTTTTGTTGTTCTTTTGAAATATGGAAAGTTATGCTTTTTTCATTTTTCCAAGTTCTCTGCGGGCAAAAACAACCGCCAGTACAAATGCAGCTGCGTCGGCAATCGGTCCTGCATACATAACGCCATCAATTCCCATAAACATAGGAAAGATAATGATCAATGGAAGCAGGAAGATCACCTGTCTGGTGAGAGACATGATGATACCGAGGCCAGCCTTTCCTATAGAAGTAAAAAATCCGGAGGACA
>OLRJ01003450.1_pt1 | contig 10443 bp, 6 predicted proteins | sample 1672741 | NCBI WGS metagenome assembly OLRJ01 (sample SAMEA3136719, study PRJEB25190) | human gut metagenome | biome: human gut; feature: human-associated habitat; material: faeces | place: Austria | collected 2013
GGTATCCGCTGCCGAGATTGCCGAGGTTCAGGACTGGATCAATCACTATCCTCGTGAAATCCTGAACTGGGAGTGCTCGAACACGCTATTCCAGCAGCAGCTCGCACTTCTTTAACTTTTTCCTCATATTTCTTTTTTAGGAGTGGCAACCACCACTCCGCGTTAGCCTGCCCAAAAAAATTTTTATAGAACATTATCGCCGTATAAAGCAGAAAAAGCAGTCCATTCGGACTGCTTTTTTTAATTATATACACGCTAAAAGTATATCACAGCCATCTAAAAAATCAAGAGGTGGTGCATTTAGTCTTGCAATTTACCAAATTCTTTTTTGAAGAATCAAGCCGTTCTAAACCAAACTTTTCGGTTTTGCGCTTGTCTCTGAGAGACAGCTTTAATAGAATACCAAATTCAAGAGCATTTGTCAAATACTTTTTTCGTTTTTTGCAAAAAATTTTGCTGCAAACGAAAAACGACGGCTCACGCCGTCGTTTTCTCTTTCTCCCGATGTTCGGACAAAATCAGACCGCCGAGCGCTAAAACCGTGCCCAGCCACATGATCGGCGTCATGGTTTCGTGCAGAATCAACGCCGAGCTTACTATTGTAATAACCGGCGTTGCATAAATGTACACGCTGGTTTTCACCGGACCGAGCAGGAAAACCGCGCGATTCCACGTCACAAAGCACGTTGCAGACGCACAAAGGCCCAGAAACAGCAGATTTGCCAGATGAACCGGCTGCGTCCACACGCTCAAACCGGACGGAAACCCTTCAATCACCGCAGGAACGAGCAAAAACAGCAAACCGTATCCAAAAATGCGGCAGGTAAGCGGAATGGTGCGGTAGCCCATGTGACCAAGCTGGCGCACGAGCACCGAGTACACACCCCAGACCAGAGTCGCGCCTACGCCGAGCAGTGCGCCAATCGGGCTGAAATGCAGCTCACTGACGCCCGCGAGCGACACGAGCGCGACACCCGCCATCGCACAAACAAAGCCGAAAAAGAACCATTTGCTGAGTTTTTCGTGCAGCACGACCGCTGCGATCAGCGCGGTAAACAGCGGTGCTGCCGCTACGATAACACCGACCAGTGACGCGGAAATGTACGTCAGCGCAATATTTTCCATCAAAAAGTACAGCGTAACGCCCGAAAGACCGGCCAGTGCAAACAATCCCTCATGCCACCGTTTCTGCGGGCGCATGAGGCCCTTGCCCACGATAAGCAGCGCCAGAAAGCCGAGCGTGAACCGCGCTACCATAATCTCCAGCGGCGTGAACGCGCGCAGCAGCACCTTGGTGGAGACAAATGTCGTGCCCCAGACAAGCACGCTGAACGCGCCGAACAAATGCCCCTGTATTCTGCGATTTTCCTGCATGATATTCTCCTTGTCAGCGAAAACAGGCGGTTACGGCTTGACCCAGTTCTCCTGTCCTGCGAATGCGTTATACGGTGTCGGATTGAAATGATTGATCAGACCGCTTCTGAGCACAACCTGCTGCCGCTCAAATGCCAGCGGAATGAGCGGCATTTCGTTCAGAAATGTCGTGTACAGACCCTCCGTATTCTCACCGCTGCGGTACGCCGTGATGGCATTGCTCATGTCCTCACTCGAGTACGATCCATAGTTCAGTCCGCCCTGCGGAGACAGCAGCGGGCGCAGATCGAAGTCCGGCGTCAGCTGGGTTTCGCCGTAGTACGCGTCGAACGAGCCGCTCTGCAGCATGGAAACATAGGTATCATACGGCTCCTCATCCACCGTGACATTGACGCCGTTCAGCGAATTCCACGAAGCCGCGACCTGTTTTGCCGCCGCTACCTTAAACGCGTTGTCCGAGTTGACGAGCAGGCGGAACGAAAGCTGCACGGTCGCCGCATCCGTCACTATCGTATCGGTTACTGCGGTATCGGTCGAGCCGGAACCGTCCGTAGAATCGGTCGAATCGCCGGAGTCCGTATTCTCATTGTCCAAAAGCACAACTTCCCCGTCCGAAACCGTCGAATCGGTCCGGTTTTTCGGCGTGCGCACGGTCAGAAAATCCACCTTGTAATCGGTATCGCTTGCCCGGCCGCTCGTATAATAGATAAAGTCGCCGTCCTCGTCGTAGTAGCCGTCCTCCTCGGAAGAGTCCGAAGAAGTGTCCGAATCATCATCGGAATTGTCCGTAGAATCCGAATCTCCGTCCGAAGAATCGGTATTGCCGCCGCTGCCGCCTGCCGAAGCCGCACCCTCCTGTGCCGCCTCGCGCAGCAGCTGTGCCGCAGTCATCAAATCCGCCGACAGGCTGTACGACACGCCGGTGTCCGCCGGCTGCGGATTGATCGGCAGCACCGCCGGATCGGCATAATCCTGCAGCTGGGTTGCACACAGACCCTGACGGCTGATCGCCATAGAAAGCGCCTGCCGCACTTTTGCATTCGTGAACTGGCTGTTATTGTAATTCAAACCGATATAATGCAGCATAGCACTGCTCACCGGAACGGTATCGACCTCGCCGGTGAATGCGATATTCTGGTCGTCCGGCGCAATACGGGCGCTGCGCATGATGGATACATCGCCGGTGCGGAAGCTGGTGTCCGCCGCATCCGCGCGCGTCATTTTGACCAGCGTAATGTGCCGAATGGTGCCGAGAAAGCCGCCGTGCCAGTTCTCGTTGGCCTCCAGCGTCCATGCGGCGCCGTTCTGAACCGGCTTGTACGGTCCGGTGCCCTCGGCGAACTCTCCTTCGTCAGTCGTACCCGCCCGATAGATCGGAATATCCAGCAGTTTCGGGAAGTTGACGTTCGGCGACGCAAGCGTAATGCGGACCATGCGCTTTGTCACCGCTTCGATCGAGGCAACCTCGGTCAGTCGGTTGTGGTACGGCGAACTTTCGTTTTCCAGCACAGTCTTGAGACTTTCGGCAACATCACTTGCCGTCAGCTCCGCACCCGACCAGAACTTGATGCCCTTTTTTATCGTAAAGCTGAACGTGGTTCCATCGCTCGTATAGTCCTCGCACAGCTCGTTTTCGAGTGTAAAATCGCTTTTTATCTCAAAAAGACCCTCGTAAAGCGCCTCACGCAGCATGCTGTTGACCTCGGTGCCGTCCATAACCGGATTGAGCGTTGTGCCCGAGCGATACCACGCCAGACCGAAATATGCGTCCGACACATCCACGTTGTCTACCGGTGCGCCGTCGCCGTCGTTTCCCTGTCCAAATGGGAACGTGCAGCCGCTGAGCACGACCAAAGCCGCCATTGTCAGCGCCAGCGCACGTTTTTTCCAACTTTTCATTGTATTGATCCTTTCGCTTACAGACAGATCATGCCGCCCTGCACGCCGCGCACGCCGTGCGTTACGCGGTGCGACCAGAACTCATCCGAATGACACATGGTGCAGATGCCGCTGTCGATCACATTTTCCGCCGAAAGTCCAGCATCCTGCAGCAGCTTTACGCCAATGCCCTGCAGGTCCACATGGAATTTCGGACCTTTCTCCATGATGAACGGATGCACCTGTGCACCGAGCAGCTCTTCCATCGCTTCCGGCACATCCGCATCCGTCTCGAAGCACTCCTGCCGGATGGACGGACCGAGCACGGCGATCAGGCTTTCGCGTTTTGTGCCGAGCTGCTCTGCCATCACATCGACGGTCTTGGGCAGAATGCCTGCCGCCATGCCGCGCCAGCCGGAATGACACACGCCTGCGGTATGCGTCGCCGGATCATATAATAAGGTGACAACGCAGTCCGCGTAAAAGCCGATGATGGGCGTGTCCGCGAGTGCGGTCACGATCGCGTCCGACTGCCATTCCATCGGGCGGTGCAGACCCATGCCGACCTTGTCCTCAGTCACAACCGACACCTGCGTGTCGTGGATCTGCTTGGTGAGCGTCATGCGCGTCTCATCCACGCCGAGCGCCTCGCCCAGCAGGCGATAGTTTTCGCGCACATTCTCCAACTCGTCACCGCGGTTGAAGCCTAAATTCAGGCTTTCGCACGCGCCAGTGCTCACACCGCCGAATTTGGTGGTGAAGGCATGCCGCACCGGAATCCGTCGGCAGGTATAATATACGAAAGAACCGCGCTGTACGCGGCACATAGACTCGTTCATAGTCGTTCCTCCTCGTCTCTTCCATGAGGGAATACAGAATTATTATAGCAAATCGCCCTGCTGTTCACAAGAGCGCACACCGTCCGTTTTCAAAAAACACCAAAAACCGCGTATGTCAGCTTGTCTTTTTCTTGACAGTTTGACGAATAGGCTTTACAATTAAACATAGTATAATACCTGCTGTAACAGAGCCGGTGCCAATGGTGAGCACGGCTTTTTTCAAAGGCATTATCATGAACCGCCAATTCCGATGCGGATTGACGGAACCGCATTTTTCTTTTGACAGCGCAAAACCCTGATTTTTTCGAGCGAATCTTCGCTTTTTCGGCGTATTCTGCCTTTATTCTTCGTGCAGTGCTCATGCGTGCTGCGCGTGTTTCACCGTGGAATCAGCTTGTTTTCTGCCGAACTGCCGCTCTATTGAGAAACAGCACCGCAGATCTGCGGTATTGTCTTGGTTTTGTGCCGTCTCCCAAAATTCGTAAATAGGAGGACACACCAACAGACATGAGCAACATCATCATACCGATCATCACCGGTATCGTGTGTCTCGCAGTAGGCGTAATCATCGGATTCCTGTATCGCAAGAGCGTTGCGGAAAAAGAGATCGGCTCTGCCGAGACCGAGGCCACCCGCATCATCAACGAAGCGATCAAGGCCGGCGAGACCAAAAAACGCGAATCCATACTCGAGGCAAAGGACGAAATCCACAAGCAGCGCGTCGAAGCCGACCGCGAGCTGAAGGAACGCCGCAATGAGACCCAGCAGCTTGAGCGCCGCCTGATTCAGCGCGAGGAAGCACTGGACAAGAAGAGCGACATGCTCGACCGCAAAAACGATGACCTTAACCGCCAGCTGGACGCAAGCCAGAAGGAAAAGGAAGAACTCGAGCGCATCAAGCTCGAGCAGGTAGAAAAGCTGGAGCAGATTGCCAGCATAACCCGCGACGAAGCACGCGAGATGCTCGTCCAGTCCATTGAAAACGAAGCGACCCACGATGCAGCCGTCAAGCTGCGCGAGATCAATCAGCGCCTGAAGGACGAGAGCGAGCAGACCGCCCGCGAGATTATCTCGACCGCAATTCAGCGCTGTGCCGCCGATCAGGTATCCGAGGCGACCGTTTCGGTCGTTCCGCTGCCGAACGACGAGATGAAGGGCCGCATCATCGGCCGCGAGGGCCGCAACATCCGCACGCTGGAAACCCTTACCGGCGTAGACCTCATCATCGACGATACGCCTGAGGCCATCACCCTGTCCTCGTTCGATCCGGTTCGCCGTGAGATCGCACGTCTGGCCCTCGAAAAGCTGATCGTTGACGGTCGTATTCATCCGGCTCGCATTGAGGAAATGGTTGACAAGGCTCGCCGTGAGGTTGAGCAGATCATCAAGAGCGAAGGCGAGCGTGCTACCTTCGAGACCGGCATCCACGGCATTCATCCAGAGTTGGTCAAGATCCTCGGCCGCCTGCGCTACCGCACCAGTTATGGTCAGAACGTCCTGCAGCACTCCATCGAGGTGGCACACATTGCTGGCATGATGGCCAGCGAACTCGGCCTCGATCCGGTCCCGGCACGCCGTGCAGGTCTGCTGCATGATATCGGCAAGGCCATCGACCACGAGGTTGAAGGCAGCCACGTTCAGATTGGCGTAGACCTTGCCAAGAAGTACAAGGAATCCCAGCCGATCATCCATGCCATCGAGGCACACCACGGCGATGTAGAGGCTAAGACCATCGTAGCATGTCTGGTTCAGGCAGCCGATGCCATCTCCGCTGCACGTCCGGGCGCTCGCCGCGAGAACCTGGAGAACTATATCAAGCGTCTGGAGAAGCTCGAGAGCATCGCCAACGAGACGCCCGGTGTTTCCGGTTCGTTTGCCATTCAGGCAGGCCGCGAGATTCGCATTATCGTCAATCCGGAGAAGGTTTCGGACGACAAGATGGTGCTTCTCGCCCGCGAAATCGCCAAGAAGATCGAGAACGAGCTGGATTATCCCGGCCAGATCAAGGTCAACATGGTACGCGAAACGCGTGCGATCGACTACGCAAAGTAAAAGCATACCCCGCAAGAGAATCTCTTGCGGGGTATTTTTATGCCCTGTTTCAGCTTTTAATCTTTATTGCAGACGATGAACCGCACGCCGCCCTTTATATTTTCCGCCTTGCATGTCAGGCCGTGCAGAGCGAGTATTTTCTGCAGAATGGCCAGTCCCAGTCCGTGTCCGCCTGCACGGTCGCGCGCCTTATCGCCGCGATAGAACATCTCGAACAGGCGCGGCAGCTCGTCCTCCGGAATGGGCTCACAGTCGTTCTCGACGGTCAGCAGATGATTGCGGCTGTTCGTCAGCCGAACGGACACACGCCCGTTTTCCGACGAATACTTGGCGGCGTTCTCCAGCAGGCAGCCGACGGCACGCCGCAGCAGCGTTTCATCGCCGCGGATACGCACGCCGTCCGCAATATCGGCGGTCAAGTGGCGTTTTTCGAACAGCGGCGCGTACTCGGTCAGTACATCGCGCACCAGCGCGGTCAGATTGAGCGTTTTGCGGTTTTTCAGCTCGTCCGTGCGGTCAAGGCGGGTGTAATCCAGCATTTCCCGCACCAGACCGTTCATACGGTCGGTTTCCTGCTCGATAGCGGCAAGGTAGCGCGCGTTTTCCTCGGGCGAAATGTCCTGCGCGATGGCCTCGGCGTACCCGCCGATGAGCGCAAGCGGCGTTTTCAGGTCGTGGCTTGCCGCCGAGACAAACTGCTGTCGTTTGTCCTCGAGGTCGCGTTCGCTGTCCCAGCGGGCGTGCAGAGTCGCCGCCATTTCGCTCAGCGCACGGTTGAGTTCACCGATTTCGTCTCCGCGCTTGAGGTCGGGTTGGAACTCATCGAATGCAAGGTTTGCAACCAGATTTGCTTCTCGCGCCGTGTCAACCAGTGGGTCAGCGACCATGCGGCGCACGATTTTATAGAAAATAAACAGGAAAATCAGATACAATGCAATCGTGATAAGCGGCATACCCCAAAAGAGATCCTCATATGCAGCTTCCTTGTCAATCGGCGCAGTGGCCATGACCATTCCATGTCCATATCCGATCGTGCTGGACAGGGACAAAAAGATAGTAAAATATCCTCCTGTATGATCCACTTTCACATTTTCTCCGTTTATGCACCGCAGTTTGGTTTCCAGATACTTTTTTTCCGCAAAGTATACTTCCATATTCGAATCCTTGTCAAAGCACCATTGCGGCATTTCTTCCCATTGACCGACCTCTTCAACCGGTGTCTGTGCCGTCCATTCATAATCATACGCACCTACGCAGATTCGGTTCGGAATATATATCGTATGACCATTGTTTTCGATTTTTTTGCCATATATCATTGCAATGTATCCCACGTCATCTGAAAAGCCTTTTTTCGGCCCGTATACCTCACGCATCTCACGAATATCCTGCTCGGCAAAATTGCTGATGTCAATATCGGCATCGGCATTCTTACCATACAGCAGCAGCGGCGAACGCATCGTGACCCAGTTTTCCTGTCCATCATAATACTGCACGACATACGCTTTTTCACTATCCCAGATGGAATATGCCAAATCACAACGCATTTTATCGTATTCCGGCGTATTGGCCGACGGCATATCATCAGGGTCATACCCTTTTTCTACCAATGTGTGTTCAACACGCCAGCAAATATCGTTAACTTCCATACCTGCCCTGTACGCTGCGACAACCTGTGCGTTTTCAATCAATTTGAATGTCCACAGTCCAACAAACACCGCCAGAATCACCGCCACAACCGCGGTCAGCCTGGCCGCGATGCCGATTTTACGAAACCGCTTTTTCATGTTGATCCCCCCAATCGGTAGCCCTTGCCGTACACCGCACGGATATGCTGCGACGCTGTGCCGAGCGCTTTACGCAGGCTGGCAATGTGCCGGTCGATCATGCGCTCGTCCCCGTCGAAATCCGTGCCCCATACCCGCTCGATAAGCAAATCGCGCGACACCGTGCGTCCCTGCTCACGCAGCAGCAGTTCGAGTATCTTCGCCTCCTTGGGACGCAGATTCACCGGATTTCCGTCCACCGTTACCGTGCCCGAGGCCGTATCCATCAGGATATTCGCGTAGCCGAGCTCACTCGCGCCCAGCCGCAGCCCGCGGGCCCGCCGCATGAGCGCCTGTGCCTTTGCCACCAGCACCGGAAACGAAAACGGCTTGGTGATATAATCGTCCGCGCCCGCGCGGAATCCTGCCAGCGTGTCCCCCTCCTGCCCAAGTGCCGTGACGAAAATGACCGGTACGTCGCTCTCCTGCCGCACCGCTTCGCAGACCTCCAGCCCGTTCAGATGCGGCATCATAACGTCCAGCACCAGCAGGTCGAACGGCTGCGCCTGTGCCAGCACGAGCGCCTGTTCGCCGTCATACGCCGGTGTCACCGCCACGCCTGCCGCCCGAAAGAAATCCTGCATCAGCGCGGATAACGCCTTGTCGTCCTCCGCCAAAAGAATGTGTCCTGCCATGGGAATGCCCCCTCTCTATCTGTCATTGGTCTATCCTTTTCCTGTATTTAGTATAGCATAGAATTGTCCATTCTTTATCCAATGAAAAAGCCTTTCCGAAATTTTTTCGGAAAGGCTTTTGTATAGTTCGATTTAGACGGCTTCTTTACGCCTGCGGCGGGATACAGCCCACGCCGTCCAGAATAAAGTGCGGACGGTATGCGTAGTTCTCCACATCCTGACGGGAAGTGCAGCCGGAGAGCACCAGAACGGTGTCCAGACCGGTTTCGATGCCGGCAACGATGTCGGTGTCCATGCGATCGCCGATCATAGCCGCCTCGTGCGAATGCACGCCCAGCAGGCGCAGACCGGTGCGCATCATCAGCGGGTTCGGCTTGCCGACATAGTATGCGGTCTTGCCGGTGGCCAGCTCGATCGGCGCAACCAGTGCGCGGCACGCCGGAATGATGCCCTGCTCGGACGGGCCGGTCAGATCGGAGTTGGTCGCGATCAGGCGCGCGCCCTTGTTGATCAGATCGACCGCCTTGAGGATGGTCTGATAGTTGTAGGTGTTGGTTTCACCCGCGATAACGTAATCCGGGTCAACATCGTTCATCACGATGCCCGCCTCGTACAGCGCACCGACCAGACCGGGCGCACCGATTACATACGCAGATGCGTGCGGCTTCTGGCTGGCGATGAACTTTGCCGTAGCCAGCGCGGAAGTGTAGAAATGCTCCTCGCCGATCTCCAGACCCATGCGGGCCAGCTTCTGCTGCAGCTCAAGCGGCGAACGCTCGGAGGAGTTGGTCAGGAAAAGGAAGCTCTTGTTTTCACGCTGCAGCCAGTCTACAAATTCAGGTACACCGGGCAGCAGACGGTTGCCGTGATAGATAACACCGTCCATATCGCAAATGAAGCCTTTCTTCTCGCGAAGCAGCTCTAATTCTTCGTTCATTATGCTGATCTCCTTTCGGTAGGCGACCCATGCTGAAACAGCATGGCCGGAAATCTTTTTGTCCATTCTTATTATGCGGAAAATTTCAGCCAACGTCAAGAGCCAACCGAGGAAAAAATGTTAAATCCTCGTAAAGAGCTGAAAAGAGAGTGAGGAGTGAAGATTTTCTTCTCCGGGCGCATACCAAGGGACACAGGCGGCTCTGCCGCCGTGTCCCGCCCCGCGAACGCAGTTCGCGGCATAAAATACGCAGTATGCCCCGCAAACCGCACCCACAGGACAGCCGCCTGTCGGCGGTGAGTCCTTCGCGGGCGACAGCGTTCACGCCAACCCATAAAATCCCCAACGGGGATTTCAGCACCCAGCTAACTCATCACGCCGCGGAGCGCATCAAATGGAGCGCTTTCAGCGCGACAAAAATGGCCCAGCTTTGCCGGGTCCTTTTTAGCAAACAATAAAAGAGCACCGGAATCGAAATTCCGGTGCTCTTTTATTGCGGTAGCCCTTACAGGCAGCGCCTGTCAAGGGCGTTCCTCGATTGAAAGGGCTGCGCCCTTTCAATCGAAAATCAGCATACGCCCTGAGCCAGCATAGCGTCAGCGATCTTCTCGAAGCCGCCGATGTTAGCGCCCATAACAAGGTTGTCCTTGTGGCCGTACTTCTCAGCTGCAGTGATGCAGGTGTGGAAGATGTTAACCATGATGTCGTGCAGACGCTGGTCAACTTCCTCGAAGGTCCAGGACAGACGCAGGGAGTTCTGGCTCATTTCCAGACCGGAGGTGGCTACGCCGCCGGCGTTGGAAGCCTTGCCCGGCGTGTAGAGCAGGCCGGCCTCGATGACCGCGCTGATGGCCTCGGGGGTCAGCGGCATATTGGCGCCTTCGAACACGGCCATAGCGCCGTTG
>OLRJ01003453.1_pt1 | contig 10437 bp, 8 predicted proteins | sample 1672741 | NCBI WGS metagenome assembly OLRJ01 (sample SAMEA3136719, study PRJEB25190) | human gut metagenome | biome: human gut; feature: human-associated habitat; material: faeces | place: Austria | collected 2013
AGAAATTCATCGGTATCTATAACTTCAGTGAATTTGACAAGGTTGCATGGATCAATGAGGACGACGGCATGTACACCGACTTGATCTCCGGCCGCGAACTCGAAGCCAAAGGCGTACAGATTCCTGCATTCGGATGCTTCTGGCTGTGCAGAAAGAAATAATTCAAACAATCTACAGACAAAAAATTCCTGCAGGATACCGGAGTAAAATCTCTGGTTTCTGCAGGAATTTTTAATTATTTTATTAGTTTGTTCGCGATAGTGGTTAATGTTCCTGGTTTTTCCTGATCCAGAGACTTTGCATAAATCCCTTTGAGCCAGCTTGTGATCACATCGATCAGAACCGGTGCAAATGTCATCAGGATAAATACCAGTATGATCAGTCCGAAGTCCAAGGAACCAAGGGCCAGCAGTTTCTGAAATATGACTGCCGCTGCAAAGAAAATAAACTGCATTCCATAAATGATTACCTTACGGTAGGTATTCAATGGTGCATAAACCGTTTTTAATGCTGCCATATAGTTCCATCCTGTTACCAGTACACATGCTGTATTCAACATGGCATTGGAATGGTATACATTCTGGCAGACCAGCATAATGGCAAACACACAGGAAGAAATCGTGATCGCTGCCGGAAATGCATTAAGGAATACATGCCGCAGGAATGTATGATCGATCTTTTCGTAGTTATTCTCCTGTGCCAGAAGAAATGTAGGGATTCCTACTGCACATGCACTGATCAGTGACATCTGAATAGGTTCAAATGGATAGGAGTTTCCAAAAAAGATCGTCAGCAATGATAACATAACAGAAAACATGGTCTTGATCAGAAACATGGAAGCTGCTGTGCGGATATTATTTACCACACGTCGTCCCTGATTCACAATATGAGGCATAGATGCAAAGTTGGAATCCAGAAGTACTACATTGGCAATATTCTTGGCAGCATCACTGCCCTGTGCCATGGCAATACTGCAATCCGCTTCTTTCAGTGCCAGAACATCATTAACACCGTCACCAGTCATGGCAACGGTATGACCCTGTGCCTTCAGTGCCTGCACCATCTGTTTCTTCTGCTGAGGCGTTACACGCCCGAAAACACTGTACTGGGAAACTGCCTCATAAAGCTGTTCCTCTGTTTCCAGTGTGGTAGCATCCACAAACTGGTCTGCGTTCTTAAGTCCTGCCCTTCTGGCTATGGAAGCGACTGTCACAGGGTCATCACCGGAAATTACTTTCAGATCAACTTCCTGGCTGTCAAAGAATTCCAGAGTATCCGGTGCTTCCTGACGGATCACATCTGTAAGAAGAAGCAGACCCAGAGGTTTCAGTCCTTCAGGAAGTTCTGTACCTTCTGCCTTCTCCGGACTTACCGCCAGAACAAGGACACGAAGTCCTTCTTCTGCATATTGCTGACAGCATGCTGTCAGTTCGCTGTTCTCTTCCGGAAAAAGGAACTGTGCCGCCCCCATAAGGCAGGTTCCTGTCTCTTCAAATACAGCGCCACTGTATTTACGGTCTGAGGAAAAAGGAATCACATGCTCCAGAGTAAGATTCTGCTTTGCCGGGAAGCGTTTGCGAAGTGCATCAATGGTAGCATTCTGATCCTTCAGCACATGCATCAGACCAGCCATAATCTTTTCGATTTCGGTCAGCTGATCTGTATTTTCTTCCGATATCTCCAGAGGAACTGCACTGTTTTCTTCTGCTGGTTTTGATCCGGGAATATAGGGTTCCACACGTTCCACACACATGGTACCTTCTGTGATGGTACCGGTCTTATCCAGACAGAGTGTATCTACTCTTGCCAGTGTTTCAATACAATACAACTCCTGGACAAGTGTCTTTTTGTTTGCAAGAACAAGTGCTCCCAGTGTCAATGCCACACTGGTAAGAAGCACAAGACCTTCCGGGATCATCCCAAGGACACCTGCCACCATGCTGACAACAGAATCCCTGAAGCTGTCTCCTGCAAGATAATACTGCTTGTAAAATAAAAGTCCCCCTAGAGGAACAATAATGATACTGATTACTTTCAGTATCGCGTTCAGTGAGTTTTTCAGTTCTGAATTATGCCGCTTGAACTCTTTTGCCTCACTGGTGATCTGTGATGCGTAATTCTCCTTTCCAACGTGTATGATCTGACAACAGGCTTCTCCGGAAGTGACAAAACTTCCGGAAAAAAGCTCATCTCCCTCATTCTTGGGGAGGTTGTCTGATTCACCTGTCAGAAGAGATTCATTTACTTCCAGACTACCCTCCAGTATCCTGGCATCTGCCGGTACCTGATCCCCTGTCTTAAGACAGACAATATCATCCAGGACCAGTTCCTCTGTGGGAACGGTCCATTTCTGACCTTCTCTGATGACAATGGATTTCCTTGCTGTAAGGATCGCAAGTTTGTCAATGGTTATCTTTGCCCTGATTTCCTGTGCAATACCGATCAGTGTATTTATAATGATGATCCCCACAAAAAATGCGTTTTTGTAGGAACCTACAACAAGCACCAGAATAAGAAGTACCAGGTTCAGAAAGTTAAAGAATGTCAGTGTGTTCTCTCTAACAATCTGTTTGTATGTTCTGGTATTTGGATTTTCGTCTGCATTGACCTTTCCTTCTTCAATCCTTTCCCTAACCTGCTCGTCTGTAAGCCCTGTCAACCTTTCACCTCTCGATCTGATCAATAATCTTCTTCAGTGTCTTCTTCACCTTCACTGATATCGCTCTTTGGTTTATCCAGTCCTTCGATAACAATATTATGCTTCTGAGCGTAATCCCAGAGTGCTGCGTGAATGGCTTCTTCTGCAAGAAGTGAGCAGTGTACTTTTACCGGCGGAAGTCCGTCCAGTGCTTCCATTACTGCTTTGTTTGTGATCTGCATAGCTTCTTCGATAGTCTTGCCTTTGACCATTTCTGTTGCCATGCTGCTGGTTGCAACTGCTGCACCACAGCCAAATGTTTTGAATTTACATTCTTTGATGATATGTGTTTCATCATCAATATCAAGGAACATTCTCATGATGTCACCACATTTTGCGTTTCCAACTGTTCCTACTCCACTTGCATCTTCGATTTCTCCTACATTTCTTGGATGCTGAAAATGATCCATTACTTTTTCACTATACATGATATTTTCCTCCGCTTATTCTGTGTTGTAATCTTCTGTTATAACTGTTCAATACCTTCACAGTAACTTCCGTTGCTGTAGCAGCAGTACTGATTATTTCTGTTTTTTGATAAAGTCCTCATACAGTGGAGACATATTTCTCAGATACTGTACGATTTCTTTTAATTTGTCTACTGTGAAGTCAAGGTCTTCCTTGGTAGTTTCTTCACTTAATGTCAGTCTCAGGGAACCATGTGCGATCTCATGAGGCAGTCCGATAGCCAGAAGTACATGAGACGGATCCAGAGAACCAGATGTACATGCAGATCCGCTGGATGCACAGATACCGTTGTTGTCAAGCATAAGAAGAAGGGATTCGCCTTCTACAAACTGGAAGCTGACATTGACGTTGTTTGGAAGTCTCTTAACACGATCACCGTTTACTTTCACATATGGGATCTCTGTTTCGATTCTGTGGATCAGGTAATCTCTCAGTTCGATTTCTTTGCCGGTACGTTCTTTCAGGGACTTCATTGCACGTTCTGCTGCAACACCATATCCTACAATACCAGGAACATTCTCTGTACCTGCACGACGTTTACGTTCCTGTGCACCACCATGAACGAAAGATTTGATCTTGACGCCTTTACGGATATAAAGGAAACCGATTCCTTTCGGTCCGTTGATCTTGTGTGCACTTGAGCTGAGCATATCGATATTGTATTCATCTACATCAATAGGAACCTGGCAGAATGCCTGCACTGCATCTGTATGGAAAAGAATACCATGTTCTTTGGCGATTCTTCCGATTTCTTTGATTGGCTGAATGGTGCCGATCTCATTATTTGCAAACATTACAGAAATAAGAATTGTCTCCGGTGTGATTGCTTTTTCCAGTTCGTCCAGACGTACAACACCGTTTTCATCAACATCAAGATATGTGATCTTTGCACCTCTGACTTTTTCAAGGTATTCGCAGGTATGAAGAATCGCATGATGCTCAATCTTTGTAGTGATGATATGGTTGCCTTTGCCTTTGTAAGCTTCATAAGTAGCTTTCAGAGCCCAGTTGTCAGCTTCACTTCCGCCTGCTGTAAAATAAATTTCTTCTTTTTTGGCGTGAAGAGCATCTGCGATCTGCTGTCTTCCTTTGGAGATAGCGTCTTTGCTCTTGCCTGCCAGTTCATATATGCTGGATGCATTTCCATAACATTCTGAAAAATATGGAAGCATAGCATCCACAACTTCCGGAGCAGTTTTTGTTGTAGCAGCATTGTCCAGATAGATCAATTTACTCATTTCTTTTCCTCCTGATATAATAGTGATTATTATATTCTTTCCTGTTGTTTTTTCCGGCTTTCTTCTATCAACTGACTGAGCATCAGAGTGTCCACCGCTTCTGTGATGCTGTCATTGATCCGCTTCCACACGTATTTCGTCACACAGATATCTTCTCTTTCGCAGCTCTGTGTTTCGTCATTGCCCGGGCACTGTGCTGCCTCCAGACTTCCCTCCAGGACTCTCAGAACATCCCCTACAGAAATACTGTCTGCCGCTTTGCCAAGTCTGTATCCTCCACAGGCTCCTCTTGTACTTTCCACAAGTCCGGCTTTTTTCAGTTTTGCCATAAGCTGTTCCAGATAGCTGTCGGACAGTCCCTGTCTGGCTGCGATACTCTGAATGGAAACTGCTTCTGTCTCACAGTGCAGCCCCAGATCTACCAGTGCTTTCAGACCGTATCTGGCTCTTGTTGATAGTTTCATTTGCTCACCTCTTTAATTCCCAGTGTTTTTGTCGGAATTTTCATTTCTTACTTTAGCAGAATACATTTGTTCTGTCAAGGTACTTTCCTACATATACTGGCAAAAAGGATTTTTTTGGGGCTGTTATGTCAAAAAAATATTTTTTCAGGGGAACACTGCTTCTTACTGCTGCCGGTATCCTGAGCCGGATCCTGGGGTTCTTCTATAGAATATTCCTCTCTCATACGGTTGGTGCTGAGGGAATTGGACTTTATCAGTTGGTCCTTCCACTCCAGAGTCTTGTGCTGTCTCTGACAGCAGCCGGAATCCAGGCAGCCCTCTCTCGCCTTGTTTCTTCTATGCTTGCTCTGGGAGAACGTCAGAAAGCCAGGGGATGTTTTCTGACAGGAACAGTGATCTCTACAGGCTTTTCTGCCATTACAGGTTTTATTCTGTACAAATGTGCAGATTTCTTTGCTGTGGAAATATTGAAAGAAGCTTCTGCAGCACCTCTTATACGGATCCTGTGTTTCAGTTTTCCTTTTGCTGCCCTCCATGCCTGCGTAAACAGTTACTGTATGGCTGATAAAAAACCTGGTTTTCCTGCTGCCACGCAGCTTGTAGAACAGCTTGTACGGATTGGAAGTTCCTGGCTTATTTTTCAGATCCTCCTTTCCGGAAACCTGCCTGTCACTGCCTCTGTTGCAGCTGCCGGTGGACTGGTTTCAGAACTTTTCGCTGCACTGATCTCGCTTATTTTTATCAGTTGTATGTTCCAGGGCAATTTCTTTTCTTCCCTGCATAAGATCAGCCTGGCAGAAACACTTGGAGATATTTCTGTTACCGCCCTGCCGATGACGGTCAACCGTCTTTTCCTTACGCTGCTTTCTGCCATAGAAGCTGTACTTCTGCCCCAAAGGCTCCGTATATATGGACTTACGCAGCCAGAGTCGCTGGCTGTTTATGGTATTTTTACAGGAATGGCTCTGCCTCTGATCCTGTTTCCTTCTACTGTGACAAATTCTGCCTCTGCCATGCTTATGCCCTCTGTTGCAGAAATGCAGGCATTGGGAAACCACCGCCGGATCCGATATGTCACCAGATATACCGTAAATTTCTGTATCCTTCTGGGCGTTTTCTCTACAGCTGCCTTTTTTATTTTCGGTCCTTTCCTTGGCAGTTTTCTTTTTCACAGTATCACCGCCGGTACTTACATACGTGCCATGGCTTTTATCTGCCCTTTTCTCTATATGAACACTGCTCTTTCCGGTATTCTTCATGGACTTGGTCGTACCGGAACCTGTCTTCTCCACAGTAGTCTGGGGATTCTTCTGCGGATCTCTTTTGTATTATTTACCATCCCCTCTGTTGGTATTCGTGGATATTTTTATGGCATACTCTTCAGTGAGATCCTGGTCAGTATTCTTCATATTTATGCACTTTACCGCATAAAGTCTTAGAATACTTTCATGCGGTAAAACTGTAATTTTCGACAAAAATATATCCTGTACCTATCGACAACAGATTTTCTATCGTTTATAATGAAACAATGAGTGTAACCAGGCAGTTACAGACCAACATAACTTTGTTCGGAATCCCGGACAAAAAGGAGGAGAAAAATGGGATTTACATTTATGAAAAAATTGCCTACACCGGCCGAAATCCGCAATGAATATCCGATTGACGCTGAGATCCAGGCATTAAAAGAAAAACGGGATCAGGAAATCCGGGATGTCTTTACCGGAAAATCAAATAAATTTCTTGCAATCATCGGTCCATGCTCTGCTGACAATGAAGAAGCAGTTATCGACTATCTTCTGCGTCTCCGCAAAGTACAGGATAAGATTGCTGACAAAGTGTTAATCATCCCCAGAGTATATACCAACAAACCACGTACTACCGGAGAAGGATACAAGGGTATGGTCCATCAGCCGGACCCGGAAAAAGCTCCTGACCTTCTGGCAGGTCTTATAGCTATCCGTAAGATGCATATTCATGCAATCCAGAAAAGTGGTTTTACCTGTGCTGATGAAATGCTTTATCCAGAAAACTATCGTTATCTTTCTGACATTCTTTCCTATGTTGCTGTTGGTGCACGTTCTGTAGAGGATCAGCAGCATCGTCTTACTGTAAGTGGTATGGATGTTCCTGCCGGAATGAAGAATCCTACCAGCGGTGATTACAGCGTAATGCTGAACTCCGTTACTGCTGCACAGGCTTCTCACCGCTTTATCTACAGAAGCTGGGAAGTAGAAACTACCGGTAACCCGCTGGCTCATACTATTCTTCGTGGTGCAGTCAACAAACATGGAGAAACCATCCCGAACTATCATTATGAGGATCTTCGTCTTCTCTGGGAAAAATATCAGGAAAAGAAACTTAAGAATCCGGCTGTTATTGTGGATACCAACCACTCCAACTCCAACAAACAGTACGAACAGCAGGTTCGTATTGCCAAAGAAGTTCTCCACAGTCGTATCGTAGATCCGGAACTGCATACTCTGGTAAAGGGTCTGATGATCGAAAGTTACATTGAACCAGGCAACCAGAAGATCGGGCCAAACCATGTTTACGGTAAATCTATCACAGACCCATGTCTTGGATGGGAAGAATCCGAGAAACTTCTGTACACAATTGCCGAAATGTGCTGATAGAAATGTGATAACAAATAAGGAGCATGATCCTGATGACCATGCTCCTTTTTCAGTGGCGCGGATGCGCCTTCATATATACATCTCTCATTTTTGCCATATTCTGTCCCAGGTAAATCTGGGTAGAAGAAATATCTGAATGTCCAAGCATTTCCTGAACACTTTTGATGTCAGCACCATTCTGCAACATATGTACAGCAAAAGAATGCCTCAGCGTATGGGGAGTGATATCCTTCTGAATACCGGCATCGTAAACATATCCTTTCAGAACCTTCCAGAATCCCTGTCTGCTCATGCTTCTGCCTGAGCAGTTGGTAAACAGAGCTTTTTCGGATCTGTTTTTTACAAAAAATGCTCTTCCATGATCCATGTATCGAACCAGTGCGCTTCTGCTGACATTTCCGATTGGTATGATCCGTTCTTTCTCTGTATCATGGCATATCACATAGCCAAACTGAAAATTCAGATCTGATACCTGCAGATGGATCAGCTCACTGACACGCATTCCTGTTGCATACAGAAGCTCCAGCATGGCAGCGTCCCGAATCCCCTTGGCTGTATCTGTATTGGGCTGTTTCAGCAATCTGTCTACTTCCTGGACAGTCAGGATCTCCGGAGGCTTTTTTTCTATTTTGGGTGGTTTCAGTGTCTCGGAAGGATCTTCCTCAATCCAGCGTTCTTTTTGCAGATACTGAAAGAGACATCTGATGGAAGCAATATTTCTGGAGATGGTAGATGTGGCAAGATTCTCCATTTTCAGAAGTCCCAGATATCCCTGCAGATCCAGAGTCGTTACTTCCTTCCAGCTCTGTATTTTCTGTTCTTCCAGATATCTGACCAGTTTCCGAAGATCTCTTTCATAAGATATTTCTGTATTTTTTGATATGTGTTTCCTGTCATGCAGATATGCAATCATATCTGAAATTACTTTCTCCATAAGTCTTCGCTTCCTGTTTTCGCCAATAGTTTGTAATTTTTTGATGTAAAACTAATTATACGGTGGATCTCACATAAAAGCAATTATTTTTATTTATATATTATGTTAAAATCCCCCACATACTGTACATTCTCTGTATATTTTACACTTTTGGCTGTATTTTTGTCAAAATATACTGATGTTTTTCATCAGGAACTCCATCACTTTGGGATTGCAGTAGATCTCCAGTAAAATTCCCAGGCTGTATCCCAGCCCACACAGGAGTATCCGCCCTGTATATCCGGTTATGTCTGCTGACATTCTGCCCTGGTTTTTCCATGTTTCCAAAGACTGTCTGTATATTTCTGTAAAAAGCAGCAACATACATGGAATATAAAAAATATACTGGGGAAATACCAGCCCTATACCTACTGCACAGCCTGGGATCCCGAATTCCAGCACTGACATGGTAAGGACCATTCCCAAAAGGAGTCCGCTTCCCAAAAGGCCTACAATCGCGATCACCACTCCGAAAACAGTGATTCCGCAGAGAGCAGCCAGTATAAAAATACTTGCACGCATTTTCAGTACCTGTATAAAATATTTCTGATCTTCCAAATCTTTTCCTGCAAAAATACTGAGAAGATAAATGGACGCTGCTGCTTTCTGATTCCAGGCTGTTTTCCATATGATATTGGGTATCAGAATACCCAGAAGGAAACTGCCACTGTAGATCCAGACTGCCGGAAAATATGTTTTTTTATATTTTCTGATATTCTCTCTCATAATTTCACCCTGTACCAGTCTACGATGGGGTAAAACTATTTAGAACATGTTTTGCCGGATACGAAAAACAGGTGCGGATTGTGATCCACACCTGTCTGTATTATTTCGCATAGTCTACTGCTCTGCTCTCTCGAATTACATTTACCTTGATCTGTCCTGGATATTCCAGTTCAGCTTCAATCTGTTTTGCAATGTCTCTGGCTAGCAGAACCATATCAGCATCTGTTACGTGTTCTGGTACTACCATTACACGAATTTCCCTGCCTGCCTGTATAGCAAAGGACTTTTCTACTCCTTTGAATTCATTGGTGATATCTTCCAACTGTTTCAAACGATTTGTATAGGTTTCTAAGGTTTCTCTTCTTGCGCCTGGTCTTGCTGCCGAAATCGCATCAGCAGCCTGAACAATGCATGCAACAAGGGATTCTGGTTCGCAGTCGCCATGATGGGACGCAACCGTATTGATCACTACAGCAGATTCTTTATACTTCTTGCAGAGATCCACACCAATCTGGATATGTGAACCTTCTACTTCATGGTCGATAGATTTACCAATGTCATGAAGTAAACCAGCACGTTTTGCCATTCGGACATCCACACCGATTTCTCCTGCAAGGATTCCTGAAAGCTGTGCAACTTCGATAGAATGTTTCAGGGCATTCTGTCCATAACTTGAACGGAATTTCATTCGACCCAGAAGTTTCAGTAATTCAGGATGAATGCCATGTACACCAACATCCATGGCTGCATTCTCACCGTCTTCACGAATCTGAGCTTCTACTTCTTTCTGTGCCTTTTCAACCATTTCCTCGATTCTGGCCGGATGAATACGTCCATCAACGATCAGTTTCTCCAGAGCAACTCTGGCAATCTCTCTACGGATTGGATCAAAGGCTGAAAGTACTACTGCTTCTGGTGTATCATCTATGATCAGATCTACACCTGTCAGGGTTTCAAGAGTACGGATATTACGTCCTTCTCTACCGATGATACGACCTTTCATCTCATCACTTGGGAGCTGAACAACGGAGATTGTGGTTTCTGCCACATGGTCTACAGCGCATTTCTGGATGGCGTTAACCACGTATTCTTTAGCTTTCTTACCGGCTTCTTCTTTGGCTCTGTTCTCAAGTTCTTTGTAAAGTCTCGCAACATCTACCTTGACATCATCTTCTACACTTTTGAGTAACTCGTCTTTTGCCTGGTCGGAGGTCAGACCGGAAATTCTTTCCAGTTC
>OLRJ01003454.1_pt1 | contig 10435 bp, 9 predicted proteins | sample 1672741 | NCBI WGS metagenome assembly OLRJ01 (sample SAMEA3136719, study PRJEB25190) | human gut metagenome | biome: human gut; feature: human-associated habitat; material: faeces | place: Austria | collected 2013
CATTTATGTTTATCAAATTGCATCTTGTCAAGGATTATGAGGTGCGGAAGGTATTATGGCAGGAACGAGCTTCTTCCAAGATAAAACTATATTTAAAGTATAAGGACACAGATGTTCAAGGGCTTAGTTTTCCCGAAAATGATGTAGAGAATCCGATTTGGATTTATTGGAACAAAGGTATTGAACAGGCACCGATCATTATTCAAAAGTGCTATGAATCTGTATGTAAACATTCGAATCAAAAAATCATTTTGCTGAATGACCAAAATCTTGCAGATTACATTCGATTGCCAGATTACATTGAAAAGAAAAAGGACGCTGGCCAGATTCCGATGGCTGGATATGCGGATCTGATGAGATTTGCATTACTGGAACATTATGGTGGAACGTGGATCGATTCAACTGTGTACCTTACAGAACCACTTCCAGATACGATCCTAAACAGTGATTTTTTCGCTGTGCGTAATTCATTGTTGCTGATTGACAATCCTGTGCTGTATCCGGCTTGGTTCCTACATGCAAAAAAGGGAAATAAGACTATTCGAGAAGTAAGAAATGTTGCTTTCTCATATTGGCTCAAAAACGAACATGTAATTGAGTATCTGCTACCAAATTTGATTATAACATTGGTGGTGAAGAGTAATCCGAAAGTTGAGAAAGCAATTCCCTATATGAACAGTGATTATAGCGAGTATCTTGTTAAGGTTTTAGCTGATGATTATTCAGAAGAGAAATGGAATTGGATCAAAAAACTTACAGGTATTCATAAGTTGACATATAAATTAGATGCTGATATTAAACACGGACATAACTTTTATGATTATTTAATTACATCAAGTGACGAGAAGAATACAAAATAATTATTTGATACCAGAATCAAATTAAAAAGAAGAATATGATGACATTAAAAGAAACTAGAATTTGTGATAGTGTATGGGGAATGATGAATGAGACCAAAAATTAGTGTAATTGTACCAATATATAATGCGGAACTTTATCTGGAGCAATGTATTGAGTCCGTATTGAATCAAACGTTGCGAGATATTGAACTATTATTAATCGATGATGGTTCAACAGATAATTCTTTTCTGATATGTGAAAAATATAAAAAAAGAGATAATAGGATTCAATTATATACTAATAAAAATGTGGGGCAAGGCTTAGAAAGAAATTTTGGTATAAAAAAATCTACAGGTGAATATATTGCATTCTTAGATTCGGATGATCAGTATAAGGAGAATATGCTTGAAAAACTGTATCAAAGAGCGATTGAAACAAATGCAGATATGGTTTCTTGTAGAATAGTTGATATGCATGATGGAAAGATCATAAAGGAACATCCACTAAATGATAAAATTTTAATTGGCTGCAAAGAAATTAAGGCTGCAATGGCTGATATGATTTCTTACGAAGAGAAAGATGGATACTCTGGATGTATTGCGGTATGGGATAGCATTTTCAAAAGAGATATAATTGAAAATGAGGGTATACAATTTTTTTCCGAACGAGATGTTTATTCTGAAGATTTGTTATTTAAGCTGATGTTTATGACACATGCTAAAAAAATAGCCTTTTGCACTGAAGCTGTATATTTATACCGTGTTAATGACACTTCGTTTACGCATCGAATTGATGTATCCGTCTTAAAAAGAATTGTAAATTTATATAATGAAGTTTGCATACTGTTTGAAGATGTTTTGAAAGACTATAATTTGAAACGAAGAATAATTAATCGGACTTTTTTTACCTTGAGATTCAATATAAATAAGATTTCTAAAACGAGAGATGCTAAAGACTTTTATAGAATACTTTTGAATGATCAGGAGATAATGCGTGTTATTGACTTATATCAGCCGACAAATTTGAAAAATATTGTTGTATATTATTCGCTTAAATGGAAATTGATACGAGTTTTTGAGATACTATCTAAAATAAATTGATTTATAGAGGGATATTTATGAGAATAGGAATTATTACGTTTCACAGAGCAATTAATTATGGGGCAGTTTTGCAAACATATGCATTACAGAAATTTTTAAATGTTTCTAACTATGATGCAGAGGTTATAGATTATCGATGTGAACATATGGAAAATTTTTATAAAACATTCACAATAAAGGACAAGTCTGTAAAACAGATTATTAGAGGAATGTTGAATTTTAAAAACACATATAAGAAAAAAAGAGAATTTTACAGATTTTTGGATCAAAATGTCCGAATAAGTACAGAAGTTTATGATAAGTTTAATATAGATAAGGCGAATCTTCGCTACGATAAGTTTATAACAGGAAGCGATCAGGTTTTCAATTTTGCATGTACAGATTTCGATAAAACATATTTTTTACAATTTGTAAAAAATTGTGATAACAAACTTTCCTATGCTGCTTCGTTTGGTATGAAGGAGATTCCAGACAGCTATGTAAATGATTATAAAAGTTTGCTATCAACTTTTTCTGAATTATCTATCCGTGAAAATGCAGGACAACAGATTGTAAAAAAACTAACCGGAAAAGATTCGGAATTATCTGTGGATCCAGTCTTTTTATTGACCGCAGAAGAATGGAAAAAACTTGCAAAGAAACCTAAACTTAAGAATTATATATTAATTTACAAATTGAATACATCGAATTTGATTTTTGACTTTGCAAGAAAATTATCTAAATTAACGGGCAGAAAAATTGTGGCGTTGAATTTTGATGTAGTAGATCAAATGAAAACTCCGGATATAAAAGGAGTGTATTCGGCATCAGTAGAAGAGTTTTTGGGATATATAAAATATGCTGACTATGTTGTGACTAATTCATTCCATGGAACAGCCTTCTCTGTTATTTTTCATAAAGATTTTTATGTGGAAGCATTACAAAAAGATTTTAAGCCTAATGATAGAGTCGAATCTTTGTTATGTTTAACAGGGTTAGATGGATGTAAGGTGAAAACATTAGAGGATTGTAGATTAAATGTTAGTAGAGATTTTAATTTTGCCGATGATCAGATCAGAAAACAATATATAAAAACAAATCAGTATTTTGAGAGGGTTTTGAATGAAGATGGAAGGTCATTCTAATTTAACTGGTACTAAAACATTAGAAATAATAATTGCTTTACTTATTAATCTGGTTATTTTTTCTACCAATAACAAGTTGATGATGTACACAAAACACCTATCGCTCTTCATAATCGTTTTGTGTTTTGTGTTGTTCGTTTCAAAAAAAGATTATACAGTAAAAATGAATAAGTTTATAGGTCTATATGTTGCATTTGTTTCAATTCTACTTGTCGGTTGCATTTGGTTTTCTAGCTCTGATGGATCTATAGATTATAGTATATACTTTATTTCGGGCATAAGTATTGTCCTTTTTAGGTTTTCAGAAATATTTTATCGCTATTTATTGAAAATCTTCAGGGCTTTATTTTGGATATTTATTTTTTCTATGTTTTTAGAAGCGGCATCGCCGGATATTTTTCATAGATTGTTTAGATTTGCGTCATTCGGAGATGAAACTATGCGTGCGCTTACATCAGGCGGAGCAATCGCAGGTCTCGCTTTTGAAAAGGCATATGCGGCATTTATCTGTAATTTAGGACTAGGGATGATTTTTGCAGAATATATCTGTCATAAATCACATAAATATATTATTCAGAGTCTTATTGTAATGGTAGCGCTAATGATGACGGGAAAAAGGACGCTTTTTATTATACCAATAGCAGTTTTGCTAATTTATGTTATACTTTTTTCCAAAAACAATAAATTTATAAAATTGGCAGGTGTTGGTTTAGGAATTACTATATTTATTATAGGTGCATATGTACTGGTTCCTGGTGCGTCTTTAATCATCAATCGCATTGTGAATAGTGAAGGAGACGTACTTTCGGGTAGAGAAGTGTTTTGGAATTATGCAATGGAAATGTTTCGGCAAAACCCATTGTTTGGAAAAGGATTTTTATCGTTTAATGATTATGCCTTTTATCGAGGATTTCGATATTATGGAGAACGTTGGAATTATCAGGCACACAATGTATACATTCAGCTTTTGGCAGAAACTGGAATCGTTGGTTTTCTATTAATGACATTACTTATTATCTTGATGCTGTTTAAGACAATATCTGCAGTTAAAGAAAAGCCTGTTTTTTGGAATATACTTTTGATTTATTGGATTATTTTGTTTGGAGTTTATAGTTTTACTGGAAATACATTATATTATCCATGCCAGCTAATTGTTTTGATTATTATTATCCTGTTGGTTTCAAATATAAAAGTAGCGGATTCTTCTTATATGGTCAGTAAAAGAACTATTAAATGGAAGTTTTAGATTTGAGTGGAGGTGTTAAAGTGGAACCGTTAGTGAGTATTATTACTCCGTCATATAATTCTGAAAAATATTTAGATGCATTTTTTATCTCAATTTTGGAACAGGATTATGAAAATTATGAAGTGATTTTTATTAATGATGGCTCAACTGATAGAACTGAAAATATTGTCTATAAGTATAAGGAGAAATTTGAAGAAAGAAACATTCGTTTTGTGTATTTAAAGCAGGAGAATGGTGGACAAGCAAAGGCTATGAATTTGGGCTTTCCATATATTCAAGGAAAATACTTTATTTGGCCAGATTCAGATGACGAATTGTATCGAAACAATATTAGCGAAAAGGTGAAATACATGGAACAACATCCAGATATTCCATTGGCAATGTCTTGGGCTGATTATGTAGATGAGAGTGGAAATGTTATAAAGCGTTTACAAAGAATTAAACCTGAAAAAGATAATTTTTTTGAAGATTTATTATTCAGTAAAAATATTGTATTTTGTCCGGGTATCTATATTATGAGAACAGATATATTTTTTAAGTATGTGCCAAGTAGACATATAAATGAGAGCCGAATTGGGCAGAATTATCAGATTTTATTGCCAGTAGCATATCACGAAAAAAAAATTGGATACATTGATAAAACGTTATATAAGTATATTCTACATAAAAACAGTCATTCTAATAAAGATAATAATAATTATGAAAAAACAATCCGAAGATTTCAAGAACATGAAAATACATTATATGATCTTGTAAAGAATATATGTGATGTCAATGATCAGAATATATACACTCGAAAAGTATTTGTACACTTTAATCGTTTTTATCTCCGATTGGCAAATGAATACGGAATGAAAAGTGAAGTAAAGGTTTATTATAACAAATTAAAAGTAGTTGGGGAAAACGGAATTAAACAAAAAATATACTATATTATGGGAATGTTAGGAATAAAGGCAAGGTAAAATATGGGACGCTCAAAAAAATTTATGTTGAATTCGGTTACGACAGCATTATTACAGGTTGTAACAATGATTGCAGGGTTTATAACTCCTAGATTTATGTTGACAGCATATGGATCTGAAATTAATGGCTTGATATCATCTATTCTACAGTTTATTAGTTACTTCAATCTAGTAGAGGCTGGTTTGTCAAGTGCAGCTGTTTATTCTTTGTACAAACCTATCGCAGAGAAAGACTACAATAGGATTAACCGGATAGTAGTTGCTGCGAAGCACTTTTATGTGAAATCAGGATTCATTTTTGTAGGTTTGGTTGTAATCTTGGCTATATGTTATCCTTTTATTACAGATTCAACTGTTTTAGATCAAACTAGTATTTTCGTTTTAGTTCTTGTGTTGGGAGTTAATGGCTCGTTAGAATTTTTTACTTTGGCAAAATACAGAGCATTGCTTACTGCTGATCAAAGGACATATGTAATTTCATTGGCTTCGATTGTGTATACAGTTTTAAATACTATCATTGTCGTGGCCTTATCAATAATGCATATTAATATTGTCTTGTTGAGAATTATTGCATTGTTATCAATACTTGTGAGAACATTAATATTGTATGTGTATGTTAAAACTAATTACCACTTTATATGTTATGACGTGGAACCTGATTATGGTGCGATGGATAAGAGATGGAGTGCGTTATATTTACAGATAGTTCAAACTGTACAAAATGCATCTCCAGCAGTTATGACAACCATTTTTTCATCTCTTAAAATGGTAAGTGTTTATTCAGTTTATAATATGGTGATGTCTGGGATTAATGGAGTAATGTCTGTATTTTCTACGGGTGTCTCAGCTGGTTTTGGGGAATTAATTGTTAAGAAAGATAAGACAGCATTTCAAAAGGCATATAGTGATTTCGAATATCTTTATTATTTTATGGTTAGCGTTATATATTCTATTACATTAGTTACAATCCTACCGTTTGTAGGGGTCTATACAAGTGGAGTTGATGATATTCAATATACAAATCTTACACTTGCTATTTTATTTGTAGCTAATGGAATCTTATACAATCTAAAAACACCTCAAGGAATGTTAGTGATAGCGGCGGGGTTATATAAGGAAACAAGAGTTCAAAGTACGGTTCAAGCAGCTATTTTATTGATAGGAGGTATTTGCTTTGGAATAAAATGGGGATTAGCTGGAATCATGTTAGCTTCCTGCTTATCTAATTTATATCGTTGTATTGATTTGTACTTTTTTATACCCAAAATGGTAACACATATGACTAGAAAAAGTACTTTGTTAAATATTTGTACTGCAATTTTAATGATTATAGTAATATATGTTACGGCACCAAGGCTAATAAAGTTTACGCCAACAAGTCTTATTACATGGTTTGTTTACGCAATCTGTGTTGGAATTTATAGTTTAGTTTTTATTTGTATTTTTCATATTATATTTGCAAGAGACAATTTTAGAACGATACTTATAAGATTGAGAAATATGAAAGGAAAATAAGATGGAAAAGTTATATATAAATAAAGAGGACTGTTGTGGATGTTCAGCATGTTTGAGTATTTGTCCTAAACATGCAATTTATATGAAACATGATGAAAAGGGATATTTGTATCCTGAAATTAGAAAAGATTCATGCGTTAATTGCGGATTATGCGAAAAGGTTTGTCCATTAAAAGATAAAGAAAAGAATAAAAAGTTTGAAAAAATAGCTTATGGAGTAAAAAATAAAGATGAGCATGAACGAGCAAAAAGTAGTTCAGGTGGAGTATTTGTAGAAGTTGCAAAATATATTTTGAACAATGATGGCGTTGTGTATGGCGTGGAGATGAACAATGATTTTCAAGTAAAACATGGAAGAGCGACAACGATTGAAGATGCTCGGAAATTTCAAGGCTCTAAATATGTACAAAGTGATAAACATTCGATTTTTTGTATGGTACAGAAAGATCTGAAGGAAGGAAAAGAGGTGTTGTTTACAGGTACGCCATGTGAGGTAGCTGGTTTGAAGAAATATTTGAGAAAAGAATATGATAATTTATATACGTTGGATTTAATTTGTCATGGTGTACCAAGTAGTGAATTATTAAACGCATTTTTAAAGGGAAAAGAAAAGCTGTATTCCTCTCAAATAACAGAACTAAAATTTCGAGAGAAAGAGTATGGTTGGAGAAATCAAGAATTATATATTAAATTTGAAAATGGACGAATATACCATGCTCCTATATGGGTAGATAATTTTTATCGTTTATTTACCAATAATTATATATTAAGAGATTCTTGTTATTCATGTAAATTCTCAAGCATGGAACGACAGGGAGACATAACAATTGGAGACTTTTGGAATATCAAAAATGCAAATGAGACATTTGAAGATAAATTGGGTGTATCATCTGTTATCATAAATTCCGAAAAGGGAAAGAAAATATTTGAAACAGTAAAAAATGAATTTGATATAATCGAATGTTCGTTAAATGATATTAATCAGAAAAATTTAAATAGTCCCTCACCTAAACCAGTTCACTATGAAGAATTTCAAAGGCTGATTGCTGAAAAAGGATTCGAGTATTGTTTAAAAAAATACGGATCAATGAAGATGCTTGAAAAAATTAGAAGAGCTTTGTCCCCTGTAAAACAAAGGCTAAAAATCATGATAAGGCATTAAAACTTAACTTCTGAGAAAAAGTGAAAAATATAATTTTAGTTGCTTGTTTTAAGATATGGTTTTCTATATTGATATATTGCAGATATGTGGCGTTCTGAATCTGAACAGTGGAAATATGGGAATCATAATTATTTTGCAATAGTTTTAATAATGAAGAATAGTTATATAATATTCACGCTAAAATAATTTCAAAGAATATGAGAAGATTGTAATAAAGAAGTACACTGAGAGAATAACTGGCAGATGGAACCTGGTAGGACTTAAGCATTAAGGATTAAAGTGGCATGGGGAAAAGAATGTATTTAGCAACGATAATAAATGAGGAGGAAAGGCAATGAAAACAACATTACTTATCATGGCTGCTGGTATCGGTAGCCGCTTCGGAATGGGAATTAAGGCTGACTTGTTCAGTGATCTGTAAACGACGATGAAAGAAACGCTTGATTTACTCGGAAAGATCCTCACAAACATCTTGACTGCTCTGTATGAGCCATTCGGATTTTCACTCCTGCTTTCCTTCCTCGCCATGTTTTTCTATCTTTATGCTTATGAGCCAATACATGCAGGCAAAGGCTGGAAGAATGCCATAGTGACCTGGTATCAGAAGTTCAAAGAGAGCGTGTTCTTCCGGAGGTTGTTTTTCTTAGCTTTTGTGACCTCACTTATTCTGTTCCGAACCCTGTTAAACCGTCAGCTGTGGATGAATCCTTTATCCGATGTTATGGGCGGTTGGGGCATCTGGGAGATTGTGAATGGTGAACAGCAACTGACCACTGAGTGCATCGAGAACGTAATCATGATGATGCCTTTTTCAGCGGTAGTGATGTGGACATTCGAAGAAAAGATGGAGAAAGGCTGGAAGAAGATACTGTGCAATAGCGGAAAGATAGCATTTATCTTTTCAATAAGCATAGAGATGCTACAATTATTGCTTCGCTTGGGTACATTCCAGCTATCAGACATCTTCTATAACACAGTCGGCGGAGTGCTAGGCGGATTGATGTACTGTGCGGTGATGAAGGTAAGAAAGCGTCTGTAAAACTGGATGAAATTGTGATATACTGGGAGCGGAGGCTCCCTGCGCTGCTCGAAACTTTGCACACCTCTTCGTGGTGAGCAGCAGGCAACGGTCTTATGACCGGCTGAGATGTGAAGGAAAACGATAATTTGAAAGTGGTGGTGAACCGTGGAGTACAAAGGTCAAGTAGAAGACAATTCCTATACAGTGAAAATTAAAGATATGTCTTCTCAAAAGGAACAAGCTGAAACAGCGGAAGACATTGCCTACTCAGCTTTCTTATCAGAATACGATCATTGTGTACAAAGATCAGAAAAACTAGATAATAAGGTTTACATATTGCTGACGGTGTGTGCATTTCTATTTGTACTTTTGACAAGCATAATAAGTGAAGCAGGTAAATTTGAATTTCCAGAAGGCGGACTTGCACTTGGACTTATTATTACATATGCTGTTTTATTGGTTGCCGATGTAGGAATTTATGTTTTGATGCTTATTAAATTAGTTGGTTTACTTAAAAGTGTTTCGTTTGCTAGATTTAATACAAGTGAAATACTAACAGGTAATTTGATATCAGAAACACCAGCAACGATTTCACGTTATATTGGTACCAAGTATGTGAGATGCATAAATCACAATAATTCTATAATAGAAGAACGGTATAAAAAATTTAATTTTTGCGTTAAGCTAATGGTTGCTGATGTTGTCTTGTCTATTATTCTAGCATTTATTTGTACGTTTATTTCATTAAGTGGAGGTATAAAATTATGAGTGATAATAAAGGATTGAACGATCAGGATTTACTTCAGTTGTGTAGAAGTGGTGAGGCGATTACCAGTCAAGACATAGGCGGTATGATGTCTCAGTCGAGTAATGCAGACACGAATGATTTGACTTATTTAAGCGAAAGCGGTATGCAGGGGCTTACCCTTATGAATTTCAGTCAAAACGGAAATAAAGATGATGATTCAGAAAAATAAATAAGAGGAATACATATGAGTGAAGCAATCGGAACCAGAGAATTTGCAGAGAAATTTGGCGTTACTCCGGCCACGGTATCAAAGTGGTGCCGTGAAGGAAAAATCCCGGATTGCAATCAAGACCGAAATCTTTCCTATGAAGAGCAGACATATCAGCTGAGTGAGGGGGACTGTGTGTTCATTGACTGCCGAAAGGCCTACAGCCATTCTACATCTGACAATCTCTGGTCGCTTCAATGGTGCCACTTCTATGCACCATCCCTTCCGGCTGTATATGAAAAGTACAAAGAGCGAGGCGGCCGACCGGCGTTTCATCCAGATGATCTAACACCCTTTATAAAATACCGGGGTCAGAAATACTCCGGGGTCAGACCCCATAAAGAAATGAAGCAAAGAGTAAAACAACTTGCAATAACTGAGAGATTAGTGAAAGTGAAAAAGATTGTTGCAGTAGTTATTATAATGTTTATTTTTTCGATAATAATTTT
>OLRJ01003456.1_pt1 | contig 10429 bp, 9 predicted proteins | sample 1672741 | NCBI WGS metagenome assembly OLRJ01 (sample SAMEA3136719, study PRJEB25190) | human gut metagenome | biome: human gut; feature: human-associated habitat; material: faeces | place: Austria | collected 2013
TGGCACGAATCGTGTCTCTGCTTTCCACAATACAGTTTTCAATATGTGTATTGTCGCCAATATAAACATCATTTAAAATGATAGAATTCTTGATCACACAGTTCTTGCCGACAAACACCTGCTTAAACAGAACGGAATTTTCCACCGATCCATTGATAATACAGCCGCTTGCTACCAGACTGTTCTTGACATCTGCGCCCGCATTAAATTTTGCCGGTGCCAGATCATCCACTTTAGAATAAATATGTGGACTATCCTTGAAAAATACTTTGCGCACATCCGGCTGCAGGAAATCCATATTTGTCTGATAGTAGGCATCTACAGTGGAAATATTGCTCCAGTAGCTGTCAAGCTTATAGCCATAGATCCGTTTCAGATTTTTGTAACGGATCAGCACATCATTAACAAGGTCATATCTGTCTTCTTCTGCACATTTTTCCAGCATCTCGATCAGCTGTCTTCTGCGCAGGATATAGATACCTGTAGAGATCGTATGAGAGGTGGATACCATCGGTTTCTCCTCAAACTCAACGATCCGATAATCCTCATTCATTTTAACTACGCCAAAACGGCTCACATCTGTGCTGGCATCCACATCTTTACATACAATGGTAATGTCTGCTTTTTTCTCGATATGATAATCCAGAACTTTATTAAAATCCAGTTTATATACACAATCGCCGCCTGCGATGATGACATACGGCTCATGACTGCGTTTCAGGAACTCAATATTCTGCCAGATCGCATCTGCCGTTCCGCGATACCAGAAACCGTTATCTGCAGTCAATGTCGGCGTGAATACATACAAACCACCATGTTTTCTTCCGAAATCCCACCATTTTGAGGAACTCAGATGTTCATTCAGGGAACGCGCATTATACTGTGTCAGTACCGCCACTCGCTGAATATGGGAATTGCTCATATTGCTCAGGGCAAAATCAATACACCGGTAACTTCCTCCCACCGGCATGGCTGCGGTCGCCCGTTTGGTTGACAATTCCTGCATTTTGTTATTATTACCGCCTGCCAAAATAATTCCTAATGCCTTCATCACTTTCCACCTGCCTTAACAATATATTCTCCGCTGTCCAGTATTCCATCCGGATAATCCGCAGGCTCTGTCTCTCCGGCAATCGCCGTATTCTTTCCGATCTTCACACCGGAAGGGATGACAGAATTTTCTCCAATGGTAGCAAGGCCAAAGGAATATACAGCTTCTTTCAGTTTATTCGGCTTCTCTTCTCCCACACCGATCTCACAGTCAGAGCCGATCACACAACCGTCTGCAATGATTGCTTTATCGATGACTGTATTTTCTCCGATCTCAACATCACTCATGATGATGGAATCCCGGATCACACTTCCTTTTCCAACCGTAACATTAGCACTGAGCACGGAACCGTATACTTCTCCGTGAATCTCCGTCCCTTCGGCAATGATGCATTTTTCCACCTTTGCTTCCGGCGCAATATAAGAAGGCGCAATCACATCACTCTTCGTATAAATCTTCCAGTACTCCTCATACAGGTTGAACTCCGGAATCAGATCGATCAGTTCCATATTCGCTTCCCAGTAAGAGCCAAGCGTTCCTACATCTTTCCAGTAACCGGTATATTCATAAGCAAAGATCCGTTCGCCATTTTCATGACAGTAAGGAATGATATGTTTACCAAAATCGCAATCTTCCACATCAGATTTTGTGATCAGAGCTTCTTTCAGCGCTTTCCATGTAAATATGTAAATACCCATAGATGCAAGATTGCTGCTTGGATGCTCCGGCTTCTCCTCAAACTCCGTGATCTGATGGTTTTCATCTGTTACGACAATACCGAAACGGCTTGCCTCCTCCATAGGAACCGGCATAACGGCAATCGTTACATCCGCATTGTTTTCCTTATGGAAATCCAGCATAACCTCATAGTCCATTTTATAAATATGATCGCCGGACAAGATCAGTACATATTCCGGATTGTAGCTGTCGATATATTTCATATTCTGATAGATCGCATTCGCCGTTCCGGAGTACCACTCACTGCTTCCGCTCTTCTCATAAGGCTGCAGAATCGTAACTCCACCATTGTTTCTGTCAAGATCCCACGGAATCCCGATTCCAATATGCGTGTTCAGACGCAATGGCTGATACTGTGTTAACACACCCACAGTATCTATACCGGAATTAATACAGTTACTCAACGGAAAATCGATAATCCGATATTTGCCGCCAAAGGCAACTGCAGGCTTGGCTACATCAGACGTCAGAACACCTAATCTGCTCCCCTGACCACCAGCCAAAAGCATTGCTATCATTTCCTTTTGGATCATAGTGCTCACCTCTTATACCATTTCTACTAATTTAAAAAGCGACCCTCCGACCGTGGATACACCACGCACCGATCCGCCGCCTGCTATATGAAAAACATTCATACCCTTATCCCTGGTTACCGAACCACAACAGAATATCTGCCATCTGTACGTATTAACCGGCAAATCACATGTGAGATCGGCTTGTTTGCATTTATTATAACACACTTTTGAAGAATGGTATATATTTTTACCAATTATTTTAAAGTATTTAATCTTTTTTTGACAAATCATACAAATTTTGTCAGGATTCGACTTTTCGCAATCCTGTATTTTCAGTATTCAAACAGCTTTCCCCGTGCTATAATGAAAAAAACGTATTTTTCACGTTTTTACTAATAATAAGGTAAGGCAGGTAGATAACATGTATAAAATAAATTTTCAGGAGCCATGCCACATTCACTTTATCGGCATCGGCGGCATCAGCATGAGCGGTCTTGCTGAAATCCTTTTAAAGGAAGGATTTACAATCTCCGGATCTGATTCTAAAAAATCCGAGCTGACCCGGAAGCTGGAAGCAGACGGCGCAATCATCCAGATTGGACAGCGGGCTTCAAACATCTCAGGATCAATCGATGTAGTCGTATACACAGCAGCTATCCACCCGGACAACCCGGAACTTGCAAGAGCAACAGAATTACAGATCCCGACCATGACCAGAGCAGAACTCCTCGGTCAGATCATGGACAACTACTCCCGTTCCATCGCAGTCAGCGGTACTCACGGAAAGACTACGACCACATCTATGATCTCCCATATCCTTCTGGCGGCAGACACAGATCCTACCATTTCAATCGGAGGCATTCTGGATGCCATCGGTGGAAATATCCGCGTGGGCGGCTCCGATGTATTCCTGACAGAAGCCTGTGAATATACAAACAGCTTCTTAAACTTCTATCCGAAATACAGCATCATATTAAATATAGAAGAAGACCATCTGGATTTCTTTAAAGATCTGGATGACATCCGTCATTCTTTCCACAAATTTGCAGGCAACACCGCAGATAACGGCGTATTGATCCTAAACGGCACAATCAAAAATCCGGACGAGATCACAAAAGGTCTGACATGTAAAGTAGTAACCTATGGCCTGAGCGGAAATGAAACTTACTACGCATCCGACATCACCTATAACGAAAAAGGCTGCGCCTCTTTCCAGGCAAACGGAGCCGGACATACTTTTCATGTCATGCTCAACGTACCCGGAAGCCACAATGTCCAGAATGCCATGGCAGCTATCGCATTCGCGCTGGAGGCAGGATTTGACGACTCCATTATCATCCGGGGGCTTCAGAGCTTCGGCGGAACAAAAAGACGTTTTGAGATCAAGGGACATCTTGGAGACATCACTGTCGTAGATGACTATGCGCACCATCCGACAGAAATTGCTGCCACACTGACTGCGGCGCATAATTATCCACACAACCGGATCGTATGCGTATTCCAGCCGCACACTTACACAAGAACCAAGGCATTCTGGAATGATTTTGTACAGGCATTATCCAAAGCAGATGTTGTGATCCTGGCAGATGTCTATGCAGCGAGAGAAACCGACACTCTCGGCATCTCCTCCGAAAATCTGGCTGCCGATATTGCAAAAACAGGTACAGAAAGCTATTATTTCCCATCTTTTGATGAGATTGAAAATTTTTTGTTAAAAATTTGTATAAACAACGACCTGTTGATAACTATGGGAGCCGGGGATGTGTATAAAATAGGCGAAAATCTCCTCGGAAAGTAATCAAATCAACAACTTATCCACATTATCCACAATCAGACCGTGCATAACTTTGCACATCCGGTTGTGGATAATTTTTATTTTAACAATCTTTTGTCCACTTATGCAAAAATGCCCTGTTTATGGGATTCTCCCCCTTTTTCCGACAGATATCCCCTCCCTTCGACTTGGATTTTTCCACATTATCCACATTATCCACATCCACCGCAATCCCTTGAAAACACTGGCTTTGCGGTATTTTTTCCTCTTCTCATTTAAAAAGAACTGTGCTATACTGTGCCCAAGATAAGCAAAGTAACGAGAACGTTTTAAGAAGTTTTGAAGAGAGAGATGAACATGGCAAACATAACACTGATCAACAGCCTTCCGGGGCTGGCAACTTATATCCCGAATGAATTTATCGACAATTACATGACAGAGGCCAACGGAGAGTATGTAAAGATCTACCTCTACCTCCTTCGCTGTATGGGAAAGCCGGACTGTGATTTTTCTCTGTCGAAGGTCGCCGACCATTTCGACTACACGGAAAAAGATGTCAGTCGTGCGCTGAAATACTGGGAAAAGGTACAGCTGCTCCGTCTGGAGTATGACAACGAAGACAACCTTTCCGGAATCTGTGTTTTGCCAGGTCAGCCGGTTACGCCGGCCCGCAGCACCACAGACAGTGTCGAGAGCATGCCTGTCGATGCGCCAGAAGCAGAAAAAGAAGTACAGGCTCCTACCGCTGATGACATAAAGCTTTTCAAAGAGCGTGAAGATATCCAGGAACTGATCTTTCTGACCGAGACTTATCTTGGCAGAACCATCAACCAGAGCGACCTGAACTTCATCTTCTGCTGGTATGATCAGCTGCATTTCTCCTCAGACCTCATCGAGTTCCTGATCGAGAACTGCATCGCCAAAGGGCATCCAAGCCTGCACTACATGCAGAAAGTGGCAGAAGACTGGTACTCAAAAAACATACATACGCCGGAAGAAGCCAAACAGCTGGTAAGCCAGAACAGTGAGACTTATTATGCAGTCATGAAAGCGTTCGGCATCCGTGGAAGAAATCTTGTCCCATCTGAAATGGAGCTTTTGAAAAAATGGAGCAATACTTACGGATTCTCCAAAGAGATCATTACCGAAGCATGTTCACGCACTATTCAGAACATCCATGAACCGAGCTTTGAATACACAGACTCCATCCTGAAAAACTGGCATGCAGCATCGATCCACACACTTGCAGATGTTCAGAAAGCAGATGCAGATTTCCAGAAATCCAAAAGTGCGAAACAACGCATTAAGCTTTCCAGCGGTCCGGTTACCACAACGAAGTTCAGCAACTTCCAGCAGAGAGACTATGATTATGACCAGCTTTCCAAAAAGCTGCTGGAAAAGTCTCTGTACTAAGAAAGGAGACCCAACATGCCGTTGACCAATGCCCAGTATGACGAGATCATGCGCGGCTACAGCAAACGCCAGTGGCAGGCAGAGCAGACTGCCCGTGCACGAAAAGAACAGCTCTATAAGAAAGTTCCACGCCTGCACGAAATCGATGCCGATATCGCATCCACCAGTGTACAGCGGGCGAAAAATTACATATTGGGAGACAGACAGGCATTGACCGGACTGGAACAGGATATCCAGAGACTGACCCGCGAAAAGCAGGACATCCTTACCAGACTTGGTTTACCGGGCAACTATCTTACGCCCCTCTATACCTGTCCGGACTGCAAAGACACCGGATATATCGAAGGTAAAAAATGTCATTGTCTGCAACAGGCAGAGGTAGATTACCTGTATCGCCAGTCCAATCTCCGAGAGATTCTGGAACGGGAAAACTTTTCCACATTCCAGTCTTCCTACTATTCTCCGAAGGTTGTAGATCCTGTCAGCGGACTCAGTTCCAGACAGCTCATAGAAAACGCCATCCATCGATGTCAGCAGTTCCTGCAGAATTTCAATTCTGACCGGGAACCGGGAAATCTCCTTTTCTGCGGAGACCCGGGAATTGGGAAAACATTCCTGACCAACTGTATCGCAAAGGAATTACTGGACAGCGGACATTCTGTTATTTATTTTTCCGCATTCCAGATGTTCAACATTCTGGCAAAACATGCATTTGAGAGAGGCCAGAACGAAGCGGATTATCAGAATATTTTTCAGTGTGACCTGCTGATCATTGATGACCTCGGCACAGAGGCTCCCAATTCCTTTACCGTGTCACAGTTTTTCCAGTGTCTGAACGAACGACTGCTTCACAACAGACCTGTCATTATATCTACCAATCTTGATATGAAGCGCATTTCCGAGACATACTCAGAACGTATCTTCTCCCGGATCACAGAGAACTTTACGATCCTGCGGCTTTACGGCGAAGATATCCGTATCCAGAAAAAACTTGAAGGAATCTGATGCGGTGTTTGAAAGCACAGGATATATGTCGTTGTCTGATATCGCAACATACAACGTCACATGCAAATTTTAAAACTGTACACCTATTTTAAAACGCTACTTATAAATATTTTGATATAAACTTATCAGAATTATTTATATAAAATGTAACAACAAGATTTAACTCTTGTAAAGAAAACAGTGTAATGCTATAATGCATACGTCAAAAACCTAAGAAAATCAATCATGGAGGAACCTTCGAATGTCAAATGATTTTAGAAATCTGAACACCATCCCGGCTGGAGCTCTTGGTCTGCTTCCACTGGAAAGCTGCAAAGGAATCGGCGAAGAAGTAGACAAATATCTTGTCAGCTGGAGACGTGAGCGCAAACATGAGCACGAAGGAGATATCACATTCTCCGGTTATGCCCGTGATTCTTATGTAATCAAAGCAAGCTGCCCTCGTTTTGGTTCAGGAGAAGCCAAAGGTACATTAAAGGAATCAGTACGTGGCTACGATCTGTTTATTTTAGTAGATATCACAAATTACAACCTTACTTACAAACTGTGCGGTATGGAGAATCACATGTCTCCGGATGATCATTACCAGGATCTGAAACGTATGATCGCCGCTGTATCCGGAAAAGCAAGAAGAATCACTGTTATCATGCCTTTCCTTTATGAGAGCCGTCAGCACAGACGTACCGCAAGAGAGTCTTTGGACTGCGCAATGGCACTTCAGGAGCTTACAGCACTTGGCGTAGATAATATCATCACTTTCGATGCTCATGACCCGCGTGTACAGAATGCGATCCCGATGAACGGATTTGAGACTGTAAAAGCTTCCTATCAGTTCATTAAGAGCATTCTTCATACTGTAGATGATCTGAAACTGGACAACGACCATATGATGATCATCAGCCCGGATGAAGGTGGTACAGACCGTGCCGTATATCTGGCAAACGTACTTGGCATCGACATGGGTATGTTCTATAAACGCCGTGACTACAGTAAAATCGTAGACGGACGTAACCCAATCGTCGCACATGAGTTCCTTGGAACCTCCGTTGAAGGCAAAGATGTCCTTATCGTAGACGATATGATTTCTTCCGGTGACAGCATGATCGATGTTGCTACTGAGTTAAAGAAACGTAAAGCAAACAGAATCTTTGTTGTCGCTACATTTGGTCTGTTCACAAACGGAATGAAAAAATTCGACAAAGCTGTTGAAGACGGCATTATCTACAAAGTAGTGACCACCAACCTGACTTATCAGACACCGGAACTGCTTTCCAGACCGTACTATATCAACTGCGACATGAGCAAATACATCGCATATATCATTGACACACTGAATCATGATACCTCTATCAGTGACCTGCTTGATCCATACGACAGAATCAAGAGCCTGGTTGCCAGATATGAAGCAAACAATGGTCATCTGGAAGACTAATCAGAAATTACAAAAAGAGCACGGGGCATTTCCTTATCGAAGCGCCTCATGCTCTTTTTTTATCTCTTCATGTAATTGTATAGAAGTCCAGCCTACATTGTCTGACGTGATTACCGCCTTCAATGCAATCCGCTCCACTTTGTTTCTTGCCATCTCTTTCAGGAAAGCCGGCAGCGATTGTCCATCAAAGCCCCGAAATATGAGCATTTCATCTTCAAACCCCTGTCCCTCATATACATCCCCGTTAGATGACACCTCTTTCATCCCGGCCAGATACCCTATCGGTTCCAGATACTGCTCTGGTCTGACTTCACGGATACGAATTCTGTTTTTCAGACAGAGCATTTTAATCTTCCGTCCTTTTTCAGAATTCAGATTATACATCAGTATACTTTTCGGTTCCATATTAAACACATTTTAAAAACTGTGACATCGCATCCAGAGCCTGATTCTCATCTGCTCCACTGGTTTCGATATCCATTTCCATACCTTCACGCGGGCACAGTGCCATAATTCCCATCATGCTCTTTGCATTGATCTTATGACCATCAAACAGTAGATTGATCTCGCTGGAAAAATGACATGCAACCTGAACAAGCTGACTTATCGGATTATCGTACTTTTTAGCAACATCGGCAACTACAACTTTCTGTTTCAACATTATCCTACCTCCTAAACTACCTTGCTTAAATATAACTCGAAACAGCCCAGTTTACAAGTTCATCTTTAAAAACTGTTATTTTCACTAAAGTAACCGTTGATTTTTACTTTTTTTTATCTTTTTTTTACACAAAAAATATGGAGAGTCTTTCGCAACTCCCCATATTCTGTCTTGCCCGTTATCTGTCTGTTTTTACAGTTTTTCTGTTTGTAATTTACTGTAAACGACTGCTGATACAGGCGATATATTTTTCACAACGCTTATTAGGGATTAGCAAACACCCTGTGCAAGCATTGCATCTACAACCTTCTCAAATCCGGCAATGTTAGCGCCTGCTACATAATCGCCTTCTTTTCCATAACGTTTTGCAGCATCGTCGATGTTATGATAAATATTTACCATGATGTTTTTCAGTTTTGCATCAACTTCTTCGAAAGTCCAGCTCAGTCTCTCGCTGTTCTGTGACATTTCAAGTGCAGATGTAGCAACACCGCCTGCATTAGCAGCTTTACCAGGAACGAACCATACGCCATTGTCCTGAAGGTATTTGGTAGCTTCCATAGTAGTAGGCATGTTAGCGCCCTCTGCTACTGCGATACAGCCATTTGCAACAAGCTGTTTTGCATCTTCAAGATGAAGCTCATTCTGTGTAGCGCAAGGAAGAGCGATATCACATTTTACAGACCATACGCCGCGGCCTTCATGATATTCTGCAGAAGCTTTTGCTTTTGCGTACTCTGTCAGACGTGCACGTTTTACTTCTTTGATCTCTTTCAGCAGAGCTACATCGATTCCTTCCGGATCATAGATCCATCCTGTAGAGTCAGAACAGGTAACTACTTTAGCGCCAAGCTGCTGAGCTTTCTGGATTGCGTAGATTGCAACATTACCAGCTCCGGAAACAACAACTGTTTTGCCTTCCATGCTCTGTCCGTGGCATTTGATCAGCTCTTCTACCATATATAATAAACCATAGCCAGTTGCCTCTGTACGAGCAAGAGATCCGCCATAAGATAATCCTTTACCTGTCAGAACGCCTTCATAAAGTCCTGTAATTCTCTTGTACTGTCCGTACATATAACCGATCTCACGAGCGCCTGTTCCGATATCACCTGCCGGAACATCGACATCAGCTCCGATATATTTGCAAAGTTCTGTCATAAAGCTCTGGCAGAAAGACATTACCTCACGATCTGATTTTCCTTTCGGATCAAAGTCAGAACCACCTTTACCACCACCAATAGGAAGTCCGGTCAGAGAGTTTTTAAAGATCTGCTCAAAGCCAAGGAATTTGATGATACCGATGTATACTGACGGATGAAGACGTAAACCTCCTTTGTACGGTCCAATGGAGTTATTGAACTGTACTCTGTAACCTGTGTTTACCTGAACCTGTCCGTTGTCATCTACCCACGGTACTCTGAAGATGATCTGTCTGTCCGGGATTGTGATTCTCTCAAGGATAGCATCTTTACGATATACTTCTTCATTTGCCTCTACAACCGGACGGATAGTCTCCAGAACCTCTTCTACAGCCTGAAGGAATTCCGGTTCAGATGCGTTTTTTTCTTTTACTTTTGCAAGTACTTCATCAACATAGCTCATGATTATATACTCCTTTAATATTAAATATTATAATTTGTCTGTTTCATTCAGCATCTATATTTTAGTTCCTCGACCCAAAATATGCAATGCATTTCGTCCAGTTTTTTGCCTCAGACTGCGATTTCGGAGTAATGCACATTTTACTTTCCTGTTTTTTGTCTATTTTTTCTATTTTTCGTCATCCTTAGTTTGAACGAACTAATTTTACCATTGAGCAGCATCTCTTCCTGGTTTC
>OLRJ01003465.1_pt1 | contig 10401 bp, 7 predicted proteins | sample 1672741 | NCBI WGS metagenome assembly OLRJ01 (sample SAMEA3136719, study PRJEB25190) | human gut metagenome | biome: human gut; feature: human-associated habitat; material: faeces | place: Austria | collected 2013
GACCCCAGTGCCGCTGCCCCGCGTGGGGGCGGGCCACGGGCAGGCCCTTGCCGAAAGCGGCCACGCACAGTTTGCCAGTGCCAGCGCGCTGCGCGCCCTCTGGGCAGAGCAGGGCGCAGATGCGCTGACTCCGTATGTGCCGGAAAAAGCACTGGAACTGTATAAAAAAGCGGAAATCGACGGAATGTATACGGATCATGCCGCTGCGGGCCGGTGTGAGCTGGCTCTGCTGCGGGCGGCCTGTGCACGACCGGAACCTTTTGCCGCAGTGCGGGGCGTTTCCGAGGGATTGGACCACCGGCTGGAAAACGCCGTGCGCAGCTGCACCGGCCTGCCCCAGCTGCTGGACGCGCTGACCACTGTGCGTTACCCCCGGGCCCGGATGCGCCGCCTTGCCATGGATGCGGCACTGGGCTATGCGGCGGAGACCGTGCCTGCCCTGCCGCCTTATCTGCATTTGCTGGGGGCAAGGCGGGAAGCACTTCCGCTGCTGAAGCATGCATCCCTGCCGCTGAGCCACTCGCTGGCAAAGCTGGAAAAAGAAAACGATGCCTGCGCCCGCATGGCGGCGGCACAGGCAGGAGCCAGCGATTTTGGCGCACTGTGCCGCCGGGTGCCCGGGCCGATGGGGGGAGTATATCGTCAAAAAATTATCTTTTTGACGAATTGACAAAAAATAATCGAAAAAATTTTATGCAGAAACACTTGTGCCCGGACGGTTTGTGGTGTATGATTAAAGCAATGCAATGTTGGATACAACAAATGAGAACGGAATCAGAAAACCGCACGCAATAAGGAGGAAACTTCATGGCACTTCACGTTCTGGACGAAGCCAACCGCTGTCTGGGCTGCAAAAAGCCGCTGTGCCAGCAGGGCTGCCCCATCCACACCAACATCCCGGAGGTCATTCGGCTGCTCAAGGCAAACCAGATGGACGAAGCTGGCAGAATGCTGTTTGAGAATAACCCGCTGACCACCGTTTGTGCGTTGGTGTGCAACCACGAGAACCAGTGCGAGGGCCACTGCGTGCGCAACCGGATGCCCAGCCACGACCCGGTGCACTTCTCCATTATTGAGGACTACATTTCCACGACCTACGCCAACAAAATGACCGCCGGCCCTGCCCCCAAAAACGGCATGAAGGCGGCAGTCGTTGGCTCTGGCCCGGCGGGCCTGACCATTGCGGTGCTGCTGGCACGCTGGGGCTACGATGTGACCATCTTCGATGCCCGCGATAAGATCGGCGGCGTCATGCGCTACGGCATCCCCAACTACCGCCTGCCGGACAGCGTGCTGGACGATTTCCAGTACCGCCATCTGGAGCTGAAGGGCATCAAGGTGCGGCCCAACACCACCATCGGCAAGACCATCACCATCGATGATCTGTTCCGCGACGGCTACAAGAGCGTGTTCATCGGTGCCGGTCTGTGGAAGGCCAACGCCATGCATATCAAGGGCGAGACGCTGGGCAATGTAGCCTTTGGCATCGACTATCTGGCAAACTCCAAGGCGTTCCGTCTGGGCGATGATATTGCCGTGATCGGCGTGGGCAACTCTGCCATGGACTGCGCCCGCACCGCCATCCGCAACGGTGCCCGCCACGTCACCTGCTATGCCCGCCGCGACGAGAGCTGCATCAGCGCCTCCGAGTACGAGGTGAGCTATGCAAAGCTGGAGGGCGTGGGCTTCCGCTTCTGCAAAGCACCGGTGGAGATCCGCGAGAACGGCCTGATCTGCCGCGATACCGTCAAGGGCGAAGATGGCAGGTTCACTCAGGTGGAGGGCAGTGAGACTTTCTACCCCCACACCGGCGTGATCGTGTCGGTCAGCCAGGGCTCGGAGAGCAACCTCGTCAAGACCACTACCGGCATCGAGACCAACCAGAAGGGTCTGCTCACCGTCAGCGAGGACGGCAGCACCACCCGCGAGGGCGTATTTGCCGGCGGCGATGCCGTGATGGGCGCACGCACCGTGGTGGAGGCGGTGGCTGTGGCCAAGAAGGTGGCCGAGAGCATGGATGCCTACATGAAGAGCCTGCCTGCAGAAGAAGTGGCTGACCCCTATGCCAATATCCCGGTGTTCCAGACCCCCACCTCGGACGTGCTGGCAAAGCAGGAGATCTGACGAAATAAAGACAAACTTGGAAGAAACTGTAAAGCTTTTGCGTCTTTGCCGATCTTTGCCGCTCCGTTTGTTGACGGGGCGGCTTTTGCCTTGTATACTATTCATATACTTGTTTATGATTTGTACAAACTGGATATAAAACGGCGAAAGGCGGTGGACGCTATCCTGAAAGCATCCCTCCCGAAACTGCGGGAAAAACTATTGGAAGCGCTACAGGCAGTGCTGCCCATTGCAGCCATCGTGCTGGTGCTCTGCTTTACCATTGCGCCGGTGTCGCCCAGCATCCTGCTGTGCTTTTTGCTGGGGGCCGCCATGATCGTGGTGGGCATCATGTTCTTCACACTGGGCGCGGAGATGAGCATGACCCCCATGGGCGAGCGCGTGGGTGCGGTGATCACCAAAAGCCGGAAGCTGCCGGTGATCTTGGGCATCGGCTTTCTGCTGGGCTTCCTCATCACCATTTCGGAGCCGGACCTGCAGGTGCTGGCAAATCAGGTGCCCTCCATCCCGAACCGCACCCTTATTTTATCGGTGGCGGCGGGCGTGGGCCTGTTTCTGGTGTTTGCCTTCCTGCGTATGCTCATTGGCATCTCGCTGCCAAAGCTGCTGGTGCTGTTCTACGGCATGATCTTTCTTCTGGCGGCGTTTGTGCCCAAGGAATTTCTTGCTGTGGCCTTTGATTCCGGCGGCGTGACCACCGGCCCCATGACGGTGCCCTTCATCATGGCACTGGGCGTGGGTGTTTCGTCCATCCGCGGCGACCGCCACGCGGCGGACGACAGCTTTGGTCTGGTGGCCATGTGCTCCATCGGCCCCATTCTGGCGGTGCTCATTCTAGGCATCGTGTTCCGCGCATCGGACAGCACCTATATCCCGCCGGTGCTGCCGGAGGTGAGCGACTCGGTGGAGCTGTGGCAGCTGTTCCATGTCAGCCTGCCTACGTATCTGGAAGAGATCGCTGTCTCGCTGCTGCCCATCATCGTGATGTTCGGCATTTTTCAATTTGTGGCTCTGCACATGGACCGCCGGTCGCTGGGCCGCATTGCGGTGGGTCTTACGTATACCTACGTGGGCCTTGTGCTGTTCCTCACCGGCGCAAATGTGGGCTTTATGCCCGCCGGTAATTATCTGGGTCAGGTGCTGGCCGGGCAGAGCTTCCGCTGGATTATCATTCCCATTGGAATGCTCATCGGTTACTTCATCGTCAAGGCCGAGCCGGCCGTCTATGTGCTGAACAAGCAGGTGGAAGAGGTGACCGACGGTGCCATTTCGGCCAAGGCCATGGGCATGGCCCTTTCGGCAGGTGTTTCCATCTCGGTGGGCCTTGCCATGGTGCGGGTGCTCACCGGCGTTTCCATTTTGTGGTTCCTCGTGCCGGGCTATGTGTTTGCCATCGGCATCTCCTTTGTGGTGCCAAAGCTGTTCACCGCCATTGCATTTGACGCGGGCGGCGTGGCATCCGGCCCCATGACGGCCACCTTCCTGCTGCCGCTGGCACAGGGTGCCTGCGTGGCCGTGGGCGGCAATATCGTCACCGACGCTTTCGGCGTGGTGGCCATGGTGGCCATGACCCCGCTCATTACGGTGCAGATGATGGGCCTTGTGGCACAGCTGCGCACCCGCAAGGCCCGGCGGCTGCAGCCTGCGGCCATGGGTGCGGCCTTTGCCGGACTGCTGGACGATGATATCATTGAACTGTAAGGAGGGCGCGGCATGAGTTCGTTGTTTTTGATGGTGACCATCACCGACCGCCGCTCCACCGATGCCTTTTTGCAGCTGTACCAGCAGCGCGGCGTGGATGTGAACCTGCGCACGGTGGGCAGCGGCACAGCGGTGCGGGAGACTCTGGCCACGCTGGGACTGGAAAAGACCGAGAAGGCCGTGCTGCTGGCGGTGGTGACAGAGGATACATGGAAGGCCGTCCGGACAGACCTGCGCCGCAAAATGCGCATCGACGTGCCGGGCACCGGCATTGCATTCACGGTGCCGCTGAGCAGCATCGGCGGCAGAAGGGCGCTGATGTTCCTCACCCAGCACCAGCCGCTGACATTGAAGGAGGAGAGCACCTTGAAGGATACCCGTTACGAACTGCTGCTGGTAATCGCCAATCAGGGCCACACCGGCACCATTATGGATGCCGCCCGCGCCGCAGGTGCCGGCGGTGGCACGGTGATCCACGCCAAGGGTACCGGCATGGAAGGCGCAGCCCAGTTCCTTGGCGTGGAGCTGGTGAATGAAAAAGAGCTGGTGCTCATCGTGGCCCGCACGCCGGAAAAGATCCGCATCATGAAAGCCATCATGGACGGTGCCGGGCCAAAGGCGGGCGCGATCGTGTTCTCGCTGCCGGTGACGGATACCGCCGGTCTGCGTCTGCTGGAGGACGAGGAACCGGTGCAGGAGACCGCTGCGCAGTAAACAACAAAATGTAATTTATTCCGGGATTATTCCGCATTTGTGGGCGAAACGCTTGATAAATGCGGATTTTTTCGTTATCATAGAAGAAAGAACTTCAAGAATGAGGGACAAAAGATGATAAAGCTTTCATATGAGCAGCAGATCGCATTCAATTCGCTGTCCATCATCGTGGGCAATGCACTGTATGCGCTCACGGTGGTGCTGTTTCTTGTGCCGTCAGGCCTGATCACCGGCGGTGCCACCGGCATCGCACTGGGCATCAACCGTGCATTGGGACTGCCGGTGTCCGGTGTGCTGTTCGTCATCAACATGACCATGCTTACGGTGGGCTGGGTGCTGCTGGGGCGGCGCTTTGCCATCACCACCATTGCCAGCACCGTGCTCAGCCCCCTGTTTCTGGCCCTGTGGGAGCGGGTGTTCACAGGCTTTGTGCTCACCGATGATCTGGTGCTCAACACCATTTTTGCAGGCCTCGGCGTAGGCATTTCGCTGGGCATCACCATCCGGGCAGGCGCATCCACCGGCGGCATGGACATCCCTCCGCTGGTGCTGAACAAATATTTCCACATCCCGGTGTCGGCCAGTATGCTGGTGTTCGATATGCTCATCCTCTGCCTGCAGGCGGCGTTCAGCCCGCTGCAGCAGTGTCTGTACGGCATCGTGATGGTGATCGTGTATACGGTGGTGCTGGACAAGGTGCTCATCTTCGGCACTACCCGCACCGAGGTAAAGATCATCAGCCAGCACGCCGATGATATCCGCGAGGCCATCTTCACCCAGCTGGACCGCGGTGTGACCGTGCTGCATGGCGAGGGAGGCTACAGCCACGAGCCGGAGCAGGTGCTGCTGAGCATCGTGAGCAACCGCCAGCTGCCGAAGCTGGAAAAGCTGGCCCATGCCATCGACCCCACCTGCTTTATGATCGTGAGCCATGTGACCGAGGTGAGCGGGCGCGGCTTCTCGCTGGATAAGAATTACCAGTAAACGCTGAAAATCCCAGCAGATACTTGAAAAACAGTACCGGTTTAGGGTATAGTATAGAAGAACGGTAGGTTATGCCGTGATTTTACCCAACAGGAAAGGAAAACCATCATGTTTGATATTTTCAATATGCTCAAGAAGGAAGAACACAAGGACGCAAAGCAGGTGACCCGCGAGACCATCATCGGCGATATCCTGGATATGGACCAGACCACCGCTCCCTACTTCATGGAGATCGGCATGCACTGTCTGGGCTGCCCTGCATCCCGCGGCGAGAGCATCGAGGAGGCCTGTGCTGTCCACGGCGTGGACTGCGATGAGCTGATCGAGAAGCTGAACGAGCATCTGGCCGCAAAGAAGGCATAAATTGCTGCCCACACTGGATGCGCGTCTGGCTGCCGCCGCAGAGCTTGTGCGGCCGGGAGAGCCGGTGGCGGACATCGGCTGCGACCACGGCAAGCTGACGGCGGTGCTGGCGGCTTCGGGAAAATACCCGAAGGTGATCGGTGCCGACCTGCGGCCCGGCCCGCTGGCAAAGGCAGAGCAGACGCTGGAACATGCAGGCTGTAAAGACCGCGCTGAGCTTCGGCTTGGCGACGGTCTTTCTGTGCTTACGGAGAACGAAGTAGGCAGCATCGTGCTGGCGGGCGTTTCCGCCCAGACCACTTGGGAAATTTTAGAGAAAGCCCCGTGGGTGTTCACCGTGGGAGGGCCGCGGATCATCATGATCCCGGCCACCCGCCACGACGCGCTGCGCCGCTGGTTGTGGGAGCATGGCTTCTCCTTTGCAGCCGACCGCCCGGTGCAGGCGGCGGGCCGCTGGTACGCGGTGATGGCGGCGGAGTACACCGGCAGGGTGTATGCGCCCACCTTTGCCGAGTGCCTGTTTGGCAGTACGGGAGAGTGGCCCGAGGGAAAAGGCTACGCCGACTGGCAGAAGGCAAAGCTGCCCCGGATGCGCCTTGGCGTGCCGGATGGCAGCGCACTTGCGCAGGAAATCGATAGTTTATTAGCTGGCTTGCCCTCTCAGGCCGCTTCGCGTCCAGCTCTCCCAAAGGGAGAGCCTTTGGCAAAATGATGAACGCTGCATGGAATGCCAAGGCCTCTCACCATGGGAGAGGTGGCATTGCGTAAGCAATGACGGAGAGGGCGAGGATGGTGAAGATATGATAACAGTTAATCAGGTATACGAAGCAATGCAGGCCATCGCGCCGCTGGAGCTGGCGGAACACTGGGATAATCCCGGCCTGCTGGTGGACTGCGGCGGGCAGATGCACCGGGTGCTGGCAGCACTGGACATCACCCCCGAGGTGGTGGCCGAAGCCGCCGCAAAGCAGTGTGAGATGATCGTGTCCCACCACCCGGTCATTTTTGATCCGCTCAAAAAGATCGGCCCGCAGGATGTGCCTTTCCAGCTGGTGCAGGCGGGCATTTCTGCCATCTGTATGCACACCAATCTGGATGCTGCCGAGGGCGGCGTGAACGAAGTGCTGGCAGGCATCTTTGACATAAAGAATATGAAAACCTTTGCCGAGGGCTGCGGCCGTGTGGGAGCCATTGAAGAAATCGCGGTTCCAGAGCTTGCCCGCAAGGCACAGCAGGAGCTTGCTGCGCGCTGCAACCAGCCGAAGAACGGCCCGGCGGTGCAGGTGAAGTTTGTGGATGCGGGTAAGCCGGTCAAGCGCTTGGCGGTCATCAGCGGTGCGGGCGGAAGCCTGTTTGCAGATGCCATTGCCATGGGCGCGGACTGCCTGCTGACCGGTGAAGCCAACCACCACCACGCCATCGATGCCAAGCGGCTGGGCCTTTCGCTCATTGCGGCGGGCCACTATGCCACCGAATTTCCGGTGACTGCCGCCGTGGCTGCAAAGCTGCGCGCCGCCCTGCCGGAGTTGGAAGTGCTGGTGAGCACTGAAAACCGGGATCCGTATACGTATTTGTAAGGAAAAGCCGCTGCTTTTTCTTGCGGCGATTTTCCGGCTGAGATGAAGATTGCCGCTGCAGCCTCTTCTGTGAAAGAGTAATTCGGCAAAGCCCGCAGGCTTGGCCGAATTACAAATACAAATAAAAATTCCGCTGATTATGGCCAAAGCGAATGCGGCGGCCATTTAAAATCGTTAAATGAGGTAAACACTATGGCATTGGATGCCGCGACACTGGCCCTTACGGCAGCAGAGCTCAAAGCAACGCTGACCGACGCCAAGATCGCAAAACTATTTGAACCCACCCGTGATGAGCTGGTGCTCACCCTGCGTACCCGCACGGATACCTATGCGCTGCTGCTTTCGGCCCGCAGCGGTTCCGCCCGCGTGTGCCTGACCGAAGAAAGCTTTGAAAACCCGGAAACGCCGCCCTCCTTCTGTATGCTGATGCGCAAGCATCTCACCGGCGGCAGGCTGCTGGACGTACACATGGAGCCGGGAGACCGCATCGTGTATTTTGATTTCCAGTGCACCAACGAGATGGGCGACCTTGTGCGCAACACCCTGTGTGCCGAATTGATGGGCCGCTACTCCAATCTGGTTCTGGTGCAGAACGGCAAGATCATTGACGCACTCAAGCGCGTGGATTTTGAGGACAGCGATGTGCGCCAGCTGCTGCCGGGCCTGCCCTACACCACGCCGCCCAAGCCTGCAAGACCGGACTTCCTGCTGGTGAGCAGTGCGTCCATCGTGGCAGCAGCCTGCCAGAGAGATCTGCCGGTGGCAGATGCCCTCAACAAGACCGTGGCCGGTGTTGGCCCGGTGGTCTGCCGCGAAGCTGCATGGCGTGCCTTTGACGGCGAACATCTGCCCGCCAATGAGCTGACCGAGGAACAGAAGCGCAAGCTTATGGCTGCCATCGACGAGCTGAAGGAAGAGCACGCAACCGGCGGTACGCCCTGCAGCGTCACCGACCCCAGCGGAAAGCCCATCGAGTATACCTTCTTCCGCCCGCAGCAGTACGGCGAAAAATATATTATAAAGGAATGGCCCTCCTTCAACGCCATGCTGGAGGGCTACTACGCTGAGAAGGACCGCGCGGAACGCCTGCGCACCAAAAGCAAGGAGCTGCACAAGGCGGTGCACAATATGTACGAGCGCGCCGTGCGCAAGCAGGCCGCCCGTCAGGAAGAGCTTGCTGCCAGCGGCAAGAGCGAAAAGCTGCGTCTGTACGGTGAGCTGCTCTCGGCAAACCTCTATCTGGCCCAGAAGGGCATGAAGAGCATCACCGTGCCCAACTGGTACGACGAGGGCAAGGAAGTGACCATCCCGCTGGACCTGCGGTTCACACCCAGCCAGAACGCCCAGAATTTCTTCAAGAACTATAAAAAGAAGCAGACCGCTGCCCGGATGCTTGTGGACCTGCTGGCAGAGGGTGAAAAGGAGATCGCCTATCTGGAAACGGTGCTCTACGAGGTGGAGTCCGCTTCCGGTGAAGCGGCCCTCAACGAGATCCGGGCAGAGCTGAAGAGTCAGGGCTACCTGAAATACTACAAGCAGCGGGATAAGCGCCAGAAGCCTGCAGACTTCCTGCGGTTCACTTCCACCGATGGATTTGAGATCCTGGTGGGCCGCAACAACGCCCAGAACGACAAGCTCACCCTGCACACCGCCCGGGGCAAAGACCTGTGGTTCCATGTGCAGAAGGCCCCCGGCAGCCACGTTGTGGTCATGAGCCGGGGCGAGGAGATCCCGGACACCACCAAGCAGGAGGCCGCGGAGCTGGCAGTCATCTACTCCAGCACCTACAAGGCAGGCACCGGTGCCAAGGTGGCGGTGGACACCACCGAGGTGAAGAACATCTGGAAAGCCAGCGGTGCCAAACCCGGCATGGTGCTGTACGAGGTGTACACCACGGTCTACGTCACGCCTCGGGATGGGCTGGCGGAACAGCTGAAGAAGAAATGATTTGAACTGCGCGCCGCGCTGCTCTGCGCATCTTCAGCGGAAGAATTATTTTAAATTTGCCAATCGGGAAAATCTGCGGATTTTCCCGATTGACTTTTTCACGGGTGGGGTCGTAAAGGCGAACGGCATTTGCAGCGCCTGCTTCCTGCGGGAGCGGCGGCGCTGCTTTTTATTATATATGTATAAAAGCGGCAGGACGGTCCATACTAAGCACTGCGCAGCGGGCACGGCAGAGTTTTCCACCGGCAGAAAAGCCTGCGGATTGTGCATCTTGCACAGAAAATGCGCTCTTTGACAAAACGGAGAAAATAAAAAAGAAAATTCGTTCTTTTTTCTAAAAAACACTTGCCAAATGCACGAAGGTGTGATAGAATAACTCTCGGCTGCAAAGGGCTTGTGCGATACAAGTCGTGCAGGCCAGCGATATGCGTAGATGCGGGAGGTTGTCATCCGGCGATAGCTGCGATGGGTTATTTCCGCGGAGTATGTCCGATCTTAGAACCGGGCGAAAGAATTACTGACAGCGATGGAATACGTTCCCTCGGCAGAGAAGTTACTCCTCTGCGAAACGGGCGGAACCAATGTTCGGATTTGATTTGCTAATATGTTTCCGGGAGAACTGCCATGCGGTTCACCGGTTTTTATAGTGCCAAATCGAGGAACACCCGGAACTGTGTAGAGCAATTTATCGGCTCGCCTAGGGCAAAATCAATTTTTTCAGGAGGCGTAAGCAATGGCAGTCAAAGAGAAAATCAGAATCCGTCTGCAGAGCTATGATGCTCAGCTGATCGATGCCGCAGCAGAGAAGATCGTGGAGACCGCAAAGCACACCGGTGCACGCGTGTCCGGCCCCATCCCCCTGCCCACCGATCGTGAGATCGTTACCGTTCTGCGCGCTACCCACAAGTACAAGGATAGCCGCGAGCAGTTCGAGAGCCGCACTCATAAGCGTCTGATCGACATTCTGAAGCCGTCCAACAAGACGGTCGAG
>OLRJ01003467.1_pt1 | contig 10394 bp, 3 predicted proteins | sample 1672741 | NCBI WGS metagenome assembly OLRJ01 (sample SAMEA3136719, study PRJEB25190) | human gut metagenome | biome: human gut; feature: human-associated habitat; material: faeces | place: Austria | collected 2013
TTTCCACCGTTCTTTACGGTATCCAGGTGGGATCCCGTCAGTATGGTTCCAGGTTTTCTAGAGCTTTTGTATATTTTGCTTCAAAAATCGCTACACGTCCATTGATAGAATCGTAAACTACCACATCGCTTCTTCCTTCACCATGTTCTTTATTGGAATCCACCATATATCCAGCACCTGTAAAAATACCAGCAAGAAATGCATGATAAAAATCTTCCCTATAATCATGGTAACTAATAGTGCGTCGCAGTAAAGCGTTCATTTCCTTTGTAATTTGCTCACTGTCACCGTTCCAAACTGCTGCAAACAGACAATTTCGATTCCACTTTCTTGCACTGTCATCAAACCATTTGGTTACAGTTGTCTCAAAAATCTCCTTAATCTCTGCATTTGGAATCATAAGTGCAACCATTCCATCAGGAAGTTCCCCTCTAAAATCTGTTTCACGTGCCTTAGTCAGATATCCTGTCAGATATAGCAGACTCCAAAGATTATCTTCAGAAGAATGCAGATAATCATAAGTCAGATTTTCATCCACGCGTTGGACAATGCATCCTCCCGACATTAAAGTTTCTAATTTTTTTGTAATATTACTTCCTGCATAATCAATGAAAGAACGAATGATTGCATTATCGCTAGTATTTTTCCAATAACTGATGGGCTTTGCCTTTGGATTGCGCTGTAACTCCACCAGGTAATTCATCACATCCCAGGGACAATAAACGTCAAAATCGCCAAAATGGTAACCGTCATACCATTTCTTAATATTCTCTGTCTGCTCAACTAAATCCGCATCCTTCAGTAATTGATCAACCTCATTTTGCACAAAGCCAAAGTACTCATTCAAACGAGAATACAAGATCGTATCTGATACAAAATTGTTGGTTCCTGTAAAAATGCTCTCTTTCGCAATCTTCAGACAGCCTGTGATAACAGCAAACCGAAGCGCCTGATTATCTTTCAACGCCTGCATCAAACTTTTCATAACATCAAGCATTTCCTTATAGTAACCATTTTTGTTCGCTTTTGCCAATGGAACATCATACTCATCTATAAGGAGAATTGCAGGTTTCCCATAATATTGCTTCATCATCCCAGTCAAAAGCATAAGGCTGCTCTTGACCTCTTTCACAGAACCACTTCCATGTGCAAGATTAATAAATGCTGTCTTTTGGAATTCTGTAACATTTTTTCCATCAAGCAAATACAGATGTTTATTATACAAATCTGCAATCACCATTGTCAGCATATCGTAAGCCCCGGTGAAATCCAGACCATCCACCTGCCGAAACGAGATAAAGGCTGTAGGATACTGATTCATCCACTCTGCACACAATGTTTGGTGTTCTGCAATTCTTAGTCCTTCAAACAAATTTCTGCTATCCTTACGGATATCAAAAAAGTTTTCCAGCATACTCATGCCTAATGTTTTCCCAAATCGACGTGGACGAGTAATCAGTGTCACCTTTATTCCTGTTCTATTAAGAAGTTCTTCAATTAGTCCCGATTTATCAATATAGTAATAGCCATTTTTTCGAATTTCTTCAAAATCAGAAACACCAACAGGAATATTCAGTTTCTTCATCTCTGCCACTCCTTTCTCGTTGCTATACTTAGTCTTTATTATTTCTATGTTATCATGAATTCCATGCTGTTACAAGAAAAAGCTAGGTTTAGAAACATATTGAAAAACTCCGAAAATCTTATCATCATTTAAATTCATGATGTTAATAAGATTTTCGGAGCTTTCGTTATGCTTTTATTGTTTCTGTTTTACTTTTGCTTTATAATAGCATTTTTCCATTCCTTTTTCACTGGAATCATTCACTTTTACTATTCCTGCAAATGCCCATTATTTCTTTACGGTTACAACACAGGTCTTTGTAACATTTCCAGCCTTCACGGTAATGGTTACGGTTCCAGCTTTCTTTGCAGTTACTTTACCTTTGCCGTTTACAGTGGCGATCTTCTTATTGGAGCTGCTATACTTGATCGTTGCTTCTGCTCCGGACGGGGTAAGCTTCGCCTTGATGGTGAAGGATTTTCCCTTCTTTAATGTCTTGGTGGCTGGTACGCCGGTCATGCCGGTTGGGGCTTTCTTGGCTACTTTGACTTTGACATTCTTGGTTTTCTTGCCGGCTTTTACCTTGATGGTAGCTGTTCCGGATTTCTTGGCTGTAATCACACCATTTTTTGTGACTGTGGCAACCTTTTTATTGGTTGAAGTGTAGCTTACCTTGTTTAAGCTGGTGACTGGGCTTACTACTGGTGTCAGTTTCAGCTTCTCTCCTGTTGTCAGGTTTACAGTAGATGGAACAGTGATAGAAGAGGTTGCAACTGCTTTCTTCTGAACCACTACCGTCACCTGTGCGGATGCACCGCTGGCAAGCTTCACAGTGATCACGGTAGTACCAGCTTTCTTAGCTACTACATTTCCGCCGCTGATTACTGCGATAGATGGCTTGCTGCTGGTGCAGGCTGCTACATTGATGGAGTCACCTGTTGTGAATCCGGTTACCAGTTTGCCAAGGGCTACTTTCTTCTTCAGCTGAAGCGGAACTTTCGCAGATACCACTTTTATGGTTCCATTCAGCTTCGCTACGGCTGCTGTTTCTGTCTTACCACAAACCTTACAGGTTCTGGTCTTCACACCTGCTGCCAGAACGGTCGGAGCCTTGGTTACGGTGTACTCGCCAAAGCTGTACTTTCCAGTTGCCGGGATTGCAGTCGCTGCGTCTTTCTTACCGCAAACACTGCATTCTTTATGCTGGCTTCCTGCTGCTCCGCAGGTTGCTGCTTTGTCAATCTTGGTTACCATGTTGTGTTTTCCAGTTGCTGGAATTGTTTCTTCCTTGGTCTGTCCGCATCCAGTACAGGTGTAGACCTTTGTACCTGCTTTTGCACAGGTAGCTGCGGTCTTCACGGTACCTGCATTCCATACATGTTTGTGGACATCTTCTTTTACAAAACTTGCTTCCATCAGGAAGGACTTTGTGCTGTAAGAGTCATTACGGCCACATTTCAGATAGTAGGTTTTTCCTTTTTCCAGACTATACTGCACATTAAAGGATCTGTAATAATAGCCATCTACATTACTGCTGGTCAGTTCATTCATCTGGGCATCATACAGGCTTGCATAGGTTGACATGCTGCTCATAGCCTGGAACTGCCAGATACCGGAACGATCTGGTACAAATTTATAATATTTGTACATACCTGCTAATTGAGTGGAAACTCTCGTTCTTTTTCCTGCTGTAAGTGTAATAGCTGTCTCTGGCTCTGCAGCAGTCTTTTCTTTTAATTCCTGTGGACCTACCACAATTTCAATTGTTGAGACACTTCCATAATCATCTGCAACATCACAGCAATATCTTCGAAGCTCATTAATAGCGTCTGTGGTATAAGAAGACTTGTCACCATTTGCCAATTCTGTCCACATTGAATCTCCATTTGGTGTAAACTGATACCACTTATAAGTCATCTTCTTACAATTTGCCCCTGCTACTGCATTTGCAGACAGAGTTGCAGCTGTGCCTTTTGGTACCCATACATTTTTAATGCTGCTAAAACTAATATCCGGTTGTCCATATACATCGAACCATACATAAGCAGAATTATATCCATCCGATACTTTGCACCTATAAGATACAGACTGCTTTTCTACGCGTTTCACTGTATAAATACTTCCATTTGCGTCCGTAATCCTAGTCCATACATCCTCATCGTTATTATTCCTAAAATACCATTCATAGCTTAAGTCGTAATTAGACTTTGCGGATACTTTCAGCTGAACATTCTCAGTACCAGTTTTTACGACAATAGGCTGGATCTCATCTGTATCTATAACGAAACCGCTCTCTGGATTAATATAAAAATATTGTTGCCTCCAGTCCTTTCCATTAGATACTTCACAATAATAACTCGTCTCTTTTGTTACATTTTCGACCTTATAAGATGCAGTATTTGCGCCATTTACAGATACATATTCATTTTCATCTTCATCAACAACGCGGAACCATTGATATGTAAGTTCTTCGCCTTGTGCGCCAGTAATGTCAGTCGTTAAATTAACGTTTTCTCCTAATTTCACAGTCATCGTCTTCGTTTGTCCTCCAGAAAGGCTAGAAGACCTTCTTACTGTGAACCGCTGTTCCGCTGTCGCTCCATTGGAACCGGTTACCTTACACCGATAGGTTTTTTCAGAATTCTGTACCTCAACTTCACAAGTTGGAGAAGCAGCACCTTGAATAGGCTCAAGTTCAAAATACTCATTCTCAAACTCATCATATTTCCAGGTTTCCACATACCACTGATAGGTCAGATTTACTCCGGTTTCCGAAACAGCTTCCGCATCAAGCACTACCTTGCTGCCAACTTTGCCTTCTTTATAAGTTTCTGTCTCCTTAAATACAATACAGGAATCAATTTCCACATGGAACCATACTTCTTCAGTACTTTTGCTGTCTTTAATGCGACAATAATAGTTTGCATCGCCCCACAAACTACCCGTTGCCAGTTTTTCAGCATTTTCACCTTCCAGCGGTTTGTAGGATCCTTCTTCATTTGCTTTATACCACTGATAACTAAGTGCTTCACCTGTTACAGATGTAGCGGAAACTGACAGTTCCAATGCCTCACCTGGATCAATTGTTAGTCTTCTTCCTGTAGCGCCTACAAAAATACGGCGTACATGAATTTCAAAGCTAATAATGAAACGATTTCCATAGCCATCTGTTACCCGGCAAGCATATGATTGATTTTCTTTTATATTCTCAATTGTATAATTGTTCTGATTCACACCTGGAATTATTTGTTCATCCTCTTCATCATCACATACATACCATTGATATGTCAGTTCAACTCCTGGCTTTGCTTTAGCTATGACTTCCATTGTAACAGATCCGTCATAATCTACATCAAATTCTGTCTGGGTAGCACTATAATCAATTTTTAACCCAGAATCTATCTTGAGATTAAAATTAACATACTGCTCTTCGTTTCCATCAGAAACACGGCAATAATATTCTGCATTTTTCGTTATATTTTCAACCTTCAGGCTGGCTTTATCTTTGTTCCCTTCGATTTCTTCCCCATCGCCTTCCTCATTTCTACGGAACCACTGATAAGTCAGTTTATCTGTCAATTTGGAAGAAGCAGAAACCTTTAATTCCACAGTAGCATCAAAATCAACTTTTACATCCTGCTCAGACTCTCCTTCAATTTGCAGACTCTTCACATTTATATTGAAGTATTCATCCAGATTATTTTCATATGGATCTGCTACGATACATTTATAGCGAACACTTCTATTTAATGCGCCTGTTGTAAATTCAGCTCCTGTTGCCCCAGAAATTTCAACCCATTCTTCAGTCTCGCCATTTGATTTCCATTGATACCATTGATAACTAAGAGCCACTCCTTCATCGGCAATGATGGTTGTTTTCAAGGTTTTGCTTTCGCCAGCCTCTATCTCTTCCCAAAGTCCAGAGTTATCCTCATCTTCATACCTAAGCCCGGAATCTACACTTACATTAAAATACTCATGACATTCGTAATTATCATCAGAAATCCGGCAGCAATAAATACCCTTCGCTGCAACATCCTCCATAACATAGGTAGCCTGGTCCGCTCCCTCAATTACTTCATAGTCATCTTTTTCTGCATTCCATTTGCTCCACTGATATTTAAGATCTTTTCCCAGCAGTGAATATGCAGCAGATTTCAAGGCTTTTTGTTCATGTACCTTGACAGATACATCTTCATAACGATTGTCCTCATCTTCACTGTTTTCCAGGGCAATCGTTTTTACCCTGACGCCATAATACTCATATTGTGAGAGCCCATCTGCATCAGTTGTAACACAATAATAAAGCTTAGACTGCACAGCGCTTTCAATTACAAGTACAGAACCGGTTGCACCTTCTATCGGAACTTTGTCTTCGAAGTTCTTGTCCCAGTCACATTCATACCACTGATAAGTCAATGCCGAGCCATCTGTAGAATAAGCCTCTGACGTAAGTTCTACACGGTCATAAAGTTTTACATTCGGCCAGTGGTCTGTATTATAATTAACATCTATGCTCTCTGGTGAAACCAGATTCTCTGTTTCCTGCGGTTCTTCCGTTGCCTGGAAATCTGACTCTGCTCCGGCAGCACCCTCGTCAGATGTAAATCCATCTTCCGCATCTGCGCTTTCAAAAGCATCCGCTCCAGCCCCGCCCGCGTCCGATGCAGCCTCTTCTACTGCAAATCCGTCAGCTGTGCCCTCGCTGCTTTCCACTTCCGCACTGATCTCATCTCCAGCTATAAATCCGTCTGTTTCTTCCGCAGCACTGACCATCAGGCTGTTTGCCGGAAGAGAAGTCACGGTCATAGCCAGCGCCATAAACAGTGCTATTCGTTTTCTCTTCATGTGTATTCCTCCCGTTTATTTTTTCGATCTACTGCTGTGCAGCAATCAATTATAAACTAATTTTAACGGATTTTATCTATATTTTCAATTAAATTCTGTGCACTTTTCATCCAATTTTGAAATCTTAAATTTGTACACTTTGCCTAATAAACTCCACACATTAGACCAAACAGGCTCTAGAGCGTGCCTGCAAAAAAAGCTGTCGTTTTACCAGCACTTCGCACCGGGCGCAGCCTGTAAAACAACAGCTTTCCTACTATTTCTTAATTCAGTTCCAATCTCTTATTCTTCCGTATCCTCCGCCGGTTCTGCTGGAATAAATACGCGGGAATTTTCGTGTTTTTCTTTTTTCTTTAATGCGTCTGCCCTCTCAGTGGCTTCCTTGCAGAATTCCATCTGGGAATTGATGAGAAGCTTGCCTCTCTTGTCCTGCTTCTCGTAGGTTCCGTCTGGCTGGAGAAGGTGGGCTTTCACATTGTCGCGGAATTCCAGGTCCAGTACATGCTTGATCTCGTTCTTGATCTGCTCGTCCTCAACCGGGAAAACGATCTCCACACGGCGGTCCAGATTACGGGGCATCCAGTCTGCACTGCCCATATAGATCTCATCGCTTCCGTTATTGTGGAAATAGAAAATACGGCTGTGCTCCAGGAAGTTTCCTACAATGGAACGCACATGGATATTCTCACTCACCCCCTGGATTCCCACTCTCAGACAGCAGATACCGCGGATCAACAGGTAAATCTGCACGCCACAGGAGGAAGCATGATAAAGAGCTGCAATGATCTTCGGATCGCAAAGAGAGTTCATCTTCGCCACGATCATAGCCGGCATTCCCTTCTTGGCATGCTCCGCCTCTCTTTCGATCAGCTTCAGGAAACGATCCTTCATCCAGATCGGGGCAACGATCAGACGGTTCCAGCTCTTTGGCTCGGAATATCCAGATAACATGTTAAATACCGCTGTAGCATCCTCGCCGAAACGCTCGTCGCAGGTAAAGATACCGCAGTCTGTATACAGCTTGGCAGTAGAATCATTATAATTACCGGTTGCCAGATGAACATAACGGCGGATTCCCGTATCCTCACGGCGGACCACAAGAGTGATCTTACTATGTGTCTTCAGTCCAACCAGACCGTAAATAACGTGACAGCCTGCTTTTTCCAGCATTTTCGCCCACACAATATTGTGTTCCTCATCAAAACGTGCCTTCAGCTCTACCAGAACGGAAACCTGTTTGCCATTCTCTGCTGCCTGGGCAAGTGCTGCAATGATCGGGGAATTTCCGCTGACACGGTACAGCGTCTGCTTGATTGCCAGTACATCCGGATCCTTAGCCGCCTGGCGGACAAAGTTCACAACCGGGTCAAAGCTCATATATGGATGGTGAAGGAACACATCTCCCTCACGGATCACCTGGAAAATATCCTTGCTGGTATCTGCAAATGCAGGTACCACAGCAGGTGTATATTTCGGCTCTTTGTACTGGTCAAAGCCATCCTGTCCGTAAACCTTCATCAGCATGGTCAGATCCAGCGGTCCGTTAATATAGAAAATATCCTCTTCCTTAATGTCAAATTCTTTCTTCAGAATGCCAAGAAGTCTGGAATCTGTCTTATCCTCCACTTCCAGGCGGATCACCTCGCCCCACTGGCGCTTCTTCAGCTGCTTCTGGATCTCTACCAGAAGATCCTCTGCGCCATCCTCATCAATGGAAAGGTCCGCATTTCTCATAATACGGTAAGGATGGGCACAAACCACATCATAGCCGAGGAAAAGCTTGTCAATATTGCGCTCGATGATCTCCTCCAGAAGGATCACTGTGGTGTCCTCTTTTTTCTCAGATGGGATCACAATGACGCGTGGCAGTACAGACGGCACCTGCACAGTGGCAAATACCAGCACATCTTTGCCCTTTTTCTTATCCTTCTTGGAAATCAGGGCACCGATATTCAGGGTCTTGTTGCGGATCAGCGGGAACGGTCTGGAAGAATCCATTGCCATAGGTGTAAGCACCGGATAAACATTGTCCTCAAAATAACGGTCCACATACTCCTGCTGCTCCTGGTTTAATTTCTCATGCTCCATCACCAGATGCAGCCCAACCTTCTCCAATGCCGGAAGAAGGGAGCGGTTCAGGGTGCTGTACTGGGAACGGACAAGCTCATGAGTCTGGGCGCTGATCTCTTTTAGCTGCTCCTTAGGACTCATTCCGGCAATGTCTGCTTTCTCATAGCCTGCGTGCACCTGATCCTTCAAAGAAGCCACACGGACCATATAGAACTCATCCAGGTTGGAAGATACAATGCTGGTAAATTTCAGCCTTTCAAATAATGGCAGGCTTTTATCTCTTGCTTCTGAGAGAACACGGTCGTCAAACTTCAGCCAGCTTAACTCCCTGTTCACGAAATACTCCGGTTTTTCAAAATTTTTCAGATCCATTGTGCCCCTCCTCACACTTTTCTCTTACGTCTGAATACCAGACGGATGCCAAATACCTCTTCAAAAAACTCAACTTTATCCATAAGAAGCCCAAGCTCCAGGGAAATATCCTGCTCAGAATCTACGGTGAGAAGCAGGGTTCTGTCCTTAAGCACAGCCTTCATATTCTTTACCTTCTGATAATGGCTGCGGTCCATGGCATTTGCAATACGAAGGATCGCGGTCAGCTTGGCGATCAGCAGATATACGGAACGGTCCATTCCGATCTCCCCTGCAATCTCGCTGTAATAAACAAATTCTGTGGTGTTATAGCGCACTGCATTTGCAATGATCTGGCGCTCTTCTGTGGAAAGTCCGATGATCTCTGTGGCCATAATGATCTGGTAAGAACACTCTGCCACATCACCCATGCTGATGTATTTTCCACAGTCATGAAGCTGAACCGCAATCTGAAGAAGCAGACGCTCCCTGTCTCCCATTCCATGAACCTTCTTCATGCTGTCAAAAATGGCCAGTGCCAGGTCGGTAGTACCCTTGATATGGTCTTTTCCAGTGGAATAACGTTTGGCAATGTTCCTGGATGCCACCAGAATATCATTTTCGAAATTGTGTGCACTCTTGATAAAATTCTTCTTTTCCCCGAAGTCATAGGCAATACCGTCAAGAAGAGATACACCCGGCATCCACAAAGACTCTGCATTGAAAAGATCCATAAAGTCCTTACAGATGACCATAGTCGGCACAATGAGAGTGGCATACTCCGGATCAATGTCCATCTCTTCTGCCAGAGACTCCTCTGTCTTATAGACTGTGTTCTCATAGCGCTTCTCAAACTCTGCTTTTGTGAGAATATTATCCTGTCTCTCTTCCCGGAAAATGGTCTCTGTAAGGAAATCTCCCATAAGAATCACATTCTTAATGTCCCGGTCCTTCAGGTAAAGGCGCTTAAAGCCTGTCAGGTCATTGCGGATAAATTCCTCTACCAGCTGTGCATAGTTGGTGTTGGTTTTCTCCAGCTCTTTCAAACGCTGGCGGATACGCACGCTTCCCATTTTCAGGCTCTGGGTAGTAACAAGCGTATCCTTGTCAAACAGGGAAATCTGCAGGTTTCCGCCTCCTACGTCCAGAATGGCTGTTCCCTTCTGGATCATTTTCTTGAAGCCGTTCTCAATGGCTGCGATAGACTTATAGCCAAGGAAATGCTGTTCTGCATTGCTTAACACTTCTACATAAACTCCGGTTCTTCTGTAAATCTGATCAATGATAATGATCGGATTCTTCATCTCGCGGAACACACTGGTGGTGCAGGCGCGGTACTCCTTCACCCCGTACTCTGCCATGATCCGCTTAAAATCATTCAGAACCTCACAGATGGTATCTACCTTGTCTACCTCCATGGTCCCGCCGGAATACACCCCTACTCCAAGATTCAGACGATACCGGATATCGTCCACCGTCCGAAAGTTGCCTTTTTTGGAAAATTCGAAAATTTTCATGGTGATCTCATAGGAACTGATATCAATTGCCGCAAATGTGGTCA
>OLRJ01003470.1_pt1 | contig 10376 bp, 10 predicted proteins | sample 1672741 | NCBI WGS metagenome assembly OLRJ01 (sample SAMEA3136719, study PRJEB25190) | human gut metagenome | biome: human gut; feature: human-associated habitat; material: faeces | place: Austria | collected 2013
TCACGTCCTTCGTCGTCATCATCCTCATAGGCACGGCTGCAGGCCACAGCGGCAAGTTCGGAGAGGGCGCCGACCGACTGATCTCAAAGATCGTCTTTAACCTAACGCTTCCCTGCGCCATCATCCGCGCCTTCGAGGCGTCCGAGCTCGACCGCTCGCTTCTGTGCCTTATCGCGATCGGCTTCGCCGCGAATGCCGTGCCCTTCTTTCTTTCGCTCTTCGCCTACGCGGGCAAACCAAAGGACGAGCGCATCCTGCAGCAGTCCAACGTCGCCGGCTTCAACATCGGCTGCTTCGCCCTCGCCTTCGTACAGGCCTTCTTCCCCGCGCAGGCGGCAGTGGCCACGTGCCTGTTTGACGCCGGCAACTCGCTCATGTGCACAGGCGGCACCTGGGCGCTCATCCGCGCATGTGTGCTCGGCACCGACTACCAGTGCTTCCGCGACAAGGCGAAGGTGTTTGCCCGCGCGCTCTTCTCGTCGGTTTCGTTCGACTGCTACGTGGTCCTCATCTTTATGGGTCTCTTTGGGCTGCGCATCCCCCAACAGGCCATCACCCTTATCGATCCCATTGCCAATGCGAATTCTTTTTTGGCGATGTTCATGATCGGGCTTATGATTAGGTTCACGGTCAACAAGGCCAAAGTTGTTGAACTGATTCGCCTGCTGAGCTGGCGCTTCATATTTGCAACCGCGCTGTCGCTGGCCGCGCTGTTCCTGCTGCCCTTCGACCCCGTGATCCGCAAGACCGTCGCCGTCCTCGCATGGGCGCCGGCCCCTTCGATGGGTCCGGTCTACACGCTGTGGGCCGGCGGCGATAAGGGCCTGGCCGGAATGGCGAACGCACTGACAATCCTTGCGGGCGTCGTCGTGATGACCTCGCTCGTGCTTATCCTTGGAGTTTAACCATGGGCATTCTTTGCTTTGGCGAGCCGCTGATCAGGCTCTCCACCGTTGCCCACGAGCGCCTTGACGACGCAAGGAACCTCGAGATCTCGTACAGCGGCGCCGAGGTCGTTGTCGCCACTACGCTGGCGCAGCTCGGACAGAACGTCGCCTTCGTGAGCGTGGTGCCCGAAAACCGCCTCGGCACGAATGCGATCATGAACCTCGCGCGCTATGGAATCGACACCGCGCGTATCCTGCGCTCGAACCACCGCATGGGCCTCTACTACACCGAGCGGGGACGTTCCATCCGGCCGACCGTCGTCACCTATGACCGCTCCGACACCTCGATGGCCAACGCCAAACGCGAGGACTTCGACTGGGACCACATCTTGAACGGCGTGGAAGTGTTCTTCTTCTCGGGCGTCGTGCCCGCGATCTCGGACGAGATGTTCCACGCATGCCTCGACGCGCTGCGCGCCTGCAAAGGGCGCGGGATCAAGACCGTGATGGACCTCAACTACCGCGAGACCATGTGGTCGCGCGAGGATGCGCTCGCAAAGATCGGCAAGCTCATGCCCCTCATCGACGAGCTCGTCGCCTCAGAGGACGACATCATCTCCATCGAGCACGCGAGCGTCGAGGAGCCCGACCTCTTTGACTTCTGTCTCAACTGGGCGCGCGGGATGCTCAACGACTACTCGCTTCGCTCGCTGTGCTTCGTCGTGCGCCAGATCGACCGCTACGACGTCGCGCGCATCCGCGGCGCCAAGGTCATGCGCGAAGAAACGTACCTCTCGCTCCCCCAGCACGTGGCGCTTGCGGACATTTCCAGCTGCGGCAGCGTCTTTGCCGCGGCCATCGTCCACGGCGAGACGAACCGCTGGGAGCCGCAGTTCCTCGTGGACTTCGCCACGATGTCGTCGGCCTTCAAGGCCACGGTCTCGGGCGACCTCTCCAACGCGACCGAAACCGAGATCGCATCGCTTCTTGCCGCCGGCGTGAAGCCGAGCATCCGCCAGTAAGGGGGCTATGGGCCATGGCATTCAACCAAGTAATCGATGCCAAGATCAGCTGCAACTGCCTGACCAGCGCAATCATGCCCAAACCCGGCGCAGTTCTGTGCGGAGACACCGGCATCGAGTTCGAGACGTCCGAGGGCGTGCGGCAGCTGCGCGTGGCGTGGGACGAGATCACAAGCGTCGAGGCGGACATCTTCCGCGGCGACGTCCGCGAGCTCGAGGTCCACACCGATACGGGGCAGGTCGTCACCTTGATCCCGGAGGACGGCGCCGCGCTTGTCAAGGCCATGGGGGCGCATCTGGACCGCGACATCTTCACCTCACCGAACGAGGCCGCGGCAGCGGAGCCGAGCCTGCTGGATAAACTCCGCGATCGCCTGCGCCGGGCCGGACGCTAGGTTGTGAAGGCTTCGCAGCGCCTAACTCCCACACAGCGGACGCATTTCGGCCGTTTTCGGCCCAGATGCGTCCGCTGTGTGGGAGTTAGTTTGTTCAGGGGGTCACCAGAATGGGCTCCAGGTAGGCGGCAACTCCGGCCTCGTCGCAGGAGGACGTAACGTGGTCCGCCGCGGCGAGCACCTCGGGGATCGCGTTGGCCATCGCCACGCCGTCACCGGCCGCGCGGATCATAGACAGGTCGTTGTCCCCGTCGCCGAACGCGACCGCGTCCGCTACGTCGACGCCCAGGTACCCGCACAGCCACGTGAGGGCCGCGCCCTTGTGGGCTTCTTTGTGGGTAATCTCGATGTTCGACGGCAGCGACGAGGTGCGGCGCAGCGCCGGGTCGGCATCAATGACGTCCCAAACGCGGCGCTTCGACTCATCGTCAAGAAAGAAGACGTTGATGCGGCAGATGTTGCCGCACTCCCCCATCAGCTGCTCGAAGTCCCCGAGATACCGAACGCGGAACGACTTGAGCTGACGACGGGTCGGTTCGTCGCACTCCATCCGGTCGATGTAATCCCAGCGGTCGTCAAAGGTATATATCTTTCCATCCGCAAAGATGTCGAACGTGATGGGAAGGTCCTTGAGCTCATCGTACAAGCCGCGGACCACGTCCTTATCTATATCAACCTCATGCAGGATTTTGCCGGCGCGCACATCACGGATCAAGGCGCCGTTACAGCACACCGCATAGCGAACGGCCGGGTGGTCGGCCATCTCCGCCGGGATACCGTTGACGTTCCTGCCCGTGCATGGAACGAACTGGACGCCGTGGCGCGCGGCCAGGTCCATCACGTTCCTATTGCGCGGACAAATCGCCTTGTTTGAGTCGAGGAACGTTCCGTCCATGTCGACGAATACGATTTTGAACACGGAGAGCACCTCACAGGTGGATTACGAGAAGCGAATCCTGTCGATCGCGGTCACGCGGTTGGGTGGAACGACGCCGTCCTTGAACGCGATGATGTTGTCCACCACCACGTCGCCCATGCGCATGTTGGTCTCGAAGGTCGAGGAGCCGATGTGCGGCGTGGTCAAGACATTCGGCAAGGTCATGTACTGCCGAAGCGTCGGGGGCTCATGCTCGTACACGTCGGTGGCGAATCCACCGAGCTTGCCGGAAAGAAGGGCCTTCTCCAGCGCGCTCCGACGGATGATGTCCTCGCGCGCCGTGTTGATCAGAAGCACCCCGTCCTTCATCCGCCTGAACTCCTTTGCGCCCAGCAGATTGAGGGTGGCGGGCGTCAACGGCGCGTGGATGGTGATGACGTCCGACTTGGCAAGAAGCTCCGCCAGGCTCACGTAAAGCAGGCCGTAGTGGGCCGCCTCCTCGCGCTGGACGATGTCGTTGCCAAGGATGTCCATACCAAAGCCCATGGCGCGCCTGGCCACGGCCATGCCGATCTCGCCGACGCCGATGATGCCGAGCGTCTTTCCGTAGAGGCTTCGGCCCGGGATCTTGTTCCAGACGCCGGCTTTGAGTTGATTAACCGACTGCGTGATCATGCGCGCGAGGTCGAGCATAAGCGCGAAGGTAAGGTCTGCCGTCTCTTCGCGGTTGGCGCCAGGGGTGTTGGTCACGGTCAGGTCCCTGCGAAGGACCTCGGCAAAGTCGATGTTGTCCAGGCCGGAGCCGTGGCGGGCGATCATCTTGAGGTTGGGAAGCTGAGCTATGGTCTGCGCATCGAGAAAATCGTTGCCCAGAATGATCACGTCCGCGTCACTAGCATACTCGACGATTTCCTGCGAGGTCAGGGGACGTCCATAGGGGTTGATGAGGACATCGCATCCCGCAGCCTTGAGCCTTTCCACAGGCTCTTGGCTAAAAATACCGAACGTTGCCGCGCACGACGCAACCAGAAAACGATCTGACAAGCCCTTATCACCCCTCACATTTCCCCTTAATGATATTCCAGAGACCACACGACAAATCATCCAGGCCAACAATTCAAGGCAAAACCGCCGAAGAACCAATGCGGCGCCGGGCGTGCCGCCAATCAAGCACGCTCGACGCCGCATGTACACTACCTAGAAGGGCGCTTTACCCGATGACGGCACCGGTCTTTGCGGAACCGACCTGCTTGGCATAGCGGGCCAGGAGTCGGCCGCCGTTCTCGTGAATCACGGGCTTCCAGTCCTGCTTACGGCGAGCAAGCTCCTCATCGGAGACCTCGACCTCAATGAGGTTCTTGGTCAGGTCGATGTTGATCACGTCGCCGTCCTGGATGAGGGCGATCGGAGCGCCGTCGAGCGCCTCCGGGCACAGGTAGCCGACGGAAAGGCCGCCGGAAGCGCCGGAGAAGCGGCCGTCGGTGATGACGGCGGAGTTCGGGATGCCCTTCATGATCTCGGTGACGCGGTGAAGCTCCTTCATGCCGGGGCCGCCCTTGGGGCCCTCGTAGCGGATGACGACGCCGGTGCCTGCAACGATGCGCTTCTCGTTGTAGGCGGCAAACGCCTCCTCCTCGGAGTTGAACACCATGGCAGAGCCGCTCCAGACGTGCTGGTCGGCAGGCACGGCGCTCGTCTTTACCAGGGCGCCCTCGGGGGCGAGGTTGCCGTAGAGCACCTGGATGCCGTTGGCGATGGATGCCGGATCGTCCTGGGTACGGATCACATCGCGGTCGACGTGGATCTTGCCCGAGAGGTTCTCCTCGAGCGTCTTGCCCGTGACGGTCATGACGGAAGTGTCGAGGTCGCCCTCGATGGTCTTCAGGACCGCGGGGATGCCGCCCGCCTTGTACAGGTTGACGCAGGAGATATCGCCGTTGGGGACGACGTTGCACACCACCGGGGTGTGAGACGTGGTCTCGGCAACCTGGGTCCAGGTGCACTCGAGGCCGAGCTCGTTGGCCAGGGCGGGCAGGTGGATCAGAGCGTTGAGCGAGCCGCCGATGGAGGCGAGCAGCTTGACGGCGTTGTCGATCGCCGCCTGGGTCATGATGTCGCTCGGCTTGATGCCGCGACGGACGAGGTCGACGACGGCCGCGCCGGTCTGGCGTGCCGAGAAGCGGCGCTGGCTCGTGGAGCTAGGCCACAGCGCACCATTGGGGAGCATCATGCCGAGACCCTCGGTGAGGCAGCCCATGGTGTTGGCGGTGCCGAGGAACGGGCAGATGCCCGGGCCGGTGTAGTACTTGAGCGTGCCTTCGATGACCTCGCGCTCAGTAGCCTCGCCGGCGAGGAAGCGGGCGCGGAGCGCCTTGGACTCGGACGGCTTGATCTCGTCGTAGCAGGGACCGGCGGTCACGAGTGCGGCAGGCAGGTCGATGCGGGCCGCCGCCATGAGCATGGCGGGGATGATCTTGTCGCAGCTGCCCATGTACACGACGCCGTCGAAGCAACCCTCGCCCACGATCATGGCCTCGCAGGAGTCGGCGATGATCTCGCGGTGCGGCAGGCAGTAGCGCATGCCCGCGTGGCCCTGGGCAACACCGTCGCACATGCCGATGGTGTTGAACTCGATGGGCTCGCCGCCCGCCTCGAGGATGCCCTTCTTGACCTCAGCGGCAAGCTGGCGAAGGGGCTCGTGGCCGGGGCAGACCTCGTTCCAGCTGTTCGCGATGGCAATCAGCGGCTTATCGGGATTCTCTAGCGAGTCAATGGAGACACCGGCGGAAGCCAGGTGCGCCTTTGAAATCGCGCGCTGGAACGGCTCCAGCTGGTCGATCTTGCGCTGCATAAGATGCAGTCCTCTCTGTAATGTCAATTTGGTAAAGCTGGGCGGACGTCGAGTACCGTCCCCAACGCCCGCCCAAGAAGTTCGTCAGATGAGTCTTACTGCTCGTCGCACTGGGCGGCGTAAGCCTCGATCTTCTCCATGCCGATCTTCTTCTCGACGAGGAACCAGATGGCGGCGAAGACGACGATGACCACGGGGACCACGATGACGGCGTTCTGGGAGATGCAGCTCCAGAAGACGATGGCGGTCTGGGTCAGGGAAGCAATCTGGCCATCGAAGGTGAGGCCGGTGGACTGCGCAAGACCGGTGAGGTACGGCGCAGCGAAGGTGCCGGCGTAGAGGATGGCGGACATGACGGGGATGCAGATCAGGATGGAGCGGAACACGTTGCCGCGGCAAAGGGCGACGACGAGGGCGACGCGGAAGGTGACGACGGCGAGGTCGGCCAGGGGCATCATGCGGTTGCCGGGGAGGATGAAGGCAAGCAGGATGGTGAGCGGGATCATGATGAGGGCGGTGGTGATGACCTCGGGGTTGCCGACGACGACGGCGGCATCAAGACCGATGGACAGGCCGTTGCCGCCGAACTTCTCGGAGGTCAGCTTCTGGGCAGCAGCGGAGATCGGCATGAGGCCCTCGACGAACATGGCGGTCATCTTGGGCATGAGCACCATGACGGCGGCGACGTTGACGCCGGTGAGGAACGCCTTGTCCACGGGGAACATGGCGAGGGCGCCCATGGCGATGCCGAGGATCAGGCCGAGCATCATCGGGTCACCAAAGAGACCGAGGTACTTCTGGACGCTCTTGATGTTGAAGTTAACCTTGTTGAGGCCCGGGATACGGTCGATGACCCAGTTGATCGGGGCAGCGACGATGATCGAGGAGGTGTAGGAGATGGTGGGCAGCGTGACGTCGGGAATGCCGAAGAAGTGCTCGATCAGCGGAGCGGTCCAGTCGGCGAACTTGAGGGTCATGATCGCGGTCATGGCGGTGGCGACAAGGGCCCAGACGATGTTCTCGGTCACGTAGTAGACGAGGATGCCGGCGATCATCATGTGGTGGTAGTTCCAGATGTCGACGTCCATGGTCTTGGTCGCCTTGATGATGAGCATCAGGATGTTGATGCCCAGGATCTCGAAGACGAGGAAGGCGACGATCGGGGAAGCCCAGGTGACGGAGGAGATGGCGCCCCAGCCCACGTCGGTGACGTCGAGGGTCAGGCCGAAGTTCTCGACCATCGCAGCGGCGGCGGGGGAAACCGCGGACTTAAGCAGGTTGACAAGCAGGTTGATGCCAACAAAACCGCAGGTGATGGTGATGCCGCTCTTGAAAGCCTTGGAGATGGGCAGGCGGAAAATCAGACCGATGACGGTGATGATGATCGGCAGCATGACGTAGGAGCCCGCGTCGATCAACGCCTTAAACGCATTGAACAGGAAGTCCATTAACTAACCTTCTTTCCTTAGTGCAAGTTTTTTAATTTCTAGCCGAAGACTCGGGCTAGTCCTTAAGGGCAGCGAGGATCTTCTGGAGGGTCGGCTCCTCGTTGATGCCGGTAAGAAGCGAGATAGCCATGATGCAGGGAGTCTTGACGTCGGGGTCGGAGAACTTGCCGGAGGTGACCACGAGGTCGTAGTCGTTGGCCTTGTCGTGGAGCTCGATCATCCTGCACTGGGTGACGTCAATGGACACGCCGTTGGCGGCGCAGTAGTCCTTGACCTTCGCAGCCACGACGGTGGAGGTGGCAACACCGTTGCCACAGGCGATGATCACGCGTTTGTTAGCCATTTTCAAATCCTTCCAACTGTTATTTCGAACCACCGTGGTCCGTAATCTCTGAATTTGGGCGCCTGATTAGGCAAACTGGGGAGCCACGAGCTCAAACGCCTGCTCGGCGGTCTCGGAAGCGATGACCTTCTTGACGAGCTCTTGGTCCTGGACGAAGCCGACGACCTTCTGGAGCATGTCGAGGTGGGCGTGCGCCTCGGTGAGGGCGAGCATGACCACGACGGAGACCTCGCAGGTGCCCTCCGGGTCGTCCATCTTGTGCCACTCGACCGGGTTCTTGAGGACGGCCATGCAGAAAGCGGCCTTGTTCACGTTGGCGACGTCGCAGTGAGGGATGGCGACGTTCAGGCCGCTCATGTCGAGGGCGGTCGGGAAGTTGGCCTCACGGTCGAGGATCGCCTGGGCGAAGGTGTCCTTCGCGTAGCCCTGCTCGGTCAGGACGCCGGCGACGCGACGCTCGACGTCGGCGCAGGTCAGGCCCTCCTCATCAATGAGGACAACGAGCGAGCTGTCAAAAGCGAGATCTGCCATGTTGACTCCTTAATTGGTCTTGGCTTGGGATGGCTGCTACCAGTTGATGTTCTCTTCAAGCTTCTTGATGGACGCGGCGAGGTTGGCGGAGTTGCACTCCTCGATGTCCTTGGGGTCGAAGATACCGGAGCCGATGCCGGCGTACGTCGCGCCCTTGTCGAAGTAGGACTGGACGTTGCCGGTGTTCACACCGCCCACGACCATCAGCGGGAGCTTGCCCAGGGGCGCCTGGACCGCCTTGATGTAGTCGGGGCCGAGCTGGCCGGCGGGGAACACCTTGACGATGTCGGCGCCCATATCGAACATGCGCTGAATCTCGGAAGGGCTGAAGGCGGCCGGCACGGTGATGACGTTCGCGGCCTTGGCCTCGGCGAAGATCTCCTCGGAGAACATGATCGGCGAGAGCATGAACTCGGCGCCCGCGGCGATGGCGGCCTTCGCGCGCTCAACGGTGGTGACGGTGCCGGCGCCGACGTGAACCTCGGAGCCGAACTCCTTGCGGGCGGCTGCGATGCTCTCGGCAACGTGCGGGGAGTTGCTTGCGACCTCGATCGAGTTGACCTTGGTGCCAACCAGCTGCTCGACGACGGACAGAACCTGCTTAGTCTCGTAGCCGCGCAAAATCACGGTCACCTTAGGAAGAATGAGCTTCTCCACGCGCTTCTCCTCACTTTGGTATGGATTAGTTTCCACGGCCAGATAGTACGGCGCTTGGTCTGTATTTTCAATATTGCGTATCTTCACAGTTTCAACACGTATTTATCAGCCGATTTTGAAGGGAAAATACTCACAATTTAGGAGGTATTTTCTTGAAAGCGAACAATTTCTGCTATATATTCCCAGCTATATGGCTTGTTAGTATTTAGGTTTCTTTCTTTTCTTTATGTAAATTCAAATTTGGAAACTGCTCGCAGATCGATTCAATTTGATGTTACGCAATCATCACTGCATATTATTTCATTGTGTTTGCATATTGTTATGCATACCTCATTTATCTTCTACACGTTATGAACACATTTGGAAGCCAAGGAGCCCGAATTGATATAGAGTTGCAGCCTAAGGACAACCCATACAGCTCAACCGATTCACGGGAGGCGCCATGCAGTTCTCCAGCACCCTGAGCGAACTTAGGGAAAACAAAAAGATGAGCCGCGAGAAACTCGCAAAGAAGGCCGGCATTTCCGAGGAAGTGCTCGCAGCGTGGGAAAGCGGCAAGGAGTACCCCGATCAGGAGCACCTACTGCTATTGGCGCGCTCCCTCAAGGTGAGCATCGCCCGCCTCGTCGACCCCGACCGCGAGCTCATGCTTCAGGTGATCGACGGCGTCGAGACCGAGGAGACCGTCATCATGGCCGGCCTTTCGGTCGCACTCGTTGCCTGCGCCGGCGCACTTCTTGCCATCACTCATATTTCACCCGAGATGACTACCGTGGCCACGCGCGTTACCGAGGTGCTGCTGATTCTCGGGTTCGCCGTCCTGGCATTCCTTAAGCGGACCCCCAACGCGCGTCGCGCCCAGACGTTCCGCGACGCCATCGAGGCCGCGGAGGGATCCGAGCGCGGGCTTCTGCAGGTGACCGCCGGACGCAACACGCGGCTTGTGGTGGCGCAGTTCATCCTCGGCGTCATCATCGCAGGCACGCTTATTGTGCTTCTGGGTGTCATCATGCCCGAGTCCCAGCTCCCCTGGGTCATGCTCTAACCCGCCACTCTCCAAATCCTGAAGCCTTCACAACGCCTAACTCCCATACAGCGGACGCATCCGGGCCGAAATCAGCCGAAATGCGTCCGCTGTATGGGAGTTAGTTTGTACAGAGGGGTACCTGGCGGCAAGAGGGGCTAGGCCATCGCTGAGAGGATGGGCTCCAGGTAGGCGGCCACGCCCGCCTCGTCGCAGGAGGAGGTCACGTGGTCGGCCGCCGCGAGCACCTCGGGGATGGCGTTGGCCATCGCCACGCCGTCGCCCGCCGCGCGGATCATGGAGAGGTCGTTGTCCCCGTCGCCGAACGCGATCGCGTCCGC
>OLRJ01003472.1_pt1 | contig 10374 bp, 8 predicted proteins | sample 1672741 | NCBI WGS metagenome assembly OLRJ01 (sample SAMEA3136719, study PRJEB25190) | human gut metagenome | biome: human gut; feature: human-associated habitat; material: faeces | place: Austria | collected 2013
GCGGTTACTTTTTCAGCAGGAATATACGGTTTGAACTCTTTGTTTTCGTTCATTGATTTCCTCTCCCTTGTTTTTTTTGGTCCAATAACCTCATACTATTATAACCGACTTCATGTTGATTATCAAGGGCGATTTTATGAATTTTTTATATTTTCGTTCGTTTTATTTAACACTTTTTGGAAATGTTGCACATTTTTGTCTATTATCCGTCAATCTCCAGCTGTTTTGTCAGATATCTGCCGACAATTTTTGAAAAGTTCGCAATATCACGGATATAAGCAAAATCCTTACCAAATATCTTTTTTTCCGTTACGAGATCTTTTTCCTCTCCTGCGAATACCCCCAGAACACTGACATCAAGATTACGCAGACGCCGCACTTCTGTTGCTGTATCCGCGATTGCAGCCTTTCCCTGATAAGGCTCCGGATTTTTTGCATTCGGTCGGTTTATGATCACATCATATGGACGTCCATCACTCAAAATGATCATAATCTTCTTTTCTTCTTCTCTTTGAAGGAGATCATATCCGGCAGTCCTTATGGCCAATCCGTCACGATTGTTCGAAGACGTAACATAATTAAAGATGTTATCATTCTCTGACCGCGGATCATCGTATCTGCGAAACCGATGCATGATCGTATAATCCCAGAAGGTACAAAAGCTCATCACCCGATGCGGAATATCAACATTACTCAGTGCCTCGCTGATAATATAAGCCTGTAGTGCCACATCACCCTGCCGCTTCATCTGTGATCCGCTCGCATCGATCAGAACATCCACAACAAAATCCGATATTTCTCCTTTCAGTTCCTGTTGAAACAGTTTTGCATCATTAGTCCGGCCAATCCGCCACAATCTGGAAGGTACGATCATTCCACGATCCGAAAGAACAGTCTGTGTCTCACTTCTGAGTACCAGAGATTTCCGGAGTGTTTCTGTCAGGACAGTAATATTATGTTTCACGATCCTGTGTTTGTCATGATAAAGCCAGATATTTTTGTTTCGCAATCGTTTTGCATACTCGTACTGATAATTGCTTTTTACCGGATTTTTGAGAATTCCCTCCGTAAAGTACAGACTGCAGTCACTGTGAATTCCCCGGCACATCTGATAATTGATCTTCTTCTCTTCTGCTTCACTTAAATAAGACTTTCCATAATTCAATTCCACATATGTGTAAGCTTTCTCCAACATCTCCGGAGTAACTACTTTGACCGAACGCTTCTTTTGACGTTTTTCTTCCATTTCTTCTGTAACTGCAGAATTTTCAAGGCCGGAAACAGAATTTGTCAGCTGCTCTGCATAACTTTCCAGTACCTCTTCATACATTTCCTCTGAAAGAAAATCCTCCCAGGAATATTCCGTAAGATCTTCCATCGTCACTGCAAGCACCTGTTCCAGTGTCCCATGCATACTTTCAAAATCCGGATCCATTAATCGATTATACAGTTCATCGATCACACGGATCAGTTCCAGTGTATCTGTACTGTTACCAGCTCTCTCTATCAACTCCATAAATGGCTGTAATTTTTTCTCCACATGCCATTCTCCGTTGTTCAGTCTTCTGCGAAGCACTGCAACTTTCAATCTTCCCGGAATATCTCTAAGATCCGGCAGTATATCAAATTCCTGTTCCAGAATATCCTCCATACACTGTCTCTGCATATCACGGATACCCGGCCGTTCTTCACAGATCTTGTCTCCTATAGCCTCTTCAATACAGAGCTGTGCCACAAACGTCAGCTCATTCTCTCCTGCCTGAAGGAATATTTTTTTAACAAGATAAAGCCCGAGCATATCCTTATCATAATATCTGGCAAGAGCGCCCTGCTTGATTCCATCATACAGTGCAATTGCCTTTGATCTGAGAAAAAGCGATACGTCAGGCTTCATATCCAGTTGGTAATCTCCGCTTACTGTCCACAACAGATTACGGATCCTATTCTCCAGTTCCAGGCGATATTCATCAATTTCAACTGGTTCTGTATTATTCATATACATCTTCTCTGGTCCATTCCGATGGAATTCTGGTACTTACCACATCTTCTACGATTTCTTTTTCGAATACATCAAACGTTTTGTTAACTACTCCCATTCGGACAGCTTTTGCCGGGGAAAGTCCCACATCCACGATTTTCATTGCCGCAAGGAGTCCTCGAAGATCCAATGCTTTTGTTGAAATTTCACTGTTCAGTGCCTTCAGTTGCAAGTCCAGAAACAATCCAACAAACTGCTCTATCGCGCTTTCTCTGGCATTCGGAAACATCTGATGAAAAATAAATCCCAGCGTTTCTTCTGTCTGTGCCGGCATGTCGATAACCAAAAATCTGGATACAAGTGCTTCATTTAATTCTTTTGTTCCTGCATACCCATAATTCATCGTACCGATAAATCTTGCTGCAGGATGAAGATCGATCTTGTCATATCCCGGAACATCAATGGAACGCCGATAGTCCAGCGTTGCATGAAGAACAGAGACTGCATCATTTTTGGCCATATTGATCTCATCAAGGATTCCAAATCCTCCATATTCTGCACACCGGTAAATGCTTCCCTTTCGAAGCTTTACTTCATTATCCTCAAAAGTGTCCGTACCGATCAGATCCCCACTGTTTGTATTGACGTGAAAAGAAATATTATAAGAAGGCCGGTTAAATATATATGCCAGATTTTCTGCCAGAATATTTTTGCCGGTGGCTTTTGGTCCGGTCAGAAGCAGATTCTGTCCCTGTAGGATCCCTGCAATGGCCATCTCCAGAATATCTTTTCCATAAAATGGAATTGCAGGTTTGATAATTCTGTTTTTCACCTCATCAGAAACGGGATATACTTCCCGAAACTTTACAATTTTATTTATTAAAGAGGAGGAGACACCCTGCTCCTCCAGAAATTTCAATTCATTCACTTAAATTTCTCCTTTGAAGATCACACTTCAAAAATCAGATCGCCATAAGATGGCATCGGCCACATTTCTTTGTCCACCAGCATTTCCAGTTCATCCACCGGTGTACGAAGTTCTGTCATAGCCTTGCATACTTCATCTTTGCAGTACACTGCACGTTCTCTGCCTTCCGGAATCTCCGGAACCTTTGCCACGACCTTGGACAGTCTGTTCATTGCACTGTTCGTATCCTTCAGAAGTGCCGTACATTTCTCAAGAAGATCCATCTGTACACTCACATCGATCGGGCCTGCAGCTTTCACTGCATTGATGGAACCTGCCAGAACAGTCGTATATTTGATCACTGCCGGGATAATCTGTTTCGTTGCAATATCGATCATAGTCTTCGCTTCGATATTAACCGCTTTTGCATAGATTTCATATTGAATCTCTGCACGGGATTCCAGTTCAGTCTTTGTAAAGACATGGAACTCCTCAAACAGCTTCACTGCCTTTGGTGTAGTCAGCGCCGGAATCGCATCTACCATAGACGGCAGATTCGGCAGTCCACGACGTTTTGCTTCTTCTGCCCATTCCGGTGCATAACCGTTGCCGTTGAACACGATTCTCTGATGATCAATTGCATATTCTTTGATCAGATCATGTACTGCCATATCAAAATCTTCGGCAGCTTCCAGACGATCACATGCTTCTTTGAACGCTTCTGCTGCAATCGTATTGAGTACAACGTTACATTCAGAAATAGAATCTCTGGATCCTACCATACGGAATTCAAATTTGTTTCCGGTAAACGCAAACGGTGAAGTACGGTTACGGTCTGTCGCATCTTTCATGAAATCAGGAAGAGTCTTAACACCTGTCTCCAGAAGGCTGCCTTTCTTACTGTGTGTAGCCGTTCCGGTGCTGATCAGCTGATCAAGCACATCTCCGAGCTGTTCTCCAAGGAATACAGAAATAACAGCCGGCGGAGCTTCGTTTCCGCCAAGTCTCTGGTCATTTCCAACATCTGCCGCAGATTCGCGCAGAAGGTCGGCATGTGTATCTACTGCTTTGAGGATACAGGTCAGAACCAGAAGGAACTGTATATTCTCATGCGGTGTCTTCCCCGGATCCAGAAGATTGATTCCGTCATCTGTAGTCAGTGACCAGTTGTTGTGTTTACCGGAGCCATTTACGCCTGCAAATGGTTTCTCATGAAGCAGGCAGCGCATACCATGGCGGCTGGCTACTTTCTTCAGGATACGCATCATGATCTGATTATGATCTGCTGCAATATTTACCGGTGCATAGATCGGTGCCAGTTCATGCTGTGCCGGTGCAACTTCATTATGCTGTGTCTTTGCTGTCACACCAAGTTTCCAGCATTCTTCATTTACTTCCTTCATATAAGCAGAAATTCTCTGACGGATAGTTCCAAGATAATGATCATCCATCTCCTGACCTTTCGGCGGCATCGCACCAAACAAAGTTCTTCCTGTATATGTAAGATCTTTTCTCTGCAGCCATTTTTCTTTATCTACAAGAAAATATTCCTGTTCAGCACCAACAGATGGTGTTACCTTCTTTGAAGTTGTATTGCCAAAAAGGCGAAGAAGGCGTAAAGACTGTGTATTGATTGCTTCCATAGAACGAAGAAGCGGTGTCTTCTGATCAAGTGCTTCTCCTGTATAAGAGCAGAATGCAGTCGGGATACACAGAGTTCCGCCAGCTGCATCATGACGTACAAATGCCGGTGAAGTACAATCCCATGCCGTATAACCTCTTGCTTCAAATGTTGCTCGAAGTCCACCTGACGGGAAAGAAGACGCATCTGACTCTCCCTTGATCAGTTCTTTGCCCGAAAAACTCATCAGTACTTTGCCGTTTTCCTTTGGAGCTGTGATAAAAGCATCATGCTTTTCTGCAGTTACTCCTGTCAAAGGCTGAAACCAGTGGCTGTAATGTGTGGCACCTTTCTCGATTGCCCATTCTTTCATCTCATGAGCAACGACATCTGCTACTTCCAGAGAAAGTTCCTTTCCCTCTTCTATCGTCTTTTTCAGCTCTTTGTATACTTTTTTCGGAAGTCTTTCTTCCATGACAGCGTCATTGAATACATCACATCCGAAAAGTTCGGTTACATTCACGTAGTCTGACATCTTCTATCTCCTTTGGTTTATGCTTTGCTGTATGTTTCTCAGTTTTGATCTTATGATCATTCTTTGGTTTTGGTACTTTTTAAATAAAGGTTCAGTGCTTTATGCCTGTTTTCAATCTCCACATAAGTGTGATCACCACCAAACTCTCCGTCCAGTGTCCACGGCACTTCCTCTTCTGTCTCTATCATAAGCTTCTTTGACTTGAATGAATAGATCATGTCCGTGTTGTCCTCAGCCATCACCAGTGCAGTCATGATTTCCTGCAGCTGAAGAGGATTCTTCGGATGTCTGATCAGTGTCACCTCAAAAAGCCCATCATTCATATCTACATTTTTGCCGGTAAGATTTTTAAATCCTCCAACAGATCTGGAATTTGTAATCATTCCTACGATAAAATCATCTTCTACCTGAATCTCTTCAGAGGTTACTTTCATATGGTAGGATTTGATATCGAACAGTCGTTTTACCCCTTCCAGAAGGTATGCCACATGTCCAAGAACATTTTTCAGATCCTGGTCTGTTTCATAGGATACATCTGTAAACAGACCAAAAGCAGCCACATATGCAAACGTCTGGCTGTTAAATCTTCCTATATCACAGTGATACAGTTTTTCTTCCATGATCATCTGAGCAGCCTTCACCATGCTTTTGGGCATAAAGAGACTGTTTGCAAAATCATTGGTACTTCCTGCCGGAATATATCCAATCGGTACATTACTGTTTTTCTCTGTGATTCCGGTAACTACCTCATCCAATGTACCGTCTCCTCCGCTGCACACGATCAGATCAACAGAGTCCGCATATTCTTTTGCTTTTTCATATGCATCTTTCGGTGCCTGTGTTGCGCGGATAATGACCTCATAATCATGACTGCTGAATATATCAACAATATCCAGTAAATGCATCTTAATCCTGCCTTTTCCCGCTTTTGGATTAAACACAAAGAGCATTTTCTTTGCCACGGTCTGATGTCCCCTTTCTTTTGTTTTATTACGCAATCTATATCATACAACAAATTATTGCAAATTCCTAGATGCAAATTTTTCTGTTGCTCACGCCAAAATTTTTTATGGCAGATTTGACGACAAACAAAAAAAATCCTCTGTAAAACAGAGGATAAAGTAGCGAGAGGGGGATTCGAACCCTCGACACCACGGGTATGAACCGTGTGCTCTAGCCAACTGAGCTATCTCGCCATATTCTTTTGTAACATGGGACCTATAGGGCTCGAACCTATGACCCTCTGCTTGTAAGGCAGATGCTCTCCCAGCTGAGCTAAGATCCCATTTCTATGCCTGCCATTGAGCTTTCGCTCAACCGACTACGTTAGTATACTATTTCCGTACCAATGTGTCAACACTTTTTTTATTTTTTTTAAATTTTATTTTTTTCATAAATTTCCGACAATTTTATCTTTCAGAATTGCAAGGATTTCCCTTGGGACATAAATAAGCAGTCTCCAGGAACGATATTTCGACGGAATCGGATAGATTTTTCTGCATCCACATTTCTTTCCGATAGCAACTCCGCGAAATACATGAAAGTTGTTTGTCACGACGCCAATGCTGTGCTCCATACTTCCGATCAGGCGGAGACTGAAATCCAGATTTTCTTTCGTGTTGGTTGATTGTTCTTCTTTTATAAGACGTTCTGCTGCAATCCCATGTTCTGTAAGATATCTGTACATGGCTTCGGCTTCACTGATCTGCTCTCCGTCGCCCCGTCCTCCGGAAAGCACAGCCTTCGTACCCGGATTTTCTTCCAGATACAACAAAGCCCTTCTGACTCGTTCCAGAAGGGCTAATGTAAGCTTTGTGCCATTGACATGTGCGCCAAGTACAATGATATAATCCAGATCTGATCTGGTTTTCATTATCTGCCGCAGCAGTGTTTGTATTTCTTGCCGCTTCCACACGGGCATGGATCGTTGCGGCCGATTTTGTGCGGTTTTACAACTGTACCGGACTTTTTCTGCTCTTTGTAGAGTTCTTTACGTTTTTCTTCAGTAAAGATGTCGTTCCACTGTGGCAGTTCATACAGCCAGTCAGCCTTTGCATCTACCATATTCTTGTAAAGGAGTTCTTTATCAAAAGCAAGTGTAACCTTTGTATTCTCATCCATGGTCTCAATCGGGTTCGGAATCTTAAGGCTGTCGTTGATACCATCAAGGAAACCAACCATAGTCATAACATCCTGTCCGTATTTCTCAGCCAGTTCTTTCACTGTACCGCTTACAACTTCATCCGGGTTGGACAGAATCTGCTCATAGATGCCCTTCTCAATATTGAAATAGTTTGCCCAGAATCTCTGGAGCTGATTGCGGTCTGCCTGCTGATTGTAGGCAATCTCACGCCACTGCTCTAAGATTGTTTTATCGCTCATTTGTTTATCCTCTTTTCAAAAATTTTGCCTGTGGTTCATTATATCATCTTTTTCACCAAAAGACAAACCATATTGTAATAATTTTTGTGAAAATTCTGTATAAATACTCATATAACGGTCATACTATAAGTGTTCCGATAAGATTTCTTTGAAGAACACTGCAAAAGATAATATCAGAAATACTTATTTATATCCTCCCCTTACGAAAGGTCTCAGGACTGACGCCCATGCCGCGGTTTTGGGGCTTTTCTTCTGTTCTTTTGCAAAAAAATCTGTTTTTATTTTACGCCGAGTGCTTCCAGCTCTGCCGCTGCCTGTTTGAAACTCTTGAAACAGATTGTGTGGATTCCTGCTTTCTGTGCTCCCTCGCAGTTCACCGGACGGTCGTCAATAAACACACACTCCTCTGCTTTCAGTCCAAACTTGTCAAGCAGTGTCTGATAAATGTCAGCTTCCGGCTTTAACTGCTTCACATCACAGGAAAACACGGTACCGTCCATGTATTTGAGGAATGGCATTTCTTTTTTCGTACGATCCAGCATATATCTGCTGTAATTAGACAGTACATATAACTGATAGCCCTGGCTTTTCAGGTATTTGGTCCACGTTTCCGCATATGGCATCCTTCGTACCGTCTTTGGTGTATCTTTCATCACTGCCGCAATGTCTTCGGCATACTCCGGTGCCAGTTCCTGACACTGACGTACATATGTCTCCTCATCATAGAGACCTCTGTCTCTTTCATCCCAGACCGGGCTCTGAAATGTTGCCTTCGCGATACGCTCGCGCTTTTCTTCGTCAAATCCAAAGCTGTCGAGATAATCCTGCCAGTTAAATTCTACAAGTACAAGACCTACATCAAAAACCACGTTTTTAAGCATACTGCTTTTCTCCTGACCATCTTTCTTTTTATTCAGATATTTGAATAACATCAGAATCACATAACACATGACCGCTACAAACATCACTGTAAAAAGTGATGCCATAAATTCTTTCTGGGAAAAGTCACCCTTCAATGCAAAATACATCGGAAGGCAGAAAATCACCAGCAGAACGATCACTCCGATGATCGCCGCATATTTTTTCCAGTTTTTCATACTTACCTCTTTATTAAACAAATGCGCCGGAGAGTTCCCCGGCGCGTTCTATGCTTCTGATTACTTATTTCTGTAAATAATGTCATTTCTTCCCGGACCGTTGGAGATCATGGTAATCGGGAAGCCGATCTGTTTCTCAACGAATTCTACATATTTACGGCAGTTTTCCGGAAGATCTTCGTATTTCTTGATTCCACGGATGTCTGTCTTCCATCCCGGAAGTACTTCAAAAACAGGTTTTGCCTTCTCAAGAAGACCTGTAGTCGGGAAGTCTGTTGTAACCTTTCCATCGATCTCGTAACCTGTGCATACCGGAATCTCATCCAGATAGCCAAGTACATCAAGTACTGTAAAGGCAACATCGGTTGTTCCCTGCATACGGCATCCGTATTTGGAAGCAACACAGTCAAACCATCCCATACGTCTCGGGCGTCCGGTTGTTGCGCCATATTCTCCGCCGTCTCCGCCACGTCTTCTCAGCTCATCCGCTTCTTCTCCGAAAATTTCGGAAACAAAAGCTCCTGCGCCTACTGCACTGGAGTAAGCTTTGCAGACTGTGATTACTTTTTTGATTTCATATGGTGGAACACCGGCTCCGATTGCACCGTAAGCTGCAAGTGTGGAAGAAGATGTAACCATCGGATATATTCCGTGATCCGGGTCTTTCAGGGAGCCAAGCTGTCCCTCAAGCAGGATCTCTTTACCTTCTTTTAATGCATTCCACAGGAACAGAGAGACATCTCCGACGTATGGAGCAACCATTTCTTTATATTTCATGAGTTCATCATAGATCTCATTCGGATCAAGAAGCGGTTTGTGATACAGATGCTCCAGAAGGATGTTCTTTGTCTCAACAACACGCTCAACTTTTTCTCTGAGTGCATCATCATGGAACAGTTCATTTACCTGAAAACCGATCTTTGCATATTTGTCTGAATAGAATGGAGCGATACCGGATTTGGTAGATCCGAAGGATTTACCACCCAGACGTTCTTCTTCGTACTGGTCAAACAGAATGTGATACGGCATAACGATCTGTGCTCTGTCGGAGATCATGATCTTCGGAGCCGGAACACCTCTTGAAACTACTTCGTTGTATTCTTTGAAAAACACCGGAATGTTCAGTGCAACACCGTTTCCGATCACACTTGTTGTATGGTTATAAAATACACCGGATGGAAGTGTATGCAGTGCAAATTTACCGTAATCATTTACGATTGTATGACCTGCATTTGCTCCTCCCTGAAATCTTACAATGATATCTGCTTTCTGAGCAAGCATATCGGTAATTTTACCTTTACCTTCATCTCCCCAGTTTGCGCCAACTACTGCTTTGATCATAACACTTTATCCTCCTCGTGTTTTAGACGTTTATTTCCGCGGTCATGCCGAGCATTTCTTTATGTGCATCCAGAACCGGCTGTACAGTCTTTGTAATAAATGCTGTTGTCTGCTCTTTTGCTCTGCCGACATATCTGGACGGTTCCATGGATTTCTGAAGCTCTTCGATCGTCAGGTTAAATGCAGGATCTGCTGCAATTCTCTCAAGAAGGTCGTTATCTTTTCCTTCTACCTTAACGGTACGTCCTGCTTCCATGGAAAGCTCACGGATACGCTCATGCAGTTCCTGACGGTCTCCGCCGGCTTTTACTGCATCCATCATGATGTTCTCGGTAGCCATAAACGGAAGTTCTGCCATCATGTGTTTCTCAATAACTTTCGGATAAACAACCAGTCCGTCTACAACGTTCAGGCACAGATCCAGAATGCCGTCAATTGCAAGGAATCCTTCCGGAATGCTGAGACGTTTGTTTGCAGAGTCATCCAGTGTTCTCTCAAACCACTGTGTGGCGG
>OLRJ01003473.1_pt1 | contig 10370 bp, 18 predicted proteins | sample 1672741 | NCBI WGS metagenome assembly OLRJ01 (sample SAMEA3136719, study PRJEB25190) | human gut metagenome | biome: human gut; feature: human-associated habitat; material: faeces | place: Austria | collected 2013
AAATTTAATATAGATAATATAAAAAATGATTTAGCAATTGAAGGAATGGATATAACAGAGAATGATGTTAATATGTATAGAATGTTAGCAGAAAATGAAGTGGCAATGCCAGAATTAATAAATATGATAAAAGAACAAATCTAATGTAAAAGTTGTCAAAATATTGACAACTTTTAATTTTTACTTTAAACTCATCTTAAGAAATGGTGGGAGATAATATGAGAAATTTGTATGAGGGTTCAAAATATTGCTATGAAAATAGTGGAACTTTAAAAAATAAATTAGATATTAGAGATTATAAACAACTAGAAAAATATGAGGCTAAAATCACTGCAGCCAAATCCTTAGGTTTAAGAATAAAAGGAATTACGGGTGATTTCGATAAAAAGCATTATATTTCAATTCACAAATATTTATTTGAAGACATCTATCCATTTGCAGGTGAATTTAGAGAAGAGAATATTGGAAAAGGTGAGTTTAGATTTGCAAGTTTTGAATATATTGAACCAGAATTAGATAGACTTTTGAATGAATTAAAACAAGAAAACTTTCTAGCTGGACTTTCAAAACAGGAACTAGCAAAAAGGTTAGCATATTATTTGTCAGAACTAAATGTTTTACATCCATTTAGAGAAGGAAATGGAAGAACAAACAGAGAATTCATTAGGCAATTAGCTTTAAAAAATGGATATGTTTTAAACTTAAAAAATACACCACCACAAGAAGTACTGGATGCAAGTATAAAGTCAGTTATAGATACTACTGATCTAGAAAAAATTATAGAAGAAATGCTAGAAAAACAATAAAATTACTAAACAAAAAGGTGACGTTGAGATATTTATTCTCAACATCACCTTTTTATTTAAAAAAATTTTAACTTTTTTTCAAAAAACACTTGATATTTTTAATATCTTATATTAAAATCTAATTGAAGTGGAGAGAAGTGGTAGAAAGTGGAACAAAATGTTAGCGAGGTGAGTAAAAGTGTTAATAGGTGAATATGAGCATTCTCTAGATGCTAAAGGCAGATTGATACTACCTTCAAAAATTAGAGAAGATATGGGCGAAAAATTCATAATAACCAAAGGCCTAGACAAATGTCTATTTGGCTTCTCACAAACAGAATGGGCTAACTTCGAAGAAAAACTAAAAACACTTCCACTTACAAACAAAAATGCCAGAGATTTCGTAAGATTTTTCTTATCAGGCGCAATAGAATGTGAAATTGATAAACAAGGTAGATTTTTAATTACAAGTAACTTACGTGAATATGCAAAATTAGAAAAAGACACAGTAATAATTGGTGTAGGTACTAGAATTGAAATTTGGGATAAAGAAAAATGGAAATCTTATAATAGTGACGAAAATATTTCAGCAGATGAAATAGCAGAAAATATGACAATGTTAGGTATATAACTTGTAAAAGTTTATATAGGTGCTAAAGAAAAATGTACAAAAGACAATAATGCAAAAGATACTAATACAAAAGAAAAATATTATAATTAACAAAAGAAATTAATACAAAAGATAAAAATCAAACGAAAGATGATAGTACAAAAGAAAAATTTACAAAAGATATGATATATATGCAAAAGATATATCTACGAAAGAAAGTTAAGAACCAAAAGAAAAAACAAAAAGAAAATACAGCTGGTAGTTCAATAATTACCAGCTGCAATACGTTAAAAAGTTTTATTTAGAGGTGTTAAATTGGAATTTAAACATATGCCGGTCATGTTACAAGAATGTATAGAAGGATTAAAAATAAAACCGGATGGAATTTATGTAGATGGAACTCTTCGGAGGAGCAGGGCATAGCAAAGAAATTGCAAAAAGAATATCATCAAACGGTATGTTAATAGGGATAGATAGAGATCAGGAAGCTTTAAAAGCTGCTCAAAATAATCTGAAAGAATTTCATAACATAAAGTATGTCCATGATAATCATGATAATATAAAAAATATATTAGAAAAATTAAATATAGAAAAAGTAGATGGAATATTACTTGATTTAGGAGTTTCTTCTTATCAGTTAGATGAGAGAAATAGAGGATTTAGTTATTTAGGTGAAAATGAATTAGATATGAGAATGGACAAAACACAAAAATTAACAGCAAAAGAAGTAATAAATAATTATGAAGAAGAAAAACTTGCTAATATTATTTATGAATATGGAGAAGAAAGATTCTCAAGAAAGATTGCTAGAAATATTTGCATAGAAAGAAAAGAAAAGCCAATTACAACAACTAAACAGTTAGTTGAAATTATAGAAAAATCTATTCCTAAATCAAAACAAAAAGAAGGGCATCCTGCTAAAAGAACATTTCAAGCAATTAGAATTGAAGTTAATGATGAAATAAAACCATTATATAATACAGTTAAGGACTGCATAGATTCATTAAGAACAGGAGGAAGGTTATGTATTATAACATTTCATTCCTTAGAAGATAGAGCGGTAAAAAATGCCTATATAGAAGCTAAGGGAAAATGTACTTGTCCGAAAGATTTACCATATTGTGTATGTGGAGCAAAATCATTAGGAAAAGTAGTAACAAAAAAACCAATTGTAGCTTCAGAAGAAGAACAATTGGAGAATTCAAGAAGTAAGAGCGCAAAATTGAGAATATTTGAGAAAACATAAGAAAAGAGGAGGTGAATAACTTATGGCAAGAAGCAGATATGAATATAGTACTAGTCCACGAAAATTGGAACCAGAATATAAACCACAACAAAAACAAAATAAAAAAAGAAAATTACATGTAGTAGAAGATTTACCAAGACAAGGGATAAAAATATCAACAGAACAAAAGAAAAAAAGAACAAAGGCAACTCTAGTAGTTATTGCTATATTTGCATTATTATTGACCATAAGTTATAGAAACTCAAAGATAAATGAAAAATTTACAGAAGTACAAAGCTTAAAGAAAGAATTATCTTCTCTTCAAAAAGAAAATGAACAACTAAAGGTAAATATAGAAAATAGTTTAAATTTTAATAATATTGAAAAATTAGCAAAAGAAAAGCTAGGAATGCAAAAATTAACCAATAAGCAAACTGTATATGTTAGTTTGCCAAAAAAAGATTATGTAGAATCAGCATCTGAAAAAGTTGTAATTGAAAAAGATAAAAATTGGTTTGAAAAATTTGTAGATAAAATATTTAATAAATAAATGAATGAAATTTTTGAGAATAAAGAAAAATCTTCCTAATAAAATTAATTAGGAGGATTTTTTTATGGCTACAACAAAACTTTCAAGTAAGAAAAAAATGCGAAATACACTTTTTATTTGTTTTCTAATTTTATTATGTTTGATTGGAAGAATAGGGATAATACAATTTGTTCAGGGAGAAGAATTGTCGAGCTTGGCATATCAACAACAGACATTAGATAGAAAAATAAATCCAAAAAGGGGAACAATTTTAGATAGTACAGGAAAAAAGATTTTAGCAGTTAGTAGTACAGTAGAAACAGTAACAATCAATCCTGGGAATATAGCAAAAGAAAACAAAGAAAAAGTAGCAAAAAAATTATCAGAATTATTTGATATGGATTATGAAAAGGTTCTAAAAAAAGTAACTAAAAGAAGTTCGATCGAAACGATTAGTAAAAAAGTTGAAAAAGAAAAAACAGATGAATTAAGAAAATGGATGCAAGAAAATAATATAACAACAGGAATAAATATAGATGAAGATACAAAAAGGTATTATCCATATGGAAATTTTGCGGCACAAATTATAGGATTTTGTGGGAGTGATAATCAAGGGCTAGATGGAATAGAAGCAAAATATGATCAAGAATTAAAAGGAAAACAGGGAAGTATTCAAAGACATGCAGATGCAAAAGGGCGGAGAGATTGGGCATGAAGGAGAAAATTATGTTTCTGCTATTGATGGAAATGATTTGGTTTTAACTGTAGATTTTACAATTCAATCTATTGTAGAAAAATATTTAGAAGAGGCATGTATTGATAATAAATGTACGGATGGAGGAAATATTGTTGTAATGAATCCACAAAATGGAGATATTTTAGCAATGGCTACATATCCGTCTTATAATTTGAATACACCATATGAAGCTTATACAGAAGAATTAAAACAAAGTTGGGATTCAATGGAACAAGCCGAGAAAACAAAAAATTTGCAAGCTGTTTGGAGAAATAAAGCGATAGCAGATACATATGAACCAGGTTCCGTATTTAAGTTAATAACTTCGTCTGCAGCATTAGAAGAAGGAATAACTGATACTGATAAAGAAGGAGAATTTTGTTGTACAGGAGGAATTGAAGTAGCTGGAGTAAGAATAAAATGTTGGAGATATTATAGACCACATGGATCAGAAAGTTTGCGACAGGCACTTATGAATTCATGTAATCCGGTTTTTATAGGGCTAGGACAAAAAATGGGAGTACATACTTATTATAACTATTTAAATAAATTTAAATTATTGAACAAAACAGGAATTGATTTGCCAGGAGAAGCAAATAGTATATTTTTAGCGGAAAATAAAGCTGGACCAGTAGAACTTGCTACTATTAGTTTTGGACAGAGATTTGAAATAACACCAATTCAGTTAGTAACGGCAGTATCTGCAATTGCTAATGGTGGCGAAAGTGTAAAGCCAAGACTTGTAAAACAAATTATTGATAGTCAAACAAAGAAAGTTAAAGATATTCCAGTTCAAAAAGAAGAAAGAGTAATATCAAAAGAAACGTCAGAAAAGGTTTTAAGTATGATGGAATCAGTAGTATCAGAGGGAACACGGAAAAAATGCTAAAGTTGCAGGATATAGAATAGGTGGTAAAACAGGTACTTCAGAAGATGGTGTTAATACTAATAAATATGTTACATCATTTTGTGGAGTAGCACCTATTGATAATCCACAAGTTGTGGTATTAGTTACTTTATATAATCCAACAGGAGAGGGGGGACACCAAGGTGGTGAGTGGTTCATTTTGTCGCTACATTTTAAGCAACATTTAAAAAACTTACAATTTAGGTAAAAAATAGAACAATCAAATCAAAGAAAAAGTGATCTCAGGATTACTTTCTTTTTAAAAATATAAAAGGAGGACAAGCTATGGAAAAGAAAAATATTATTAGTACAAATTTTATAATAACTAACAGAGATTTGATAACTAAATTTGGAGTAAATTCAGCTGTAATGCTAGGCGAATTATATGGAAGAATGAATTATTTTAGAAAAAGAAATGAATTAAAATATGGGTATTTTTTTGCCACTAAAGAGAGCATAGAAAAGAGTACAAAATTAAGTCCATATAAACAAAGAAAAGCAACATCAATTTTACAAGCTGTAGAAATTTTAGATGTAAAACATATTGATATTCCGCCAAAGACTTATTATAAAATTAATGAAGAAAAACTTTTGAAAGTATTGAAAAATTCAGTAGTGCACGAGGTGAACAACTAGTAATTCATATTTTAAACGACTAGGTGTTAAAAATGTTGACTACAGTCTGTTAAAAAATTTAACACAAATAATAATAAGTAATAATAATAAAAAAATAATAAATAATAACACACACATAAAAATCTTGGATTGAAGAATATCATTAAATATAAAGTTGGACAAGTTGTCCTAAATGTACATATCCTTACAGAGAGTAAAGATATGTACCTAAAAAAGAAAATATGTTTTGTAAATAGTTCATTATAAAAAGTGGACAGGTTGTCCACAATTGATATAATCTTACAAAGAGTAAGGCTATATTAATAAAAGTATATTATAAAAATGTATGCCTTTTTGTAATACATTTTTGTAAAAGTAATACTATTAGAAAGCTTTGCTTTCAAAGGTTTTAGGGGAAGATGTAATACATCTATTCTTGCACTACGTGAAAAAAGTAAAAAAAATTTGAAAATGGGCTGAATTTATAAAATGAGCACGTTAGAATTAAGTTAGTTGTTCGAACAAAGTGAGTTATAAATAACTTATGCAACCGAATGCAATGAGGGTGTATGCATTAAAAAAATAAGTGTAAGGAGAGATGAAAGATGTTAAATAAGGAAGAGTTAAAATCATTTCAAGAAGAATCTCTTATTGATTCTTGGTATAATAATAGAGCAGAAAATTTATATATACTAAATGATGTCGATAAAAAGAAAATAGAAGAAATAACAAAAGGAGAAGATACCTATCAAATAATAGCAGATGAAATATCTAAATTAGCTAACAAAGATGATAAAGAAAAAATACTTGAGAAAATAGATAAACATTGTAATAAATTAGTTAATATTGGTGGTTATGAAAATGAAAAATTTTATAAGGTTGGATTTATTGATGGAATTAATTTGATTATTGAATGCATAGGAGGAAAATTAAGATGTTGAGTAAATATGGAATTTTATATAGTAAATATTTAGAAGAATATAAGCCAATAAGCTATCAAGAATTAATAATGAATGGAACTATAAATAATTTTTTAGAATTAAAAGATAAAGAATTTAATAATATAAGGAATTCTATTATAGATGAACTAAAAAATAAATGTAAGAAACCTAATACAGATAGTTTTATAGAATTAGCAAAATACAATAATTTTATTTATAATAAAGCAGATGAATTAGTAATTTGGACAATATGTCCAAAAATCATAAAGATATACAGAGAGTAAGAAAATATTGCAAAATGTTATTGTATAAAATGTCAGGCAAAAATCTGAAATTTTTTTGAAAATCCGACAAGTTAAAGGCTTTGCCTTTTAGTGTTTAGGGGTGTATGTCAGATACCTATTCTTATACTACATAAAAAATTACAATAATTGTCAGAATTAGTAGAAAAGTTTTAAAATTTATTATATAATGCTTACCAAGAGTAATAACATTCGAAATAAGTGAATATATGAATGATGAATATTTAATAAAAATACACAAGCCAAGAATTCAAGAAATATGTGATACATATTTTAAATGGAAAGACTTAAATGCATATGTAAAAAGTTTAGTGTTAAGAAGGAATAAAATATGAAATTTATAGAAAATATAAAAAGAATTTATGAATATGGTAAAGAATTAGAAATTTATTTAGATATGGACAGAACAATTATTGAACTTATATTTGATATAGAAGAAAGCTTTACTCAAAAAGGTAATTATATAAAGAAAGTACCTATAAAACCAGTAATTAATCAATTGGAAAAAATACATAGATTATATCCTAATATAAAGATTAAAATTTTAAGCTTTTCAAGAAATAATGATATGACAAAAGAATAAATGGCTAGATATAAATATGCCATATATAAATAAAGAAAATAGAATATTCTTGTCTGAAGAAAGTCATGAATATGGTAAAATTGATATTAATAAAATAAAAGGTGAATATATAAAAGCAAATATAACAGAAGATAAAATTGCTATTTTAATAGATGATGATGTAAGGATTCTTAATGAAACTAAAAAATTTTGAAAGAACAAGTATTTCCAATACATGTTACATCTGTACTTATATAATATAAAAGAGATAGGCAGACTAAATAGAGTCTGCCTACTGAAAGGAATTTAATGTTAAAAATTAAAGTTTTCTTAACTGTTCGAGTCTTTTATCAGCTAAGGCCAGTTTTTCATCTAACTCAGAATTGTGTTCGATTATTTCAAAATGTCTTTCGAAATGATCGTGAATAACTCCATCGGGTGTCATACTGAATTTCATGTGATTAGGATTTAAAGATTTGTTACCAAGTCTTGCTCTTGTTCCATCTGAAAGAATAAAAGTAGCCTTATTTGAAGTACAGAAAATATCATCGATAGGTATACTTAAAAAGAGTTCTTCCAAATATGAAACATACTGGGAATCATAAGCTCCTTGATTAACAGGATTCATTGTGTTGGCATATACATTCATGCCAGTTGCTTGTCTTGCATATGCAAGAAAGTCAAGTAGAGAATTGAGAGTCGGAAACTCTTTTTCTGTTACAAGTACTTCAAGAGCTAGTTTGGTTTTCCATTCAGACTGAATAAACTGCATAGATTCACTACCTCTATAAGAGATTTTGAATTCATCAACAATTCCATCTAACTGTTTTAAAACTTCAACCTTTTTTCCGTTTGTAAACATTTTGACAGTAAGGCCAGCGTTCTTTGCAATATGAGCAAAGTCTACAATATCTGGATGCATAGTAGGTTCTCCACCGTGCAAAAAGAAATTATTAAGACCATGCTCTTTAGCGAAGTTAACACCAGAAATAAAATTTTCTTTGTTTATAAAACCTCCAGTGTGAACTTCACGCTCAATGCAAAAAGCACAATTGCTATTACATTGTCTAGTTAGCAAACAGAAAAACTCTTGTAAATCATGTAACTCCCGAGGGTGTTTTTTAATAATAATTTTGTCACTCATGATAAATCTCCTTTCATTAAATCTTATGCATGTTGCATTTATAATATTATAACATAACACTTTTGAAATTGCAATTATGTTGACAAAAAATGGGAAAAGCTTTATAATATATAAAGATTAAATCTTTAAGGAGGAAAAATGAAAGTAGTAACTTTAAACCCAAACAAATTAACAATGGATGATATAGATAGAGAACAACATAGAGTTAAAGTATTATTATTTAATTCTAAAGATGAAATTTTACTATGTAAAATAAATGGAGTTTATAACTTTATAGGAGGACATATTGAGGAAAATGAGACAGTATTAGAAACAGCACAAAGAGAGATAAAAGAGGAAACAGGAATTTCAATGAGATTAGGGAATTTTTCAGCGCCTTTTTTCAAACTTCAATCTTTTGAAAAGAATTATTATGGTTCACCTAGAAATTATTTTACTACGATAGAATTTATTGAAGGTAGAACAGATGCACCTATTGATTTAAATAAAACAAATTTAGATCCTGAAGAACAGAAAAAGGATTTTAGACTTGAATATGTATCATATAAAGATTTAGAAAATACATTAGAAGAAAATAGGAAAGTTGCTAGAGAAGAAGAAAGAGAATTTATTATAGATGAAATGCTAGCAGTATTGAAAGTTTACGAAAAAGAAACAGTTAAAAACAATATACATGAGGAAGAAAGATAAATGATTGATAGAAGAAAATATATAAAAGATACATATTTAAGAGGTATTAATAAATATAAACACTATTTTTTTGAAGATAAAAAAAATAAATGTTATATTTCAATAAAAAAGATTTTAGAATTAGATGAACCTTTTTTTACAAGGAAAGGTTTATGCTTAATTAATCAAAACTATTACATTGTAGAAATAGTACCTTTACATGAAAATTATTGCATAAGAGTATTTGTAAATGATAAAAAAGAGATAATATTATATTATTTTGATATAACACTTCAAAATGGCTTTGATAGTTTGAATGATTCTTTATATTATGATGATTTATATTTAGATGTAGTAAAACAAGATGAAAATATAGATGTTTTAGATGAAGATGAATTAATAGAAGCATTAGAAAATGGAAAAATAAATAAAAATGAATATGAATTAGCAATTACAAAAAAAAATGAACTTATAGATAGCTTAATTAATGATAATAATAAATATATAAAAATAGATTTTTTTAAATATTTATAAGAGATAACAAAAATATATTTAACATCCTAAAGTAAGAGGGATATGAAAATAAGATGTTTTTTGTAAGATTTTATTATATAAATATTTTCGATAAATTATAGCAATTAGTGTAATAATATGATATACTCACTATAAATTTTGAAAGGAGATTCTTATGTCACCAATTAGAGAAAAATTCATAAAAATTATTGACTCTTTGCCTTATGACTTAGACAAAGAAGTTTTAAACAAAAATACAAAAGAAATTTTACAAGATGTAACAAAATTATATGTTGATACATATAGCACTGATGACTTATCTGCAAATGATAAAGAATGTATTCAATCATTAATTGGATTTAATTTTTAAGAAAGGTTGTGATTTTATGGAAAAATCAAAAAAAGAAAATATTTCTATTGGGAAAATTAGTGAACTCTTAAAAAATGCTCCAACAGATGATGGAACTTTTTATGGATGTTTATATGATTTATATGTTTTTATTGGAATTGTCAAAGGAGTTTCTGATATTAATAATGGAAATGGAATTACATTAGAAGAACTCGAAAAAGAAAGAGAGGCATTATATGAAAATTATAGTAGAAACTTTGACTAAATCATGTCTTGATAATATTTTTAATTACAATATGCAATATTCTTCTAAAAATGCTCTAGAAGTAGATAAAAATATTAGAGCTCAAATAAATAACTTAAATATGTTTTCATATCTAGGTAAATTAATTCCAGAAATGTCGGATTCTCATTTTAGAGAAATTATTTATAAAAAATCTCGACATTCTGGATATAGAATTATGTATTTCGTCTCGGATTATG
>OLRJ01003475.1_pt1 | contig 10367 bp, 11 predicted proteins | sample 1672741 | NCBI WGS metagenome assembly OLRJ01 (sample SAMEA3136719, study PRJEB25190) | human gut metagenome | biome: human gut; feature: human-associated habitat; material: faeces | place: Austria | collected 2013
GAGCAAGAAGCCCCCACTTCAAAATCTATGATTTAAGTGGTGGGAGCATGTCACTATAATATATTATATGTATGAAAGAAAATCTAATATATTATAGAACTTGCGTATGTAATATCAACTACCATATGGTATGGTCGGTGAAATATCGACGGAAGATATTAAGCCCGGAAATTGAGGAATACCTGAAGGAACTGGTGCAGCAGATCGCTGAGGATAAGGGTTTTACTATCCATTTATTTGAATGTGATGAAGGTGACCATGTCCATTGCTTTGTATCAGCTCCACCAAAGCTGTCTATAACAGCAATCGTTAAGTATCTGAAAGGTATCACCGGAAGGAAATTATTCGAACATTTTCCGGAAATAAGGGACCAGCTGTGGAAGGGGGAGCTGTGGAACCATTCCTATTATGTGGAAACAATCGGATCTGTATCTGAAGAAAATATCCGTTGTTATATTGAACATCAGAGCAAATCGTATTGATTCAAGATGGAGTGTGAATCCCCATCTGCACAGCGATTAAGGGGAAGAGGAATGCTGCTGTCACATAAAACATCCATAAGGAACAGTCAGGAATATTCCAATATCATAGGGCATATGTGTTATGCAGCCTCCAAACTCTGAAATATCTACAACTACAAACAGCGGTCATTATAAAGAACTGGGACTGGAAAAGTATCCTGACTGGTATCATCAGAAAGAAGCACATAAAGGAAATCTGTGGTATAAACAGCTTCCGTCACAGACAGTGCAGGAGACCTGCAAGCAGCTGGACAAAGCCTGGAGATCTTTTTATGTCCTGAAAAAGACCGGAGGGATCAAAGTTCCAAATCCACCCCGCTTTAAATAGGAAAATATACCGGTCACATACATGCAGATGGGAATCTAGCATGAGAAAGGCTCAGACCAGCTGCGGCTGTCTCTGACAAAGGATCTGAAAAACCATATGGAAGAAACCTATGGGATCCATGAAAAATTTCTATATCTTGAAAATAAGATTTTCAGGGACATGGATCATATAAAACAGCTGCGGATTTATCCACCAAAAAACGGAAAGTGCGACCTTATTGTCGTTTATGAGATTGAACGAGAATTACAAAGGTTAAAAGAAAATTGTAAATAAAGAATCGCAAAAAGAGATGGAATATCAATGGATATCTCTGTCTTAGAAATTCTAAAGAAAAAAACGGAAATACCAGCTTCGGTATCTCCGTTTTTTACTGTTTTTGCAGAGCGTCACAAAATCCTTCTATGTAAGAGATAGTTCGTTTTCGATCGGAGTCATCCATTTTTCTGCAAAGGTTAAGGATGTAGGTTTCATCTTCTGTCAGATTAGTTTCTGAAAGTGGATCAAACCTGGTATCTGACAGTCCAAGAATATAGTCAATGGATACACCGAAGATATCCCGGAGTTTAATGAGCATAGCAGCACTTGGATAATATTTTCCTTTTTCATAAGCACTGATGGTTTCCTGAGAAACTTCCAGTTCGATACTCAGACGAATCTGTGTAATCTTCTTCTCTTTTCGTAATTTCTTAATTCGGTTCATGTAAAATCTCCTTTAGCATATTATACAAGTTGTACTTGTTTGAAATAGAAGATAATAGTATAATTTATACAAGTTAAACTTGTAAAATAATGGAAAAACTGGAAAAGATAGGAAAAAAATAGATTAGCATAAAAATAAATTGTTCAATAGGACAGGAACGTAGTATAATTTTCACAAGCCGTATTTGCAGATTATAAAAATAAATGAGTTATTTGATTACAAAAAGAACAAATATGCAAAAAGAGAGGTGTATATTTGGTATCAGATAATCATTATATTAATCCAAAGGAGGAAGAAAGAATGGGAAAGAAAATAAAAAGATTAAGTTGTGTTTTACTGGCAATAGTAATGTGCATGGGAATGACAGTACCTGTAATGGCTGCATCTTCAAAATATAACGCTGCTGTAGCAAGTTATAAGCGGTATATGAGAGGAAAATGTGGAAGTTACCTGATTGTAGATATTGACGGGAACGGAGTTCCGGAGCTGCTCTTCCATAATACCACAGGCTGGTATAACGAAATTCGTTCTTACAATACCAGAACGAAAAAATCAGTACGTCTGAAATCCAGTGGTTTTGGAAAAGGATATAACATGCCAATGAAGTATTCAAAACGTTGCCATACAGTTATATTACCAAGTGCCAGTACTGGTGGTGGCAGGGAAGTTATCTACAGAGTCAGAGGAACAAAAGCCAGTAAGATCTGTACTGTTGAAACTCGTAATAACAAATTTGGCAAGTCAGGATATTACATAAGTGGAAAAAAAGTAAGTACTTCTGCTTACAATAAAACTTATAATAAATATATGAGAAATTATTATATAGTTTACTGGAATTAATTAACATAAAAGGAGTCAATACACAAATGAAAAAGAAAACTCTACTCACCGGAATTCTGGCAGCAGCCATGCTGTTTGCCACAGGAGGACTCAGCACAGTTTATGGATCTGAAACCAAAACTCTTGCAGATTATCCACAGTACAATGAAATTGTGCAAAAGTATTATGAAGGTGCTTCTGCCGGCTGGAATATCAGTCAATTTCAGGAAAATAATCTCTGTTATCTGGCAGGATACTATTCCGATATCAACAAACTGGGATATTGTCTTCTGGATGTAGATAGCGATGGAACAGACGAATTGTTTATTGGTACAACGGAAGATGAAGGATACGAGGGAATGTTTTTTGACATGTATACTCTGACTGATGGAAAAGCAGAGCTTGTTACTACCAGTGGAGAACGTGACAGGTATTACCTTTGTGAAGATAATACCATTGCCAATGAAGGATCAAGCAGTGCTTTTTTATCTGTGAATTATTATTACGAGTATAAATCAGGTAAGCTCAAGCTGCAGGATGGCATTGTGTATGATGAAGAAATAAACCCACAGAGCCCTTGGTTTTACGGTACTCTTGATAATGGAGAGGATTCACTTGAACCAATTTCAGAAGGTGCGGCAGATGCAATTAAAAGTAAATACAGTTATATGAAACTGTCATTCAGTCCATTGTCAGACGCACAATAACCAATATGCAGACTGTAGTCCTGGCAAGTAGAAAGGCGAGTTATTTACCAGGTGACATTTTTGGTGGCTGGAAATGATAAACATCTTCATAAGACTCCAGCTGTTCTTCATCTACAGGACCAGATGGAATCAGACCGGTGCAGTCATGAGCAGATGCTGCGTTAGATAAATAATCATAAAGATCAATGATCTCCTGATCAGAAGGAGAAGAAACAGCAGGTATTTTTTTACTTTTCATAAACAGACCTCCATGTAATATAGTATTGTTTACATGAAATATATTATTACTGTATGTAGAAAAGTGAAATTTATACCTGCTGTTTTAATTTGCATTGATGCAATTGCATACCATATATATTTGACTTGACTTAAATGGATCAATATATAGATATTACGCCAAAAGTTTATAAAGTTCTTCAAATACTTTGTCAGCATAAAGTTCTTTGATCTGATGTCGGGACATCCCGGAAACATCAGCATCATATTCGAAGATTTTTACATTATCCTGTATGATAATGCAGAAAAAAACTTTGCCCTGTATACTGTCGGCGTTGTTGGGATCGAGATTTCCAGTGGTACCGGTGATTCCGATCCCTATGTCAGTATGCAGGTTTTTTTGGACAGTTTCTGCCATTGCCTGTGCACATTCCCTGGAATAGACACCATATTGGCGAATCACTTCTTCGTTCACACCAACAAGAACCTTGGTTTCATTGAGATAAGTGACATATCCTCCCGGGAAGATGGCAGACGCACCTTCCGTATCTGTGATCATAGATGCGATCAGACCGGAGGTGCAGCTTTCCATTGTGGAAATCGTAATGTTAGCATTAATTAATTTTTTTACAACTCTGTCAGATTTTGCCAGAACCATTTGTTATCCTCTCAAAGGTCTTTTATAAGCTCATATGGAGCTCTGGTATCATAAAATCAGATTGCAAGAAGATTTTTGATCGCTTCCATATACAGATAGACATCTTCTTCCATACCGGATACAAGCATAAATTCATCAGCACCATGGATACGATAATCAATACCTGGTTTTTCAGGACCGAATGCAATAATATTTTTCAGAGATTTTGCATAAGTTCCACCACCGATTACCAGAGGCTGGTTCTCTGTATCACCTGTTACATCTGTATAAGCTTTGTATAAAGCGGTTACCAGTGCAGATTCTCTTGGGAAGAATAATGGATTTTCGCCGCCAAGAAGTTCAATGCGTCCGTTTTCGTCTTCCAGTTTACTTTCACACATTTTGCGGATATCGTCTGTTTTTAAGGTTACAGGGAATCTTATGTCAATGGTGCAGGTGATTTCACCGTTTTCTGTTTTGACGATTCCATTACAGAAAGTCAGATTTCCATAGGCATCTTCACATTTCAGTCCAATTCCGGAACCATCGCAGGCTGTTCCCAGATGACTGTTATAGAATTTTACAAAATCATCTTCAAAACCGGCCTTTTCCAGACATTCAAAAGTGACTCCCGCTGCATTGACGCCCAGTGTTGGTGTGCTGGCATGAGCAGGAACACCTTTGGCATAAATCGTAAGCTGACCATTTTCTTCCGTTAATTTGTATTCCTGAAGACCAGACGCAGACAGTGCAGCATCCAGTTTTTCCTTCAGACCATCTTCAGAAGGAATCACAGTAGTGCAGGAATCGCAGACTGCATTGGAAACAAATCCACCATTCATGGAAATAATTCTGGTGTTTTTGGAATGAGCCATCATGGAAAACATGCCCTTTTCGCCATGAATACATGGAAAGCTGGCATCTGGTGTAAAACCACAGGATAATTCTTCCGCAACTTTATTATAGTGTTCCATACATTTGGAACCTGTTTCCTCATTGCAACCCATAATAAGACGGATTCTTTTGTTAAGTTTCACTCCGGAATCCCGAAGAAGTTTCATGGCATAAAGTGCTTCCATAACAGGACCTTTGTCATCTGTGGTTCCACGTCCGTATACATAGTCACCTTCTCTGGTAAGTTTAAATGGGTCATGAGTCCAGCCACCGCCGGCAGGAACAATATCCAGATGTCCGGCAATACCGATGATATCATCTCCTTCACCGATTTCTGCATAGCCGCAGTAGTTGTCCAGGTTTACGGTTTTGAATCCCAGTTCATCAGCAATCTTAAGTGCTTCATCAAGAACCATGGCAGGTCCCTGACCAAAAGGTCTTCCTTCCTCTGGTGTGCCAAGTTGTGAATCAATGGCAACCAGTCTGCCGATGTTGGCGATCATTTCTTCTGATAATGCGTGAATTTCTTCTTTTATATTCATGATTTCCTCCATTTTATACCGACAGCTGACTGGATTACTCTATGCTTTTATGAAAGTGATCTTGTCAGCGGAAGGTAAGATCATACTAAGTTAGATTATAACGCTATGGGGAAATAATGCAAGAGGTTACCAGGAAACCAGATGAGAAAAAAGCTGGTGGCATTGTAACTATTCAGAAGGTAGTATCCCGCGAGGTGTTTTGGCATGTTTTTTGCCAAAATCCCGAGACATACAAGGCAAAATGCTATCACCGAAGGTGATTTGGAATGCATTTTGCCACGTAACTGTGAGGGTACTGAACAGTTACGTGGCATTTATTATTGTATGGCGAACCATTTTTCTGTTTTATGCATATCCTAACAGCAGAAATCTGTAAAGGAGTTTCCACATGAAAAATAAAAAATGGATTTCACTGACTGCAGCAGTGGTTCTGGCGGTGACAACACTGCCGATGACTGTGGTGGCAGCAAAAAAAGATGTGGCAGAAGAGAAGCTTATGGAGGTTACTTTAAATGAAGTAGCCCATTCTATTTTTTACGCACCACAGTATGTGGCAATTGAAGAGGGATATTTTGCAGAAGAGGGGCTGGATCTGACACTGGTGACGGGATTTGGGGCAGATAAGACTATGACCGCCGTAATTTCCGGGGAAGCTGATATTGGGTTTATGGGGGCAGAGGCGTCCATCTACGCATATCAGGAAGGCGCAACGGATCCTGTAGTCAATTTTGCACAGCTTACCCAGCGTGCAGGAAATTTCCTGGTTGCAAGAGAACAAATGGCGGATTTCAAATGGGAAGACCTGAAAGGAAAGAAAGTTCTTGGTGGACGAAAAGGCGGCATGCCGGAAATGGTATTTGAATATATTCTCCGAAAAAATGGTCTGGACCCGCAGAAAGATCTGGCCATTGATCAGAGCATTGATTTTGGCTCCACTGCAGCAGCCTTCACAGGAGATGATTCTGCTGAATTTACCGTAGAATTTGAGCCATCTGCTACCTTACTGGAGAAAGAAAATGCAGGATTTGTCGTGGCGTCTCTGGGGGTGGATTCCGGTTATGTGCCATACACTTCTTACAGTGCAAAAACCAGTTATATAGATAAAAATCCTCAGATTATCCAGAAATTCACCAATGCACTTCAGAAAGGCATGGAATATGTTCAAAATCATTCCCCGGAAGAAATTGCCCAGGTGATTGCTCCTCAGTTTGCAGAAACGGATCTGGATACTATTACAACTATCGTGAAACGATATCACGATCAGGATACCTGGAAATCAGATCTTATTTTTGAGAAGGAAAGCTTTGAACTTCTGGAAGATATTCTGGAAGAGGCAGGGGAACTGAAAGAAAGAGTAGAATACAAAAATCTGGTAAATACAGAATATGCCCGAAAAGCAGTCGAAAAATAGAATTGTTCCCCTGGAGTTCAAAACTTCAGGGGATTTCTAAGGGCTTCATATTTATCAGGTATTTTTCATCATCTTATAGTAGACAGGAATCAGTAGCACACAGGCTCCAAACCATGCCAGAGGGCTGGCAATACATATAGAAGTATAGCCAATGATACCGGAAAGTCCAACTGTGGCAAGGATACGCATAACAAGTTCGATCATACAGGCAGCAAAAGGTGCTTTTCCATTTTGCATACTCTGTACAGAGGATGGAGGAGTAATCTATTTTTTGATAATTTATTTGATTTCAATAATCTAAAAAAAACAACATAAACCATTAATTCTTAATATTGACGCTTTACCTTTCCATATGTCAAAATATAGTAAAAACAGGAATGTCAGGTGTGAAACGATGCCTGGTTTTCGCATTAAAGTAACACAGGGGAGGAAAGAAAATGTCAGAAAAAAGGAAATGTGGTGTGTTGCTTCCGGTAAGCAGTCTGCCATCTAAATATGGAATCGGATGTTTTGATAAAAGTGCTTATGAATTTGTAGATCAGCTGAAAGCAGCAGGACAAAGCTACTGGCAGATCCTGCCACTGGGACCGACCAGCTACGGCGATTCGCCGTATCAGTCTTTTTCCACATTTGCAGGAAATCCATATTTTATCAGTTTGGAAGAACTGATCAAAGAAGGTGTCCTGACGAAAAAAGAATGCGATGCAGTTGATTTTGGAACTGATCAGTCAAAGGTTGACTATGCAAAACTTTATGAAGGAAGATTCCTGCTTCTTCGCAAAGCCTACGAACGGAGCAACATTTATATGAATCCGGAATTCCGCAAATTCCAGGAAGAAGAGGCATGGTGGCTGAAGGACTATGCACTTTTTATGGCAGTAAAAAAACGTTTCGGTGGAGTACAGTGGAGTGAATGGGCTGAAGATATCCGTCTTCGATGGCAGAATGCTCTGGATTATTACAGAGAAGAAATGTACTTTGAGATTGAATTTCAGGAGTATATGCAGTTCAAATTCCGCCAGCAGTGGATGCGCCTGAAATCTTATGCCAATGAAAATGGCATTCAGATCATTGGGGATATACCGATTTATGTGGCAATGGACAGTGCAGATACATGGGCAAATCCGGAACTTTTTAAACTGGACGAAAAGAACTGCCCTACCCAGGTGGCAGGTTGTCCGCCAGATGGATTTTCTGCTACAGGACAACTGTGGGGCAATCCTCTTTACAACTGGGAAGTTCACCGTAATACAGGATTTGACTGGTGGGTAAAAAGAATTTCCAACTGTTTCCGGCTTTATGATGTAGTCCGTATCGATCACTTCCGGGGATTCGATGAATACTATGCAATTCCCTATGGGGACGAAACTGCCGAAAATGGCTGGTGGGAAAAAGGTCCCGGCATGGATCTGTTCCGAACGCTTTCTGGCAGACTTGGAGAGAGAGCGATTATCGCAGAAGATCTTGGCTATATGACAGACACTGTAAAACATCTGGTAGCGGAAAGTGGCTATCCTAATATGAAAGTTCTTGAGTTCGCTTTTGACGAACGGGATACAGGAAATGCCAGTGATTATCTCCCACATAATTACCCAAACAACTGCGTGGTTTACACAGGAACTCATGACAACGAGACTTTAATTTCCTGGCTGGATAATATCACTCCCTCTGAACGAAGACAGGTAAGAGAATATCTCAATGATTTTCATTCCTCCAGAACAGAACTGGCGCAAAAAATAATCTGCCTTGCAATGCAGAGTGTAGGAAATTTCTGTATTATTCCTATGCAGGATTACCTGGGACTTGATAATTCTGCAAGAATGAACCAGCCATCTACCCTTGGGAAAAACTGGAAGTGGAGATTAATACCTGGTCAGTTTAGTGAGAAACTTCAGGAGTATATGAAGGAACTTGCCCTTCGTTATGGCAGACAATAAAGAATTCCCGGTACAGATCGGGGAGTAAGAGTGAACTTCAGTATGATGGATTTCCAGTGATTATCTTCTGGATATATCTCCGGTTCATAACTTCTAAGATTCTATGCAATACAGAACTTTGCTAAGAGCGATACAGAAAACGTCAAACTCGTCGCTTTGCGACTCAGACAATCCGTTTTCTGCATCAACGCAAAAACCTGTCCATTGAGAACCTGGATGAAACGTTTCAGGGGAGTAGCACCAGAAGATACTCATGGAAATCCTTCTCCTGGAGTTCTTCTTTTATCCCAGATTGCACCGAATCAGGAAGCCAGCACTATTTGCGAGATTTGTTGTTCTATATTAATCTCCAAGCGTCCCTATGCGATCATTATATCTTTCCACAGCCTTCTGCCTTAATATACATACAAATTCTCCCATGTGGGGTTCCTGAACAGAACAATTAGGTTGATAATTTTCGTTTTTTAGCGTAAAATTATTCACATACGACATATCGTATATCTAATAAAGAAAAAGGACGTAGATTATGAACATAAGAAGAATCGCTGCGATCTGGTCCGCAAAGGCTGCTGGCTACATCTGCAAAAAAATGGGCAGACAGGGCGTTACCTGGGCAGGCAAGATCGCTCTCAAGATATACCCGCCAATTCTGAAAGAACTTTCCGGTGAAGTCAGAAAAGACATTTTCGTTGTCTGCGGAACCAACGGTAAGACTACTACCAACAACATGCTCTGTGCTGCACTGGAGGCAGAAGGACAGAAAGTCATCTGCAACCACACCGGTTCAAACATGCTTAATGGTGTTGTGGCTGCTTTCGTTCTGGGAGCAGGACTGAACGGTCATATTGATGCAGATTACGCATGTATTGAGGCAGACGAGGCATCCACAAAATATATTTTTCCACAGATCATGCCCCAGTATATGGTAATGACTAATCTGTTCCGGGATCAGCTGGACAGATATGGAGAGATTGATATTACCATGAATATTCTGGAAGAAATGATAGGCAAAGTACCAGGGCTGAAACTTATCGTAAATGGTGATGACGCACTTTCTGCTTACCTTGCTATGGATACCGGACATCCTACGGTCTATTATGGCATCAGCCGCCCGGTAGTTAAGAACGATACCAATGAGATTCGAGAAGGACGCTTCTGCAAACGCTGCGGCGAAAGACTCCAGTACAGTTTTTATCATTACAGTCAGCTGGGAGACTACAAGTGTCCGAAATGTGGATTCCAGAGACCGGTACCGGATTACGATGCAACCGATGTAAAAGTGGGAGATCAGCTTTCTTTCAGAGTTGAGAACAGACTTCTTTCTGCCAATTATAAGGGCTTTTATAATGTATATAATATTCTGGCTGCCTATGCGGGAGTACGGTCAGCGGGATTTGAGGGCAGTCATTTCAGTGACATGCTGAAGAAGTTTAATCCGGAGAATGGACGTATGGAACAGTTTCGGATCAAAGGAACCAGCGTAACTCTGAACCTTGCCAAAAACCCGGCCGGTTTTAACCAGAATATTTCCGCTGTTATGCAGGATACCACCCCAAAGGATGTAGTGATTGCCATTAATGACAATGCACAGGATGGGATTGATATTTCCTGGCTGTGGGATGTGGATTTTGACAGATTCCGGGAAGAAAGTATTT
>OLRJ01003478.1_pt1 | contig 10358 bp, 7 predicted proteins | sample 1672741 | NCBI WGS metagenome assembly OLRJ01 (sample SAMEA3136719, study PRJEB25190) | human gut metagenome | biome: human gut; feature: human-associated habitat; material: faeces | place: Austria | collected 2013
ATCTCATCAATAAATACGATACACGGTGCATTCTTCTTGGCTTCCTCAAAAAGATCGCGGACACGGGAAGCACCTACACCAACGAACATCTCCACAAATTCTGATCCGGAAAGGGAAAAGAACGGTACATGTGCCTCCCCTGCAACTGCCTTGGCAAGAAGGGTTTTACCTGTACCTGGAGGTCCTACAAGCAGGGCGCCCTTCGGCAGTTTGGCGCCAATTTCCACGTATTTGCCTGGATTGTGAAGAAATTCCACAACCTCCTGCAAGGATTCCTTGGCTTCATCCTGTCCTGCAACATCCTTAAATGTGATTCCGGTCTCTTTCTGTACATACGCCTTGGCGCGGCTTTTCCCAACGCCCATCATACCACCGCCGCCTTTGTTCATGCGGCGCATAAAGAACATAAGAAGCACAAACAGAAGCACAGACGGTAAAAGTACGCTAAGCATCATTGCCATAAATTCTCCGAAAGCATCCGGCGGCTCAGATTTAAAAATAATACCGGTTCCTTCCAGACGTTTGGTAAGGGCAGTCTCATCTTCTGTCAGATTGGTGTAATAACTGATCTCCTGATAAGGATTCACCTGCTTCTTGGGCACGATGGTCAGTGTATCGGACTGAAGTGTAACAGATTTCACTTCATCATTATTCACCATATCAATGAACTTATCATACGTAATCTCACTGGAATTATCCTGCAGCATATTGGTAAACAGGCTGAAACACACCAGAGTAACCAAAAGACATATCAGAAAAGCCAGAATGGACTGATGATTTTTCTTATTGCGGTTCGGATCCTGATTTCTCCTTGGATCCCCTTTATCAGGGCGTCGGCCGCCTTGATTGTTATCCAGATTATTATCCATTTCGTTCCTCCTTACTATCTTTTTTATTATAAAGAAGAACCATAAATAAATCAACCTGGATATTGTGAAAACCCTCTGAATTTTTGAGAAAAAAAGGTCAAAAAAATTTACATTTGAGGGCAAATAGATACTTTTTTTACGGCGCGAACTGTAGTATACTAGGAACATGGTTTTTTCGCGGCGGATACCAATCGCATCTGCTGCATACTTTTTTGTCGTACTTTTTTACAGACAAAATATAACATAATGGATGAGGAACCAAAGATCACTATGCGCAGCAAATATCCCATCAGATATTTTTCGCCAGCATAGTGAAGAGTAGCCCAGAGAAAGAGAGAGGAAAGGCAGAATGAAAAAAATTGGATTCGATAATGACAAGTATCTGAAAATGCAGTCCGAGCACATTCGTGAGCGAATCAGCAAATTTGACAACAAGCTTTATCTGGAATTTGGAGGCAAGCTGTTTGACGACTACCATGCTTCCCGTGTTCTTCCAGGTTTTGAGCCAGACAGCAAGCTCCGCATGCTGATGCAGCTTTCTGACCAGGCTGAGATCGTAATCGTAATCGGTGCACCTGACATTGAGAAAAATAAGGTTCGCGGCGACCTTGGCATCACCTATGACGAGGATGTGCTCCGTCTGATGAACGAGTTTACCAGCAGGGGACTTTATGTAGGAAGTGTCTGCATCACACGTTACTCCGGACAGGACAGCGCAGACGCCTTTAAGAAGCGTCTGGAGAAGCTTGGAATCAAGGTTTACGTACTTTACAATATCCCAGGTTATCCAAGCAACACTTCCCTGATCGTAAGTGACGAGGGATATGGCAGGAATGATTATATCGAAACCACCCGCCCGCTGGTTGTCATCACCGCACCAGGACCAGGAAGCGGAAAAATGGCTACCTGTCTTTCCCAGCTTTATCATGAATATAAGCGAGGTGTCAGCGCAGGCTACGCCAAATTCGAAACCTTCCCGATCTGGAATATCCCGCTGAAGCACCCGGTAAACCTGGCTTATGAGGCCGCTACTGCTGACCTGAATGATGTCAATATGATTGATCCATTCCACCTGGAGGCTTATGGCGAAACTACCGTCAACTATAACCGCGACGTGGAAATTTTCCCGGTTGTACAGGCTATGTTTGAGAAGATCATGGGCGAATGCCCATACAAATCCCCTACAGACATGGGCGTAAATATGGCTGGAAACTGTATCGTGGATGATGAAGTCTGCCAGGAAGCTTCCCGCCAGGAGATCATCCGCAGATATTATAAGAGCATGGACGCTCTCATGACTGGTACTGGCACAGAGGAAGAGGTTTACAAGATCGAGCTTCTTCTGAAACAGGCTCATGCAGCTCTGGAGGACCGTAAAGTGGTTCCGGCTGCCCTTGAGAGAGAGAACGCTACCGGTGCTCCGGCTGCTGCCATGGAACTGGATGATGGAAGAATCATCACTGGCAAAACCTCTGATCTTCTTGGTGCCTCTTCTGCTCTCCTTCTGAACGTACTGAAAGAGCTGGCTGGAATTGACCACAGCAAGCATGTGATCTCCCCGGATGCCATTCATCCAATCCAGGAGCTGAAGACAGATTATCTTGGAAGCAGGAACCCGCGTCTTCATATGGATGAGACCATGATCGCGCTTTCCATCAGTGCTGCCACCAATCCGGACGCACGCCTTGCCCTGGAGCAGATTCCGAAGCTGAAAGGCTGCCAGGCACATACTTCTGTTATGCTGTCTTCCGTAGATATCCTTTCCTTCCGCAGGCTGGGCGTAGAACTGACCTGCGAGCCGAAATTTGAGCAGGGGAAAAAACTGCAGTAAATAGGTTGCTTTTGTATGTTCTGCTAATATAAAAACTCTGACAAAATGATCTTCTTATAAATTATCATTTGTCAGAGTTTTTCTCTCATTCTCCACCCATTTTCTTTGCTGTCTCATCCGGCACCTTGAGCAAGCCGAATTTCCAGAACAGCGGATAAATATAGGAAACTCCTCTAATATCCCCTAACGCCTTTGGTCGCTTCACTATCCCCGATATTTTCTGGCAATTTTCAAATGCCATTCTCACACTGCTCCAGGACAGTGTCTTACTGTTCTCGCGGCGGTCAATAAGAAGCTCTTTGTTGTAGGTTCCGTTTTTGCCGATTTTCAGCTTGTACTGGAATGGGAGGCCGGAGGCGGTATAGAAAGGGTAGTTCTGGAAGGCTACCACTGCAGACCAGAGAGCTTCCTCTGTGCAGTTCTGGTGAAGTTTTTCCAGTAACAGCTCCTGTTCATCAGAAAACTTCTGTTGGATTTTTTGATCATCTTCTGAAAGAGTCAGCTTCAGCAGCCGTATAATCCCTCTAATTTCCTTTATCAGCTGAACATTCAGTTCTTCGAAATCAATCTGCTTCACTTTCCCGGCGTACTTCTCCTCCAGAAGCTTTGCCTGCTCCTCGTCATGATCCTTGTATCTTGCCTTTCCTGCCATATAAGCATAAGAATTGGCTATGGCGGGATATTCCTGATTCTCCTGTAAATAAAAAGCGGAAGGATTCTCTTCCATATCCCGCTCCAGATGGTCTAGTTTTTCCAGAAACTCCCTGGTAACCTCCGGAAAATACGCTTTCATATAAGTCAGATTCTTATGCAGACATACAGCGCTTTTTTCCATCATCTGACGTTCCTTTGGATTTTTCAGATAATCATACTCATAATCCTGTACTTCCTGCCCTCCTATGGAACGGATCAGCTCACTGTACCAGTACATATGCTGCACAGAATTGTCCGGGAACATAAAGTAAGTGGAAAATTCATGATCGATCATGGGTGCCAAACGCAGGATTTCTCCATTTTGGTCACAAACAAAGGCGATATTTTCATAATGATAATTCTGATCGCCCTTCAGCACTGAAACCAGGATCTGCATCACAAGCTGTCCCGCCATCTCCTTATGCTTCTGAAAATAGGCGGCCTCCAGAATCTCTGTGTAATCATAAAACATCATACAATAATTCTCATACTGATCAATATCCACCTTCTCGTCCGGATATTTCCTGAAAAACTCCAGGAGATTCAATAGCTGCTCCCCTTCCTGGTAAATCATGGGAACCGCCGTCCCATAATCATAATACTTCGCAGCCTCCGCCTCATACCCATGGCAAAAAGCCAGCTGATATCTGGGCGCAGCCATAAAATATTTCTCTATGATCCCAGACCAGAACACCTCCGCATAAGCAAAAAGCGGGGTGGAAAAAGGCTTGGATTTGCTCAGGGGCTTAAAGATCACATTTCCTTCGTATATAGGAAAATGCTTTTCTCCCTTTACTACACCAACAGCTTCCGCCTGTAGATTGCCGATTCGGTCTGAATAATTAAAATGGACTGTTTCGTAATTTGTTTCTGTTTTCAAGAGGTATCACGTCCTTTTATTCATAAAAATTTCATCCTGGCAAAATTTTTCGCCATAAAAGCAGCCCATTTTTACTCAAATTCCCTCTTCAACGCTTCCTCCATCACATCAACCGGTGCCTCCACGCCTGTCCAGAGGGTGAAGTTCAGTGCAGCCTGCTGTACCAGCATTCCAAGGCCGGTGACGATTTTTGCGCCGTTCGCGGCGGCTGTCTTGAGGAAAATGGTCTCGGCTGGATTAAATATAACATCACATACACACATCTGATTTGTTATGGTGGAATAATCGATATCTGGCTTGTCTGTTACATTTGGGGAGAATCCAATTGAAGTGGCATTTATCAGAATCTGTGTATCCGCCGGGATTTTCATGCTGCTCTCCCAGGTAAGATACTGTGCACTGCTGTCCGTCTCCGACTGGATGAGAGATGCCAGTTCTTCCCCTTTTTCAGCACTTCTGTTAATAATATTAATATGGACAGCTCCGTTTAACGCACACTCCACAGCAATCGCCCTGGCTGCACCACCTGCGCCAAGAATGGTCACCTTTTTGCCTTCCAGCGTCTCTCCTGAATTCTTTAATGCAGTTACAAAACCTTTTCCATCTGTATTCTCGCCATATAATTTCCCATCTTTCTGGATAACCGTATTCACAGCTCCAATGATCTTCGCCGCAGGGCTAAGCTCATCCAGATAAGGAAGCACCTTAATCTTATGCGGCATAGTCAGATTGATCCCCTTCATGCCAAAGATCCGCACACTATCCATAGCCTTTCCCAGATCTTCCGGCAGCACCTTAACGGTCAGATACCGATAATTCAAATCCTTCGCCGCAAACGCAGCCTCCTCCACTACACCCGTAGGATTATCATCCACCGGATCACCAAACACACCAGTTAATTCTGCACGATAGTTTTTCATGTTTGAACGCCTCCCTCTATTTCTGGTACTCTTCTATCACACATTCATGTTTCTTCGTCTTCTTATCATAATTAATCCCAACCAGCAAAATCTCCCCAGTATATTCTGCAATAGACTCCGGATATTTTTTCTCGTAAATCTGTTGAAGAGCCGTTTTCGCATTCTTATTCCATTTCAATTCTACTACGAGCGCTGGATAATCGGCTTTGTATTCTGGTTTCGGTATATATACAAAATCAGCAAAACCACGACCAGTCGGAAACTCGCGGACGGGTTTGAAATAATACTGCATGGAGCTTAGGTATGCAATCGTAAGTACACTACTTAGGGAATTTTCGTTATTGTACTGGATTCCAGATGCATACTGAGTGTGAATCTTTTCTATACTTTCTACAATGGCTTCTTCATCCATATCCAGGGTTGCCTCCAAAAGACTGGCAGAGTTCTTCCAAAATGCTGTCATTTCACTCCATTTTTTGTTCTCTACAGCAAGGGTAAGTTCCTGCCGAATTTCTTCATTAGGAACAAATGCAGACCTTCGATTCTGATCGTATCCCAGATAGCCAAGATGGATCATATACGTAAGAACCTCATCGCGGTTCTGTATATTTACCGTATCATTTTTAAAAGTTGCCGTACTCACTTTCACTTCATCGCCTGATAACATTTCGATAACAGCAGACTTCAAGCCATCAAAATCCATATTGATCAACGGCACGATTGTCTCGTAAGAAGCAGTCTCTGACCAGTAGCTTTTAAATTCGCTATTTAGCATAACTCCCACAACTGCCCGCGGATTATATATTTGCTGCCCATTTAGGAGATAACCGTCATACCACCTTTTGACTTTTTCGTAATTCTGGTGATATTTTTTTGCAAGCATCTTAACTTCACTCTCCGTGAAACCAACATAAGGCGCCATATTGCCTGCACTAAGCATAGTAAACTCATCAAAATTATTAAGTGCTGACTGGGTTTTCATTTTTTTGATTGGAAGAATACCGGTTAGATATGCGAGAGCAATATATTTAGTCGGCTCTGTGCCTTTGAACAAGCTCCTCAGAAAATTAATATAATTTTCCTGTACAGCCTGATTCTGCGCCTCATCTCGAATCAAAACATCCCATTCATCAATAATAATGACAAATTTCTGTCCTGTTTGATTTTTAACTCTTGAAAGCGCATCAGACAAAGAACCGTCTTGGAGAACCAAACACTCTGGATAAATTTCGCGCAACTCGTCCAGTACGCTTTTTGTAATAAACTGTACCACTTTGTTCTTATCTTCACAATTTGCCATAAACCACTGGACATCAATATGGATCACGTCATATTTATTAAGATGTTTTTTGAAATCCTGTGTTTTCCCAATTGAGAGGCCGGAAAACATCTGTTCAGAATCTGCACCTTTACTGTAATATGCAGCAAGCATATTCGCCGCATAGGATTTACCAAATCTCCTTGGACGGCTGTTGCAAATATACGCATCTGTAGTATCCAGAACACTATTCATATATTCGATCATACCAGTTTTATCCACATAAATTCTGGAATTCAAAGCAGCCTGAAAAGCACTGTTGTCCGGATTCACAAATCTTCCCATCTCGCATACGCTCCTATATAAAAAAGTTTTCACAGTATCATTATTTTCTATTAATAATGATACCATGAAAACTTTTTGGTCTCAATAATTTTATGCGTGTTTACTTTTTCAAGTTAGGCAACATACACATTTTATTAATGTCTTCTTAAATCTTCTTGCGCAAATACTCCTTATATGCCTTAACCAAATACTTACTTATCGCTAAAATCAGTATTCCCCATATAAACACTGCCAAAAACTGTGTTATATTTCCTTTTATCAAATCCTCTTCTGATAAAAACGTTATTTTTAATAACATAAGTGTATTATATAAGGTTGGAAGCCCAAATAGTACCGTTCCAATTAAAGCAACCACTTCTGCTATAAGCGTACGTTTTTCCACAAGCATACTTCGCTGATATATATTAATTTGCTGGATTCTTTCTATCCGTGTTTTAACATCAATAAAGGAATCATCGTTTATTCCACGTATCATAGAATAGAATTTTCTAGCATTATAAGGGACCGTATCAAAAAACATTTCAAAGAAATTACAGTTTTGATTATATCTCGCTATCTGTTTTTCAATGTCATGTATATTATCATTTGAAACAGACGCCAAATACAGTTCTCCATCTTTCTGGCATAATGCAACAACTAAAAAGAAATCGAATGAACGCTGCATAGAAATATTAAAATAATCCCCTGTGTCTTCAACATCACTTCTTCTATATTGCCTTTTTAATTTTTCTATATCCATCATAATGATCAATCGACAATTATGCCCCTTCACAAAGTCTATTCCATTAAAATGTTCATACGACGATTTCCAAAATTCATACCATCTCTCAGATGTAACCTGCGTCATAAATTCTTCCGGATTCGCAAGCTGATACAACTCTTCCTTCTCCTTCGCAGAACCTTTTCCAGCAATTTCCCATATCTGTTTTTCTTTCGTTTCTGCAATCACAAATGTCTCAAAGCAGCCAAATCGTTTTTCATCCAATAAGTTCCCATTAAATAATCTATACACATAATTCTGTAAAATGTGTGTAACTATCGATATTTTCTGATTCCGTTCCTCACAAATCTTGTATTCCTTACGACCACTGCACTGTATTGCAGCTTCCCAGGCCTTAATATCGCCAAACCAAGTTGGCATTGGAAATGTAGAAAATATTTTCGCATCCACATCTTCTATGCTGATACTTGTCTTGATAACTGCGTGTCCATTTTCAAATAAATATAAATGTACTGGACAAAATTCGTATTCAAATGGTTTCTTTTCAACCTTCAATGGCATTAATGATAAAATCTGCCAACTTGTTTTATTACACTCACTAGTCATATTAATTATTGCCTGATTACATTCGTGTATTTCTGCTATTTCATTATGATAAGCAACTTGTAAATTATCTATATAACCGTCTGACTGCTGTACAAAATCAAAATAGCACTCGGGCAATTCATTATTACAATACATTTGCCTTTCTGTTTGTGTACTCCAATTTTCCCTATTCTTCCTTTTCAGAATTTCGTCCATACTTTTACGTCTTACTTGCAGATAATTTTCAATTGCTTCTTTAGATTCTAATACTTTACCTTCAGCTGCAAAACCAATTACTGTATCTGCATAATTCTTTTCGTATATATCTCGAAATAACTTTTTATTATCGCTAATTCTAAACGACATATAGTAATTCCAATAACCAGATTTTATTATCATGCTGTATCTTTTTCCTTCTACACAAGTTAGGTACTTCTTCTATTATTTTTCTAACGCCTTATCCCAAGAGAGTACTTGGTTATCCTCGTATACAATATAATCATTTGAATGTTTCCCATTTGTCTAACCACTTTCTCCTGTAATATATAACAAAGCCACGGTTTCCCATGGCTTCAGTATATCACAGATCAGAAAACAAATCTGTCTCCCGCTGTTTTTCGAGTTTCTTATCCAACCTACTTTTCTCACTCTCATAGGCCATTGTTGCCCCGATATCATCGAGCGGTTCTTTTTCTAAATTCTTAAAATATTTAATCATCATTCCATAATACGGTTTCTCTAAAATGTTTTTTTCAAGAATATCCAGGCTTTCAGATATATTCTTACAACAACTGCTTAAGTGCCAACTCACAAAAGGTCTATATCTCAATTCCATTTGTCTATCAAATTCTTCATTTTGCGCCCGAAATGTTTCTTCATCATCAGGTTCTGAAAAATCCAATTCATCATAATCAATCTCCTCCGATTCCTGATTTTCTTCTTCCTCTATTCTATCTAATTCATTCTGATAATCAGAAATCCCCTTCTGTGATATATCGTAATTTTTCATAAACTCAGGTTTTCTTCCAGTCTTCTCCCGTATTTCTCTTTGGTAATCCCATCAATTCCTACAGTTTTCGTTCCATCCATCTGGGCATGACAGCTCTTAAGCATTTCCTTATTAATCAGATGTCCTAAAGACGTAAATACCATATCAGGATCTTCCTTTGATAATTGTGATATTCTCGCCAATTTCGTTTCCATTAGTACCTCTATCTCTGTGTATAGCTAATGTTTCCTCTTTGATATAGTTTCGCAGGCCAGAACTGTGAGGAACAGTTCTCTCTCGACTTCCCTCTGGCATTTATTTTGTTCATACCTTCATCGGTACTATTCGGGCCTCCGACTACCTGCATTTCTTTTGCCATCCTTCTTTTGGTTGTCAGGCATACTTTCTGTTTACACACTACAGAAGAAAATTCAGGTTCTCTCCAGTTGATATATATTCCCTGTATAACATGAATAGTTCCAACCAACACCGCAGAGGTATGTAAAATCTCACCCTAACGATAATACATATGTTGTCTTCCATCCAGACCACGATGTCGACCCTCTGGTGACTTTGGGATTTCGGTGCTCAATAGCTATCCCTGTTATCTTGCTGTCTACGCTTAGCCTGCAACGTTACCGCGACAGACTCAAGACTCGCTTCAAATGCTGTGGTTAGCAGCTTATTTGATGGGGCTTCCACCCACCGGACTATATACCCTTTGCTGGACGCACTGCCAGACCCCAATGCCCCAACAATCAATGTTCTGGGCTTAAATTGACCATATTGTGGTCAGATTCTTAGAGCGTTTATAGGAATACCTATCTAAACTCTGTCTATAAAAGAGAAATCGGTAGCTTTTCCTGAATGAACAGCATTTATTATTTTTAAATCTTCAAATTGATTTTTTAGTAGCTCTTGATAATGTGCTGTATCATATGAAAAATGTTTTATTCCATAATTAAATACTTCGAGATAAATTTGATATAATTGAATTATAATAGGAATATCTTTTTTGGCTTTAGAACCGGATCTTCCGATTACCGAACAATTAGATTTTTTATCAAAAGATAAATATTTTCCTGCCTCAGGAGGTGCCATATGCGCTTCAGAAGATAAAATAGAATAAAGTTTTCCATATTCTGGATTTATTTTCTCTTTTATATATCGAGTATTTTTTGTTTTCCAATTATTAAGTATATTATTTGAATTGGATTCATCAATTGAATAACATGCCCAACATAATTGTTCATATATTAATCTCATTA
>OLRJ01003480.1_pt1 | contig 10355 bp, 10 predicted proteins | sample 1672741 | NCBI WGS metagenome assembly OLRJ01 (sample SAMEA3136719, study PRJEB25190) | human gut metagenome | biome: human gut; feature: human-associated habitat; material: faeces | place: Austria | collected 2013
ATAAGAAAGCCGGATTAGAATTCAAATATATCCATGTGATGGAAATCGGAGAAAGAGGAGCCAGACACCATCACTTGGTCGTAAATCATATCGATGTAGCAATATTGCAGAAATGCTGGAATAAAGCCTATGATAAGCATAGTGAAATAAAAGCCTATAAGTTGGATGATACAGGAAATTATGCAAAACTTGCGAGTTATCTGATCAAATATACAGACAAACATAGAAAAAAAGAAGATGGTGCGCTCCAGAAAAAGCGATGGAGCAGAAGTAAGAATTTAAAGGTCCCGGAACCACAGATAGAAGTAATATCAGAGAGAAGTACTTTTCAAACGAAGCCTAAAGCAATTAAAGGATATTATGTTGATAAGGACAGTGTGAGATGTGGGATACATAGTCCGGAATATTATGGATATGGATTTGTAAGATATATATTGGTTAAACTAGAATAGAAAATATGTATTCAATAGACAGTAACTATGATATTACATACTGTAAAAACGAATTAAAACAAAAATGTTGTTTTAATTTTATTTTTGTGCCATAATATAGATAAATGGAAGTAAAGGATGGTGTGGTATATGAAATTATTAAGGGTTCGTGCATCAAATTATAAAAATTGCTGCGATGATTTTACGATTGATCTGGTGGCTAAATCGAAAAAGACAAGTGAAGATAAAGAATACGAACTGCAAGAGATTGCGGATGACTTGTATGTTTTTAATACAGTAGCTTTTGTTGGTAAAAATGCTTCAGGAAAAACTTCCGCAATAGAACTGATGGAGTGCTGTTATTCAATTCTCAGTGAATTCCGTTTGGAAGATAAACATTACAATTATGATAATGTGAAATTAGAAATAATTTTCTATTACAAAGGAAATATTTATAAATACACTACAGGATTGAAATCTGATCCGAATTTGGGAAGTAAAGCAAATTTCACAGAGCAACATATTTATCAGAAAAAATATTATAAATCCAAAGTAAAAGAAATTTATGCTGTTGAGGGATTTGAAGAAATTACAGGTTTTGGAGAACTTCCGGAAGATACATCAATTGTTTTTTTTATTTTAAAAAAGAAAGCTACTCGTGCAGTATATTTTAACTGTAATGGAGAAGGTGCTGATACGTATCACCTGCTGTTCAGAGCGATGAAAACGTATAAAATACCTGAAAATATTCTAGTAAAGGTAATCAAAATCTTTGATGATAAGATAAAAAGTTTAGAAATGGTTGATGAAAAACATTATAAACTTATTTATCAGGATCACGTAAAGGAACTTTCAGATTCCGAACTTGTTTATATACTTTCCAGTGGTACCACAAAGGGAGTGCTGCTTTACATTTTTGTAGTTGCAGCTTTGGAAAATGGTTTTGACCTGCTAATTGATGAAGTGGAGAATCACTTTCATAAGACTCTGGTTGAAAATATGATCAGTTTATTCAAAGATAAAACTGTGAATAAGAAATATGCAACATTGATGTTTACAACTCATTACTGTGAAGTGTTGGATCTGTTTAATCGTCAGGATAATATCTGGATCGCAAAATCGGATAACAAAATTCATCTGGAAAATATGTATGAGAATTACAATATTCGAACAGAGCTCTTAAAGAGCCGCCAGTTTTATAATAATGTATTTGATACTTCTGTTAATTATGAAGATCTTATGGCATTGAAAAAGGAGCTGATGAGATGAAGTATCTGATTATGTGTGAAGGTCCTAATGAGCTTGAGATTATCAGGATGTTGTTAGAACATGACAAACTGATTTTCACAGAAGATGATTTACTGAACTTGGTTCCTTATCATGCAAGGCAGGTCAGAAATAATGCTGCTGTAAAGAATGCATTGAATCTGTATTATGGTGATGTGGAAGTATTACGCATTGGAGATAAATTGAACGAAGAATTAAAAATTCCCAAAGAGTACAAAGGGAAAATCAAAAATATCAGAAAATACTGTACGAAACCTGAATTAGAGATGCTACTTATTATTTCCGAAAACAGGAATTTGGATTTTGAAAAAGTAAAATCTAAAATATCTCCTAAGACATTCAGCAAAGAAAATATTGTTTATAATCGTACACGTTATAATAACAGTACAGAATTTTATCGTATCTATTATGGAGAGCGGATCGATTTGCTGGTAGATACTATTAAGCGTTATAAGCAATTGAAAGGAAAACACCGGAATGATGAGTTATATCTTGCTGATTTGTTGAAGTAGTGAACGTTGTTAGAAGCTCTGAATTGATATTGGTTTTCTCCGAAAGTATATACTTTCGGAGAAAATTATAGGCAGATTTATAAAGAATGAGAGATAACCATATCACCTTGTATGCAAGGGATAAATATTCTTTTGAAGAGAGAACTATTGGTACATGGGACAATCTACAGTATTGTGTCAGATTTTGGTGCTATTTATTGGAGTGGATTATGAATCGTTTGCTAGACGTTCCGGATTATAATTAAATTCTATTCTTCTCAGACAATTGAACATTGCAAGGCCGCAAAATGTAAACAAAAATTACTGAAATTATATGTGAGGGTTATCATGGGATTCAGTGGTTTTTATTTGCTTGTGTCATCATTTATAAAGTAAGCGTTTAAAAGGTTCTTTCTGTGCTTGGTTGATTTTAAAGTGCTAAAGCTATATAATATCTAAAACTATATTTATGTCGAGGGATATCTGTATGAATGAATTTATCAAATTACTTGATCCTGCTTGCCAAATTCGGTCGAACTGATCGGTCGGCTCGGATGAGCTGACCGATCAGTTCGCTTTATCTGACCACTTGTAGATTTATTTGTAGGCTACTTGGAAGGGTTTCTCATATTCCTCCCGTTAAATTCAAATCGATATGCATTGTGGATAATACGGTCCATGCAGGCATCCTGCCTGCTCTTACAAATCCTTTCCGGTTTCAAGTTGCTGTTCCTGTCTATGATTCTTCCCAAGAATCATGTCAACATTCATAGACACAGTGCGAAGCGCCCGTTCATAATCCTGGTGATTAGAAAAATCTTCACGCTGTCTATCCCTCAATTCAACAAGCCGGTTCTTTTCAGCATAGAGAGCTTTCATGGAAGGTAATTTATTCCCGCAAGATTTTTCTTTGAGTGTTCGGAGGGCTGTATCATACAAGGAAAGTTCTGCCCGGTGTTCTTCATAAAATTTATCCTTGTTGCGGCTCTTACGATAATCGGCGTACACATTTTTATATGCCAGATATTGTCCGGTAAAATGAATCTGCTTATTCACATCTTTAAGTTGCTGTTCAGTATCTTTTAAAGATTTTCTGGAAGCACTGGTCTGGTCTGATGCCTGATCGAGTGCTGCATGGAAATCATCAAGAGAATCATAGCCATGTTCCTGTAGGTAGGCAACAGTCTGAGCCATCTGCTTCAAATTGGTGAGCTTTACTTTTTGAGCATAGGCTTCACTTTGCTGAGCTTTAATACAGGTTTGCAGATCTATGACAAGCCGGAGATCTGATTTTATGAAAATGAATGGTGCAGGGATAGCAGAAGTATCAGAGAAAGGAACAGTTGGTAAATCTGTGGAAGTATTCGGAGACTGCTGTTCCAGAATTTCTTCTTTCTGTTCTCTATGGGATTTCGTGTTTTCCTCAAATGCTTTCAAGAGAAAATCTTCTGTGTATCTGGTTCCAAGATTCCTTCCAGTGATATATTTTTTTCTGCCAGGGTGAAGATAGCTGTACCGGTTTCGACTGATCTTGAAGATAATATGATATTTTTCATCAAGGATTTTTGAAAATTCCTCTGGTGATCGTGCGGTACTTGCAGTATCATCAATAGCGTCACGAAGAAATTGTTTTTCTGTCTGGTAACGAGTTTCCTTTGGCGTGATTCCATCTTCTTTCATTTTCTGATTTAACATATCGAGTTTTTCCTGTCCCCGGCGTTGTGCCCAATGTTCTTTTTCTGTGATTTTTCTTTCAGCAGGAGTGAGCAGATCAACCTGATGTAGTCCTTCTTTCTTACACATATCCATAACTTCCTGTTTTAAATGGGTAAGGTATGCTACGCTTAGATGATGTTTGTATCCGGCTTTTGCTTCACAGTCAAATTCTATATAGGGTTCTTGTGGCATGTCATATTTACGGAGACTGTTGATTACGATGTGTACATGGATATTTCCACTTTTGTTATGACCATCAGTATGAGTGCAGACTAAAGCCTGATGACCGGGAAAATTTTTCTTTGCAAAAGTTAATCCGAGCTGCTGGGCACGTTCACCGGTTAATCCACATTCATCCCTGTCTTTCGGGTCGAAGCTGATGATATAGTGATGGGATTTTATCTCATTGAAGTTTTTGTTCTTGTGATAGTAGCTGTTTAGTTCCTGACATTCTGAAGCAAACGAGAACGGATCACAGTTCAGACCGTCCAGATAATATTCTTCTCTCAACATCATGTGCCCTTCTTCATCAAGAATCGGTTTTTGCGTATACTCATTATGCTGGAAGATAAGATACCGTTCCGATTCTTCATAGTCAGCGTTTTTGCTTGCGATATGTTTAATTACTGCCACGGAAATCACCTGCCATTTTCATCACTTCATATTTCATTTCATAAATATCCCGGAGAGATTTTTTTATTTCTGTTCTCATTTCTGAAGAGATAATACCGCCTTGATTAAAATATCTGGCAATCTGGTTGAGGTTGTTTCCTATCTTTCCAAATTCACCAATCAGTTTTTTTATTTCTGGAACATCTGCGGTAAGTTCATATTTGATAATAACATTCTGGGTGTTCAAGGCATTTCGGATAAAATCAGAAATACTCATGTTTGTTGCGATAGCTTTTTCCGACAGAATTTCATATTCTGTTTCACTCATACGTAGATGAACGTCTTTGGTTTTGATAAGGGATTCGCCTTTTTTGGGTCGTGTCATAAATGCTCCTCTTTGCATAAAGGTTCCGCATAAGGAAATTTTACAGCTTGCTGTGAAAGCAAGTGATGGAGAATCATCACGCTGTGACCATGTAAATGGAAACCAATACGCATATCTTTGATTACGGTCGAGGGTATGGGGAAACGAAATCCCCATCAAGTTGCAAGTGGCCAGTAAACCCGGAAAAGGGTTATTGTGCTACATTGCGAAACTTGCTCTAAAAATGATTGATTTATTATATAAGCCGATTTACAGAAAAAAGGAGAAGGACAGCCTGGATACATAAGGGATTTTTGAATAAATTGTTGATATTTTAAATGTCATGTGTTAATATAATTATAGACCGTAGGAAGGCATGGGTAATGCCCGAATCCAAATATTCCATTGGCGGGATTAAGAATGGTATATCCATTCTTTTTTTTTACTATGAAAGAGGGTGCTGCAAATGCCGAATACTGAGTTACCAATGGATTTAGAATCCCAGGTTGTATTAATGAAAAAATATATCACTTTTCGTCAGAGAAAAAAGATGAGAGAATTTCTTGGTTATGCAGGTTATTTCAGAGCAAGCCGTTATGGAAAATTTCTTTTGACACAAGTCAATGCGTTTGGAAGTAAGGCGAATTCAAAAGTTTTCTTTGAACTATATGATTTTGATGTGCAATTAAGGTTATTATTATTTAAGTATTGTAAGAAAGCAGAGGTTCGTTTTAAAAGTGCGATTGCCAATGCTGTTTCGTTAAAGACCGGAGATGCAGGCTTTTATTTGGATAGACAATACTACACACCTACTAAGAGCGAGAAAGATAAAAAGACCAGAAATAGAAATATAACTTTTTTTAATACGAAATTTTTTGCCAATTTAGCAAATGATGAGGAAAAACTCAGACGAGATGTTGTAAAACATCCGGAACTAAGGGAGTACCGTAAAGGGGGAACTCGCCAAAACAATGTATTACCTGTATGGGCAGCATTTTCTTATTTTGAAATGGGTACGATTGTGATGATTTATTCATATTTGCGTGGCGACTTAAGAAAAGAGGTGTTGGATTATACATATTCTGCTTCCAACTATAAGAAAGAAGTAACAAAGCAGATGGATACATGGTTGGATGCTGTTAGAAATTTAAGAAATTATTGTGCACATCATTCGATGGTAGTTGGCATGACTTCTTCTGTGGTAATACCAGATAATAGAGATAGCACAGATGTTCTTCCGGATAATACAAATTTGTATTCAAGATTATATGCTTTAAAGAAAATATTACTGCAGCAAGATGCTGATATGTTGATGAACGAATTAGACAGACTCATTTCCAGGACAAAAATTGATGTATATAAAATGAATATATTACCAGCAAACTGGAAAGATCTATATGATAGAATACTGTATTTGTAGGGATAATAAATTGACTTGAGAATATAATAAAAATGACCGTAGGAAGGCGTGGATAATGCCTGAATCCAAATATTCCATTGGCGGGTAGGCAGCTAAGAAGAACTAGCTGCCTATTTTATTTTACAAGTTGCGAAAAGACGCATTATAGAATTTTTATATTTCGATTAAAACAAATTTTTTTCATAGTCCCTAACTGCAGGATGTAGAATTACGTGAGTTATTATAAGTATTTGAAAAGAAATGAAACAAATTTTTTTGTGGTGAACTTTTTTGATTGTGTAGTGGTTATATAAGGTGTAAAACGTTTTATGATTGGAGAAAACGCTATGAAAGACAGCGAGTTAATTCAAAAAATGCATAGCGGGAATAAAGAAGCAGTCAGTATTATTGTTGAACGATATTATGCAGATATTTATCGCTTTTGTTTATATATGGTTCAAACAGAGAATGATGCTTACGATATTGCTCAGGAAACTTTTTTAAAATTTATGAAATATGGAACTTCCTATAAACATCATAATCTCAAAGGGTATCTCCTGACCATTGCAAGGAATATATGTTTCAACTATTTCCGTGATAAGAAAGAAAAAGTAGCAGTCATAGAAAAGGAAGAGATTGATAAAATTCCAAATTGGAAAGATATGTTGATTGAAGTGGAGGATGCTGTTTATTTGAAAAATTTATTAAAGAAACTTTCTCAGGATACGAGAGAAGTTATTATTCTTCGCATTTATGAAGAAATGAAATTTAAGGATATTGCAAAGATTATGGGGTGCAGTGTTTCTACTACAAAGTCAAGATTTCGATTAGGCATAAATCAGTTAAAAAAGCTAATGGAGAATGATTATGAGAAATAGCAAAATAAAGGCTCTTTTTGAAAAGGCAGAGGAGCAAATTCAGGTTGATGAAATAAGAAAACAAGAAACTTATAATATGATGCTTGAGACAATGGAAAAGCAGAGAACGCCAATGATGTCTATAAAAAATATTTTGCTTCATCAAATTTGGTACATGGATAAAGTTTTTTTTATTATTTATGGTGTTATTATTTGCTTGGGAATTGTTTCTATTGCAGCATTACAATACATTGGGGTGAATCAAAATGAGATAATTATTGCATGTATGGTTGGAGCAGGCATTCTGAGCGTAGTATCTATCAGTATAATTGATAAAGTATTTTTTGGAAGAATGGCGGAGTTAGGAGAATGTTGCTATTTCAATACGAAGCAGTGTGTGGCTGCGTGGTTGGCACTGTCAGGTATGATAAATATTGTGCTGTTGCTATTTGTGACTGGTTATTTAAGTTACTTCCAGAAAGTTGGCTTATTACAGGTTGGGTTATATATTCTGACTCCATATCTGATGTCAAATATAGTTGCATTAGGAATTTTATCAATAGAAAAAAGGGGAAAAAGTTCACTTTTGTTTTGGATGAGTTCAGTTTTTCTGTCAATATGTTATATAGTGATTGGTTCGATTCCGAAAATACTTTTGGTAACTGCTCTTTGGATATGGGGAATAGCCTTTTTAGTATCAGGATTTATATTTGTAATACAGGTAAAGAAATTACTGAGTCAAATAGAAAAAGGAGAAATATTATGCATGAATTAAGGTTGCTGGATATACAGAAAAAATATAAAGATAAAGAAGCAGTTAGAAAATTTAATTATACATTTACCAATGGTGTGTATGGACTTCTGGGAGAAAATGGTGCGGGAAAAACAACATTAATGAGATTAATTTGTGGTGTTTTGCAGCCAACGGGAGGGAGTATTTATTGCGATAATATTGAGATAGTCAGTATGGGGGCAGAATATCGTAAGCTGTTAGGTTATTTGCCGCAAGATTTTGGATATTATGGTGATTTCACGGCAGAACGTTTTTTACGATACATGGCAGCATTGAAGGCACTACCGGAAGATTATGCTAATAGTCGTATTGATGAACTTCTGGATATGGTGGAATTAAAAAATGTGAAAAAGAAGAAACTCAAGACTTATTCAGGAGGCATGATACGAAGGATAGGAATTGCACAAGCACTTTTGAATAATCCTGAGATTTTGATTTTAGATGAACCTACGGCAGGGCTTGATCCGAAGGAGAGAGTACGTTTTCGAAATGTGATTAGTTCGCTTGGAAAAAACAGAATGGTTTTACTGTCTACACATATTGTATCTGATATAGATTATATTGCAGATTGTATTTTAATTATGAAAAACGGAGAATTGATCCAGGAAGGAACAGAGAAAGAGATTACGGATAAAGTGGAAGGATGTGTTTGGAAGTGTATCGTGTCTGAAAAGGAAGCAGGACAGATAACCAGTAGTTTTATTGTAAGCAATATGAGAAGCAGAGGCGAAAGTGTTGAATTAAGAATTGTTTCAAAAAGGCAGCCGGTGGTAGGTGCGGAAAATATAGAAAGTACACTGGAAGATGCATATCTTTATCATACACAAATAACAGGGGAAGAAAAAAATGCGACTTTATAAGACGGAGCTTTTTAAACTTTTTTATAATAAAATATTTAAAATAGGAATTTTAGCTGTGACAGGATTGATACTTCTGTATTTTTGCTTTGCTGAGGTAGGTGGGGAAATAGCGACAGTAGATGGAAAGTTTTATTCTGGTTATGAAGCAGTCCAGATAAATCGGAAAATTACGAAAGAATTTGAAGGTGATCTGACGGATGAAAAAGTAAATCAAATAATTGAAAAATATGGATTGCCTGCAAAAATTGAAGAAAATATGCCAGGGTGGAGAGATGGAAATTTTTTAAACGATTTTGTTACAGAATATTTTACCAATGGTGCGTGGGAAAACGGTGTACTTCCAACGGAAAAATATTCTCTGGAGGAAACAGAATTAGGAAAATTTTATGATGAAATTGGGAAAACACCTTATTTGGCATATACAAGAGGATGGAAAGTATTTGTCGAAATTCTTCAGTTTGGATTGATTTTGGGAAGTATATTGATTATCTGTGAAGTATCAACTGTTTTCGCACAGGAAAGCCAAACAAAAATGCTGCCATTAATTTTCAGTACACAGGAAGGAAGAAGAAAGGATGTTTGGGCTAAAATTTTTGCTTCTTTCACATTTACTGTTTTCATATTTGCGTGGATAGTGGTGGTTAATTTGATCCTATGTTGGATGGTATATGGATTGAATGGATTTAATAACATATCGTGGATAATACTTTCGCAATATATGCGTCGACCTATATTGTTCTTGAAATATTTAGGAATTTTATTAGGATTAGCTTTTCAGGCATTTTTATCATTATGTGCGCTTACACTATGCGTCTCAGCATATCAAAGTAGCTCTTTTGGTGCGGTAATTATTGCTTCTATATGCTGGGGACTTCCTGCATTGATAAGAATATTTTTTGGAGGAATTATATGGATTATAGTAGATTCTATGCCGATTTTTCTTATTATAAACGTAATTATAAATGACATATATGAGATATGGTATATTGTGTTGGGAATAAGTATTTGTTTTGCCGTAGGATGTTTGGTAAAAGGACTGGTATTTTATAAGTCAAAGCAATTTTCATAAAAATGAGTAATTCGTTACAGATGTGAAAAGGGGTGATTACTTGGGAAAATTTTAATACTGTCGTTTGAGGATGGGGAAGAAAATATTATTGATCAGATATTATCATGCGTAGATGAAAAAACAAAAATTTTCAAACAAGACATTGTTGAAAATAAAAACCTGTGCTTTGAGGGACTAAGTATAGACAAATATAGGCGAGTAGTGATCCATGGTGAAACTGAAATTGAATTGACTTATACAGAATTTGAAATCTTATTGCTATTAGCACAAAATGCCGGAATAGTGTTCAGTAAAGAGCAGATTTACGATTGTGTCTGGAAAGAACCATATTTTGGCGATTATAATATTGTTATGAGTCATATCCGTAACCTACGTGAGAAAATAGAAGATAATCCAAGTAAACCAATGTACATACAGACAGTGTGGGGAGTTGGGTATCGCTTTAATAAAAATTTAAGCAGTGGTCTGTGAAAATA